>ERZ827469.2001-NODE-2001-length-16555-cov-3.109758_pt1 | contig 16555 bp, 9 predicted proteins | sample MGYA00519917_ERZ827469 | MGnify/ENA primary metagenome ERZ827469 (study PRJEB31778, sample SAMEA3449314) | human gut metagenome | biome: human gut; feature: human-associated habitat; material: faeces | place: United Kingdom | collected 2010/2012 ... | reverse complement strand
GACAGGTTCTTGTCGAGGAATCCATCCTTGGCTGGGAAGAATTAGAGCTTGAAATTGTACGTGACGCCGATGGCAATATGATTACCGTCTGCTTCATTGAAAACATTGACCCAATGGGAACGCATACCGGTGATTCTTTCTGTTCCGCACCGATGCTTACCATTTCCGAAGAAGTGCAGAAACGTCTTCAGGAACAGGCATACCGCATTGTCGATTCCGTCAAGGTAATCGGCGGCACTAATGTACAGTTTGCTCATGATCCGGTTTCCGATCGAATCGTTGTTATCGAAATCAACCCAAGAACTTCCCGTTCTTCTGCACTGGCATCCAAAGCTACCGGTTTCCCAATCGCTTTAGTTTCCGCTATGCTTGCTGCCGGTCTTACTTTGAAAGACATCGAATGTGGAAAATACGGAACCTTAGATAAATACAAACCGGACGGTGACTATATTGTAATTAAATTTGCGCGCTGGGCTTTTGAAAAATTCAAAGGTGTAGAAGATAAATTAGGAACTCAGATGCGTGCCGTCGGCGAAGTAATGAGCATTGGAAAAACTTATAAAGAGGCTTTCCAGAAAGCAATCCGAAGCTTAGAGACCGGCCGCTATGGTTTAGGTTTTGCCAAAGATTATAATGAAAAATCAAAAGAAGAACTACTTCGTATGTTAGCTACTCCTTCGAGTGACCGCCATTTCATTATGTATGAGGCACTTAGAAAGGGCGCTACCGTAGACGAAATCTTTGATATTACAAAAGTAAAACACTACTTTGTTGAACAGATGAAAGAACTTGTTGAGGAAGAGGAAGCCATCGCAAAATCCAAAGGTTCTCTTCCATCCGATGAGCAGCTTATTTCCGCTAAGAAAAATGGCTTCTCGGATAAATACTTAAGTCAGATTCTTGCGATTCCGGAAGATGACATCCGCAATAAGAGAATCGAACTTGGCATTGAAGAATCATGGGAAGGTGTTCACGTAAGCGGAACCAAAGACAGCGCCTATTATTATTCAACTTACAATGCTGATGACAAAAATCCGGTCAGCGAAGAAAAGAATAAAATCATGATTCTCGGTGGTGGTCCAAACCGAATCGGTCAGGGTATCGAATTTGACTACTGCTGTGTTCACGCAGCACTTGCTTTGAAAAAACTCGGCTTTGAGACGATTATCGTAAACTGTAATCCGGAGACGGTTTCCACCGACTACGATACATCCGACAAATTGTACTTTGAGCCTTTAACATTGGAAGATGTTTTAAGCATTTACAAAAAAGAAAAACCACTCGGTGTAATTGCTCAGTTTGGTGGACAGACACCGCTTAATTTGGCAGCCGAACTGGAGAAAAACGGAGTTAAAATTCTTGGCACGTCTCCATCCGTTATCGACTTGGCGGAAGACCGCGATTTGTTCCGTGCCATGATGGACAAATTAGGAATTCCAATGCCGGAAGCAGGCATGGCAACAACCGTTGATGAAGCACTGGAAATTGCGAAAAAAATTGGTTATCCGGTTATGGTTCGTCCTTCTTATGTACTTGGCGGACGCGGCATGGAAGTCGTATATGATGACGAAAGTCTTACCGACTACATGAAAGCAGCCGTAGGTGTTACACCGGACCGTCCGATTTTGATTGACCGTTTCTTAAATCACGCATTGGAATGTGAAGCAGATGCCATCAGCGATGGAACACACGCTTTCGTTCCTGCTGTTATGGAACATATTGAGCTTGCCGGTGTACACTCCGGAGACTCTGCCTGCATTATTCCATCGGTTCATATTTCCGAGGAAAATGTTGCGACAATCAAAGAATACACGAAAAAGATTGCGGAAGAGATGCATGTTAAAGGTCTCATGAATATGCAGTATGCCATTGAAAATGGAACGGTTTACGTTCTGGAGGCAAATCCAAGAGCTTCCCGTACGGTACCGCTTGTTTCCAAAGTATGTAACATCCGCATGGTGCCTTTAGCTACCGACATTATTACTTCAGAACTTACAGGCCGCCCATCACCGGTATCCTCTTTGAAGGAACAGAATATTCCATATTTCGGTGTCAAAGAAGCCGTATTTCCATTCAACATGTTCCCAGAGGTTGACCCTCTGCTCGGACCGGAAATGCGCTCTACCGGCGAGGTACTTGGTCTTTCCACCTACTATGGCGAGGCGTTCTACAAAGCACAGGAAGCAACACAGACAAAACTTCCTTTGAAAGGAACTGTATTAATTTCCGTAAACCGCAAGGACAAACCGGAAGTAGTTGAAGTTGCTAAATTATTCGCCGAGGCAGGCTTTAAGATTCTGGCAACCGGTAAGACACACGAAATCATTACCGATGCCGGCGTTGAGGCAGAGAAAGTATTGAAATTGTATGAAGGTCGTCCAAATGTACTGGATTTAATTACAAACGGCGATATCGATTTAATTATCAACTCACCGGTTGGCAAAGACAGCGTACACGATGACAGTTACTTGCGCAAAGCAGCAATTAAAGCAAAAATCCCTTATATGACAACTATCGCTGCTGCCAAAGCAAGTATTAAAGGAATCTTGTATGTTCAGAAGCATGGCAATGGTGAGGTAAAATCCTTGCAGCAGATTCACAGTGAAATTTCTGATAAATAATTTATCTACAACAAAAAAAGCTGCGTCTTGTAAACACAAGACGCAGTTTTTTTATATACCATATTTTTATTTAGTTGGAACGTTTTTCACATGTTTAATCCATTTTCCCTTTTTGCTTCGATATGTCATCGTCACACAGTAAGTCTTCTTTTTCTTCGCCTTTTTCCGTATACATACTTTCCGGGATATTTTGTACGAATATGTCATATGCGCCTTTTTCGCTCCACGAATTGCCTTTGCTCCTTTTACCGTGCAAACACTTGTCTTCATGCTTTTGTCAGCAGTTAATTTTGTTTTCTTTCCCTTAATGTAAATCTTTTTCACAAAGAAAGGATTTTTTTCATCCCCCTGCATGATTCCCAGACGAACCTTTTTCACTTTAGCATCAACGTAAAGTTTTTTTATGGAAAATTTCTTACTGCTTCCCTTACAAAAATCATTTGTCCAAAACGAATAATAGCCAATTCCTTTGTCCTCTCCCTGAGCCAAATGCCACTCTTCAATCGGCTTCGAAAAAAGACGGCTTTCATAAGACAACGAATAAAATCCTTTAGAGTAGACTTTCTTTAATGAAGTACAATCCGCAAACGCTTCATTATACATAGCAACGCCATCATTTAAATGTAATTCTGTCAAACTGCTGCAGCCAAAAAATGCATACTCTCTAACAAACAAAACATCTTTCGGCAAATAAAGTTTTTTCAAATTTTTACACTGATAAAACGCCATTACTCCGATGTTTGTTACTGTTTTTGGTATTGTTATTTTTGTCACTTTATCTGCATTTGTCAGTACCGTAAAAGACTGACGATTCACACTTAAATTTACCTCATTCGTCAAAATTTTTCCGGAATAACCAAGACTGACCACTTTGTACCCATCAATGGTTTGCGGAATCATAATTTCCGTATCATCTGGCGCAATCTTTCTCAATTCAATTTCCTTTTTTGCCGCATCAATCACACGATAAGAGTATTTACCGCTTTTTACAAAAGCATCGGTATTGCGCCAATCCTCCACCGTATCTTCCCTTACAACCGGTTTTTCAGTTGCAGCCGGCGAGTCCGCTTTGCTTACTTTTGCCGTCAATGGCGATGCCACGGCAAGTAACATAACCACCAAAACGCCCATCACAATTTTTGTTCTTTTACCACCAAACCACTTTTTATAAACAATCTCTGCTGCCATACTTCCTATCACCCCTCCTAAAAGATTTAATAAAAAATCATCCACATCGACACTTCGATAACAATAACCTAAGGCAGAGTTAAATACGCCCTGCAAAATTTCAATTGATAAGCTGGTAAGAAAACATATGATAAAAACCGTTTTCTTTTTATGTTTCTGTTTCCAGCTTAAAATCGCAGTAAAAAAACCATATGGAACAAACAACAATATATTTCCTATACATTGAAATAAAAATACACTTTGATATCCTGAGAAAAAATCTTTTATATACCCAAAGATACTACGAAAAGGTACAAAATTATTTGTTTGCCCTAATTCATATTCAATATTCAATGCAATTTCCTCTTGTTGTATTGGAAACGGAAAATACACCACAACAAATATCCCTGCCAGAGTAAACAAAGCCATCACATATGATATGAATAAATAAATTCCACTCTTCGTCCTTATATCCCATTCATGCATACAAAACAAAAGCACACCGGCAAATATAACAAACTGTACAAACAAAATGGTTGGTAACAAATATGTAATCATGTACATCTCCCCCTCTCATACTTTATATTATTATAATTATGATAACACATTCTAACGATAACAGATCCTAAAATTCGTGAACGGACAAAAATTGGGAGTGAACGGACATTTTTACACCAGCGGAATCACCACATCAGCAACAAACCACTTCTCTTTTGTATGTATCTCAAAATCTCCGTCAACACTCTCGACCATGTGACGAATACTTTTAATTCCATAACCATGAAGCTCTTTATCTTTTTTCGACGTTTTAATTCCCATTACAGAATTAAATTTCTCTTTGCCGTCATAGGTATTGGAAATTCGGATAATGAGCATTTTCTTTGCATATTTTATTGTAATCTTAATCTTTTTATCTTGCACTTTTTCGCACGCTTCCATTGCATTGTCAAGAAGATTTGTCAGGATTCCCGTAAGCACATAGGCAGAAACATTCAAATCTTTTGGAACTTTGACATCCATTTTAGTTTCAATCCCAAGGCGGTCTGCCTCCTGCAATTTATAGCTGAGAATACTGTCAATGACAAAATTGTCCGTTCGCTCAAACTTCGTCTGGAAAAGTTCCCCTTCCTGCATTTCATTTAAGTACGCTGTCAGTTTTTCTTTTTCGCCCTGACTGTTCATAAATGCAAGCATGGAAATATGTTTCTGAAAATCATGCCGCTGAATTCTAAGTTCTTCATCCATCTGATGCATCAGTTTAAGCTGACGGTTCTGATACACATTTAGCTGCTCCAGTTTTTCCTTTTCAAAACGCACGCGCATATTTTCAATCTGAACGTCACACAGATAAAATACCAAAACATTCATGACAAACAAAATAACCGTACAGCCAAGCATATTTAACCAGTAAAAATTCTGCTGGCAAATCATCAAATCAAGGTAAAGTGAAAACACCGGGAGCACAATCGTTACCGCCCAGTAAAGAATCGGAATCTCTCTTCCTTTCTGCAGATTGCGAAAGTTTCGTATCATAAGCACGACAAGATACTGCACAACCGGCAGTGCCACCATGCCCCAGACGTTGTAATATTCTCTCGACTGGAATACATTTAAATCCAAAAATCCGGTTGCAAGTCCCACGATACATTCTGCTAAAGTCATGCTGACAAAAGCAAAGACTGAATACAAAAGGCCTTGTTTCCAGCCGCTCTCGTACCCAAAAAAGGCAATCAATACAAGCATAACATAAGAACTAAGTCCCGTAAGAATTGGAATATCTATAAAAACATTTAACAGCATGGTTATCGCAAAAAAGAGCACAAAGGCTAAAAATTCAATGCCTGCCCCACGCCTGCTTTTCCCAAAAAAGCATCGGTACAACAGCCATAATTCGTAAGATTGAAATATATTGGCAATAATATAAAAAGTAGCAAAAAGCATCTCAGTCCTCCATCAGTTCATGATTAATAAATTCATCTTTAAATTGTTTTCTACGGCTTTTTCCTATTATAATCTCTTTGCCATCTGACATCTTCACCTTTGACATAGAATATTCCGAAACATAATTCAGGTTAATCAGATAACTCTTATGACAACGGCTGAATCCATGTTTTTCGTAAATGTCACAAAGCTGCTGCAGCGAATTTCCCGCAAAAGCCACTCTCCCGTCCTTACAATGAACTTCAACACCTTTTCCCGCTCCTACAAAATACACAACATCCTTCAAACATACACTTTTATAAACGCCATCTTCACGGTACCGAAAAGCAAGCGTTCCCGTATTAACACGCTCACGCACGAGGTCAATATCTTTTACAACATCCTTGTGTTTTAACGGTTTTAAATGAAAATTCAATGGATGCACATCAAATAAATCCATACAATAATTTGATTTTCCGGAGATAAAAACCAAATAAATCAAATCCATTTTCCATGCACTGCGAATCATCTGCCCCAGTTCAATTCCATTCTTCTGTGGCAGTTCAATATCAAGAAACAGCATGTCATACCACTGACCGGACTGTAACTGCTGTTGCAATGTCTCCGCACTATGATACACGTCAACATAGAGACGCGTTGCATTTTCATAGTTATATTGTTCAATCCACCCCTCAAGCTGAGAGCATACGCCTTTGTCATCATCACAAATTGCAATATTCACTGCGTATCACCTGCCTGCGTATTTATTTCCATTCTTTCGGAAGTATCGCATTTCCTCCAAATCCTTTATGTTTCCAATTGTCCTTCGACTTATCAAACGATGTCACCTGCAAAATCTGCCATGGGTTTGATTTTTTCAAAGAACGATACACTTTTTTCAAAGGTACCCACTGTCTGTTATGCGTCAAATCTCCGGAATCCCCGAGAAAAATTTTATCGCTTTTCTCATCATATAAAAACAATGTCACATAATGCCCCGGCGTATCTTTCCAGTAACAATCGCTGTCATTACTGCTCACCACAACAATACATGCCAGTGATTCTTTCACTAACTTCTGAAACGCTTCGTATTTGCCGGGCTTACGAAAAACATCTGATGCAAAACCAAGTTCTTTTAACGTAGCCTTCATATAGCCCCAGTCGATGGCACCACCACCGCCATAGCCACTCACTTTTTTGGCATAACGGTACATATCAACCGGCGAACTTTTATACGAAGAAAATGTCGTGTAAATATTTGCCATGCAGCACAAACCGCATCCAAAAGCACCAAAGGAGCCACCATCGTAAAACTCTTTGCCCCATTTACCGGACCACTCTCTGCGCCCCTCATAAGCCTTTGGTCCCTGAAAGAAAGTTGCTACTTTTTTGGTCGGATCAGGCGTCGGTGTCGGTTTTTGTGTCGGAGACAACGACGGCAAAGCGGTCACCTTCGGCGTAACCGCTGTCTGTTTTAATGTTTCTTTTGTCTGCTTTGACCCGGCCGGGAAAAACTGATTTAATAAAGCAGCGGCTGCCAGCATCCCGATGCTTAACAAGATGATGACAGCCAGTTGCTTTTTAGTAACTTCGCGTTTCTGCATAAAGTCTCCTAAAATGTAAATTTATCCGCAAAATACTCTTTCAAATCTACAATTTTAACTCTTTCCTGTTCCATAGTATCACGGTCACGTACCGTAACCATACCATCTTCTTCTGAATCAAAATCATAAGTAACACAATATGGTGTACCGATTTCATCCTGACGGCGGTAGCGTTTACCGATATTACCACGGTCGTCATATTCACAGTTATAAGTCTTGCTAAGCTCTTCAAATACTTTTTCAGCATTCTCATTCAATTTCTTTGACAATGGCAACACACCAATTTTAACCGGTGCCAATGCCGGATGGAAATGAAGAACCGTACGAACATCCGGTTTTTCTTCCGTTCCAATATTTTCTTCATCATAAGCACTGCAAAGGAAGGCAAGTGTTACACGGTCTGCTCCCAGTGAAGGCTCAATTACATAAGGAATGTATTTCTCACGTTTTTCATCATCAAAATATTCCATCGGCTCGCCGGAAGTATTCTGATGCTGTGTCAAATCGTAATCTGTACGGTCTGCAATTCCCCAAAGTTCGCCCCAGCCAAATGGGAACAAGAACTCAAGGTCTGTCGTTCCCTTACTGTAGAAGCAAAGTTCTTCCGGTGAATGGTCACGCGCACGCATCTCATCTTCTTTGATGCCAAGGCTCTGCAGCCAATCGATACAGAACTGACGCCAGTAGTTAAACCACTCCAAATCTGTTCCCGGCTCACAGAAAAATTCAAGTTCCATCTGTTCAAACTCACGGGTACGGAATGTAAAGTTACCCGGCGTAATCTCATTACGGAATGACTTACCAATCTGTCCAATACCAAACGGAATTTTTTTGCGTGATGTACGCTGTACATTTTTAAAGTTTACAAAAATACCCTGAGCGGTTTCGGGACGCAGGTAGATTTCATTTTTCGCGTCCTCGGTGACGCCCTGATAGGTTTTGAACATCAGATTGAATTTGCGGATGTCGGTGAAATTTTTCTTACCGCAGTTGGGGCATTTTACGTCGTTTTCTTCGATGAACTTCATCATCTGCTCGTCGCTCCAGCCATTGGGAACCACACCGGTCTGTTCTTCAATAAGCTGATCGGCACGATGACGGGTTTTACATTCCTTACAGTCCATCAGAGGGTCGGAAAATCCGCCGACATGGCCGGATGCAACCCAGACTTGAGGGTTCATGAGTAAAGCGGCGTCGATGCCGACGTTATAAGGGGACTGCTGGATGAATTTTTTCCACCAGGCGCGTTTGACGTTGTTTTTAAACTCCACACCGAGAGGACCGTAGTCCCAAGTGTTGGAAAGGCCGCCATAAATCTCACTTCCGGGGTAGACGAAACCTCTTCCTTTACAGAGGGTGACGATTTGATTCATGGTCTTTTCGCTATTTTTCAGCATTCCTGATTACCTCCGAATTTGTACTACCTTCCATTGTAAAGAAAATAGAGGGAGAAGTCAAGTAATTTCTTTCCGGAAACAGTGTCAAAAATCCCCCGTTAAAGGGATTTTTGGGGGTGTGGGAATATTTTGCCGGAGTGCATCAATTTTCTTTTTTCAACACACTATTAAAACAAAGGCATTTTTATGTGAAAAATCAGGATTTTCTTTACCTCTTTGGGGAAGTGTGATATACTATTTGGTAGGTACATAGAAACAATAGCCGCCCGTTCTTTCTGGGGGAACGGGCGGCTGAGAAAAGTCCTGATGATACAGCAGATGAAGGTAGTGTGAAAAATATGATTTTTCACACTGAAATTTGTTGCAATTGACAACAAATTTAAAAGGAATGGTGATTGAAATGCAACAGAAAAAGAAATTATCCCTGTCAGGAAAATTTGGTAAAAAAACAGCGGCTGCCGCTTTAGCTGCCGCGATGGTTTTAGGCGTAGGAGCGACAGGCTCATCCTTTTTTGGAGAATCGGTCACCGCAGCTACTACGGACAATGTATTTGCAGTCGTACCCTCTTCAGAGTTTGACTCTAAACTCTATGATATCCTCCTAAAAATGGCGGATTTAAACGAGGACGGCGAACTTAACGTAGATGAACTCAACGGCATTTCCCGCTTGGACGTGAGCGGGCAGGGGCTGACATCTTTGAAAGGCATCTCCAGACTGGGCAAGCTCACTTCTTTGGATGCCTCGGAAAACTCCCTGCGCAATACTGATGCGCTGGATGGTTTGACCCGGCTCAATTACTTAAATCTTTCTCAAAATAAGATTGTTTCGGTGGATGGACTTGCCGATTTGGACAAGCTGAAAGAGCTCAATTTGAGCCACAACAATTTGGACGACGTGGAAGCTCTTTCTGGTTTGGACGGCCTAGAGACCTTGGACCTTAGTTACAATAACTTGAGCTTTACTTCCGATTTGTCCACTTTGGCCAGCTTGGACAACTTGGTATTGGACTGCAATAACATTACCAGAGTGGGAAATCTGCCCACCAGTATGACTACTTTGAGTATGCGGAACAACGCTCTGAGTACACTTGCCGGTATGGAGCGGCTGAGAACCTTGACCTATTTGGATTTGAGCCAGAACAGCATCTCCGATATCTCCGGTTTGGAAAACCTGACGAGACTCAAAACCCTTTATTTGGATGAGAACAAGATCAGCGATCTGACCGGTATGCCGGAAGTGTCCAAGTGTGTGATCGGGCTCACCTACAACAGCATTGACATGAATTCCAGCACACAGAAGGCGATTTTGTCGGATTTGAAATCCGATGGAAACACTTTGACCACGGTGCCTCAGATGGTGAAGGGCTGGCAGCAGGAAGGCGATTACTACTACTATTTTCTGGACGATAAGGGCACCTTCGCCACCGGAACCCAGGAGATCGACGGAAAAAGCTATACCTTTGACAGCCAGGGGCGGTATTCTGCAAACGGAACAACCGATCCGGAGCCTGAAAAGCCCTCCACTCCAACCGAGGACCTGAGCGGTAAATGGGTGCTGCAAAACGGTGTGTATTACTTCCAGAAGACAGACGGAAGCAACGCTACTGGCTGGCAGAAAATCAACGGCGAATGGTATTATCTCGATCCTTCCAATGGGGCTATGAAAACTGGCTGGCTCAACTTAAACGGGACCTATTACTACCTCCATTCCAGCGGCAAGATGCTGACAGGCTGGCAGAAATACGACACCGCTTGGTATTATCTCAAACCGGGCAGCGGCGAGATGCAGACCGGCTGGCTCCAGCTGAGCGGCACATGGTATTACCTGAAGGATTGGGGCGGCATGGCGGTTGGCTGGTGCAAGGACGGCAACACCTGGTACTACTTTAATTCTAACGGCAGCATGGTATCCAGCCAGTGGCGTCTCACTCCGGACAAATCCACCTGGTACTATCTGAAAGCGTCCGGCGGTATGGCGGTCGGTTGGGTACAGGTCGGAAACGACTGGTACTATTTTGACAAAGACGGCTATATGAAGCGCAATTACTGGATCAAGACTTATGACGGGAAAACTTGGTGTTACCTTAAAGACGACGGCGTCATGGCCACCGGCTGGAACACCATCGCCGGCGATACCTATTACATGCAGTCCAGTAATGGATACTGCGTGCTGGGATGGAATAAAATCGATGGAAAGACCTATCATTTCAGTCAATACGGCAAATTAGACCGGAACACGATAATCGACGGATATAAAGTAGACGCAAACGGCGTTTGGGTACAGTAAAATCAAAAGAGGCTGTAGAAAACAGCCTCTTTTATAGTGGAAAGAAAAGGCTTCCCATCTGATTTTGGGAAGCCTTTTTTCATATGCTGAAATTTTTCTGTTCGGTATTGATTACTCGATCATTTTTGCGTATTCTTTCGGGGACATATCATATTCCCGTTTGAATTCGGTGGAGAGATAGGTGGGGGAGCAGTATCCCATCATATCCGAAATCTGAGCGATGGTATACCTGCCTTCCCGAATCATTTCCTTCACCTTTTCCAGACGGACCAGACGAATGTATTCCGAAATGCTCCGCCCTACTTTCTGTTTAAACAGGCTGGACAGATAAGAGGAACTGAGATTTAACTGCTGGGCGAGCCACGGAAGGGTGATGGGGGAGGTGATATTGTCGTGGATCACTTCCATGCAGGTGTCGATGTATTTATTATCCACCGATATTTTCAGGGTGGTCGGCGTTTTGGCGGAAGTAGAGTCCGTCAGGATGTTGCGGACAACGGTAATGATGAGCTTCGTCATCTCGCAGGCGATCATATCGTCGCTGTATAAATAGTTTTCCCGTTCCTCGCCGATGATGCTGCGGATAATCTCGAGACAGCTGTCGTCGGCGGTAAACACCCGGTTGGAGATACTCTCCGGATGGACGATATCGCCGTCAAAGGTAACGGTCAGGAAACTGAGGGGTGCCTTTCCATCGGAACGCTGCTCATGAAACTGGTGGGGCGCGAAGAACATCATCTGCCCCTGCTTTAGCTCATAACTCACATTGTCCACAGCGCAGATCATGGTGCCTTTATTGACATAGGTAAACTCCCAAAAGACGTGTTTTTCTCCGCGGAAAGAAAACTGTTTGTTTTTTTCTTGATAGAGGATGGTGTACATCGTCTTGACGTTGACGTTGGGGATAAAGCCCGTACCGGTCAGCGTGCTAGCAGTGGGGGTGATAATTTTGGGACTTTGACTGTAAATATAGTATTTGAGCCGGCTTTCGTCATAAGGCAAAATGGCAAATTGTACATTGGGACGGATGAGGATCGGTTGGTCTAAGAGAAATTTTTGGGTGATACTGTCCTCGGTCCGGATATAAAGCAGTCCCACACCGCTGATAGGCGCAATGACGATTTCGGTATTAAAGTGCCACAGGTAGGATGTGGCGCGGATATCCTCTTCGTAGAGGGTCTGCTGCCATTGTTCATAGGGCTCTAGACTCTGAAGCGGCGTACCGAATTGCTTAAAGGTTGCCCGATTGATTTCTTTTAGCAGCATCTCAATTCCTCCTCACTGTTTTTGTAATCCTTTTCTTCATACTACCGTATTTTTTGTGCCGATGTCAAGGCAAAAACCGTGAATTTTATGGACAAAACTCGGGAAATGATGGAAAATCTCCAAAAATACCAGCAACGATTTTTACCGTTTGCCGGCGTTTCTTTTTATTCTCCCACGATATAGTCGATGATTCCAACAGTTTTTTCATCCTTTCGGTAGACCCTTGGGACTCTCCGGCTGATCAGGCAGGCCAGCTCATAGTGAATGGTGCCGGCGATTTCCGCCAGCTCCCCAAAGGTAACCTGACAGTTGCCGTCCGCTCCGACGACAGTGGCGATATCTCCGGCTTTGACGTCGGGAATATCGGTCACGTCCAGCATAAGCTGATCCATACAGATGGATCCGACGATTTTCGCGTACTGTCCGCGGACGATCATCCTCCCTTTGTCCGCAAACGCCCGGAGATAACCGTCTGCATAGCCGATGGGGACAGTTGCCAGCCGCATTTCCCTCTCGGCGGTGAAACGTCGGGAATAACTGATGCAGTCGCCCTTATGTACCGTTTTTACCATGGAAATAGCGGAACGGATGGACATGACCGGCTTGAGGGGAATGGCACAGCCAGGAAGGGTATCCAGTGAAAGCCCGTAGAGAATGACGCCCACCCGTGCCATATCGTAATGACAATCCCGGTAATTGAGGACACCGGCGGAGTTTTGCAGGTGCTTTACATCGAAATGGATACCCTGCTGCTCCAAAACGGCAACCGTTTTATCAAAATGCTCTATTTGTTTTTTCGTATAGCAAATGCCTTCCTCGCTGATGTCATCGGAAGAAGAAAAGTGGGAAAAAATCCCGGTAAAATCCAGATTTGACAGGTTGCAGGCCGAGACCATTTTCTCTGTGGCGATGAAATCTTCTCCCGCGCGGAAGCCAATCCGCCCCATGCCGGTGTCCAACTTCATATGACAGTTGATGCGGACATCCTCCCGTTTTGCGGCTTCGTTTAGTTTTTGGGCATATTCCAGGGAATAAACCGTCTGAGTGATATGGTTCTTTGCGAGCTTTCTTACGGCAGAAGCGGGGGTGACGCCCAGGATCAGGATATCGCTTTCTACACCGCTTTTCCGGAGAGAGAGAGCTTCTTCCAGGTTGGACACACCGAAGTCCCGCAGTCCCAGGTTTTCCATTTCCTTTGCGATATAGCGGTCTCCGTGACCGTAGGCGTCCGCTTTCACCACGCCCATCATCCGAGTGGTTTCCGGAAGGCATTTGCGGATCTCGTTTACATTAAAGGCCAGATGATTCAGATCAATTTCAGCCCAGGTTCTCTTTAAAAAATCCATGGTGCAGGCAACCTTTCAAACAAATGTTCAAAAATTCATATTTTTGTCATAATTATAAGTTATAATAAAATAATTAAACAACCTTGGGAGGATGTTGTATGCGGGAACAAACTGTTTCGTTTACCGGACATCGGCCGGAAAAAATCGTTTCGCCCTTTGTGGAAAATTCCGAAGAAGTCAACGCCATTAAGCTGGAACTTCATAACGCTATCGTACGCGCTGTCGATGACGGCTATACCACTTTTCTGTGCGGCATGGCAATGGGGGTCGATATTTGGGCTGGTGAGATTGTGCTGGGGTTAAAGCGGCAGTTTAAGAACTTAAAGCTTATCGCGGTGGTGCCTTTTCCGCAGCAGGCAAACACTTGGCCTCAGGAGTGGCGTATCCGTTTTCGTAATCTTCTGGAGAAGACCGACGAAGTGATCATGATCTCTGATCAGTACGATTCAGAACGCTTTTTTGAGCGTAACCGGTATCTCGTGGATCACTCATCCCGGCTGATTGCAGTGTATAATCAGGAAAAGAAGGGCGGCACCGCCTATACGGTTCGGTACGCCCGGCAGCAAGAGGTCGAAGTGGATATGATTGCAATCTGAATATTCAGTAAAAATCAGGACGGTGTAGCCGTCCTGATTTTTTATTCATGCCGTCCGGATGCCTTAGTAACTTCTACTATACTATATTTAGACACCGTTTTCAAGAAAATAATCCACAGAAAAATATTTTTCTTTTTTTGTGGTGAAGAGGTTGTGGAAAGTTGTTCTGTTTTGTTGAAATACTACCTTTTTTGTATTCATTCCCAATTTCAGCGACTTTTTGGAAACAAGGTATTACAAACTGTAATTTTTGAAAAAAAATAACAAGTTTTCCACAGTTTCCACTGGATTTTCCACAGAATAAAAAAGTTTTATGGAGTTTTTCACATATTCCACATTCCTAGGGAATAACCATAGTAGGTGAGGCGTTTTCGACACTTTTTCTCCACATTCAGGATGTGAATAAAAAAATATGGCTGAAAAAAGGGGGTTGACACAATATATTGTGGTCGAAAGAGTCATATTTCATGTAGGTTTGCTTTCGTAAAAATCTACAGAATGGAACGGAATAAATTGAATAAATATTGTTAAAATATGAATTTTATAGGAGAAGAAAGATTTTATCTTGCATTTTTCTACATAAAGTTGTATCCTTATTATAATTTATGATAGGAGGAAGATTGCGAAGCAATCCGAACTGGAATAACATAAAATAAACATTAGCGGTAACAAAAATAGCAGACGGCGTACTCTCTATAATCGAGTAAAATAGCTATTTTTTATAATTTACTTTCTATTTACCGCATTACATGCGGTAAAATCCATCAAAGATGGTTTCAAAAGGCGTTTGCCTTTTGAAAAAATAAATTGTAAAAAAATAGTTGCAATCCGAATAGCGGATTGCACTTGCCTGTTTTACCAGGCAAATTGCGGGCATGAAGTGCCCGCAACTTTACTATTTTTTATAGAAGAGATATGATGTGTATGGAAAGGATTGAATGCAATGCCAAAACGTGAGGATATTCACAAAATTTTGATTATCGGTTCCGGGCCAATCGTCATCGGGCAAGCCTGCGAATTCGATTATTCCGGCACTCAGGCCTGTAAGGCGCTCCGCAAGCTGGGCTATCAGATCGTCCTCGTAAACTCCAACCCCGCCACCATCATGACCGACCCCGATACGGCGGACGTCACCTATATTGAACCCCTCAATGTGAAAAGACTAACGGAGATTATTGCAAAAGAGCGCCCCGATGCGGTTTTGCCCAACTTGGGCGGCCAGACCGGGCTGAACCTCTGCCTGGAACTACACAAAGCGGGTGTCCTCAAGGAATACGGCGTGGAAGTCATCGGCGTACACATCGATTCCATCGAGCGGGGCGAAGACCGGATTGCCTTTAAGGAGACGATGAATTCTCTGGGGATCGAAATGGCTCGCAGCGCTCCGGCTTACTCAGTGGAAGAGGCCAAAAAAATTGCCTCAGAGCTTCATTACCCCGTAGTCGTCCGTCCGGCATTTACCATGGGCGGCGCCGGCGGCGGACTGGTCTACGATGAAGCCCAGCTGGAAATAATCGTAAGTCGCGGTATCCAGGCCAGCATGATCGGCCAGGTGCTCATCGAGGAGTCCATTCTGGGCTGGGAAGAGCTGGAGCTGGAGGTCGTCCGGGACAGCAAGGGCCAGATGATAACCGTCTGCTTCATCGAGAATATTGACCCCTTGGGAGTACATACAGGCGACAGCTTCTGCGCAGCCCCCATGCTCACCATCTCGCAAGAGGTGCAGGATCAGTTGCAGGAACAGGCTTGGCGCATCGTTGACGCGGTCAAGGTCATCGGCGGCACCAACGTTCAGTTCGCGCACGACCCTAAAACCGGTCGGATCGTCGTCATCGAAATCAACCCCAGAACCTCCCGTTCTTCGGCGCTTGCGTCCAAAGCCACTGGTTTTCCCATCGCGCTGGTGTCCGCTATGCTGGCGGCGGGGCTCACGTTGGATGAGATTCCCTGCGGCAAGTACGGCAATCTTGCAAACTACAAGCCGGATGGTGACTATGTGGTCATTAAATTTGCCCGCTGGGCCTTTGAGAAATTTAAAGGCGCCGAGGACAAGCTGGGCACCCAGATGAGGGCTGTCGGCGAAGTCATGAGCATTGGCAAAACCTTCAAGGAGGCTTACCTCAAGGCAATCCGTTCCCTGGAAATCGGCCGGTATGGATTAGGCCAGGTGCCGAAGTTCCAGAAAATGAGCTTGGAGGAGCTGTTAAAGGCTTTGGAGGTTCCCACCAGCGAGCGGCAATTCATCATTTACGAGGCTCTGAAAAAAGGCGCTTCTGTGGAAAAAATTGAAGCGCTTACCAAAATCAAGGTGGAGTTTTTACAGGATATCAAGGAACTGATTGCCGAGGAAG
>ERZ827469.1998-NODE-1998-length-16573-cov-5.595290_pt1 | contig 16573 bp, 15 predicted proteins | sample MGYA00519917_ERZ827469 | MGnify/ENA primary metagenome ERZ827469 (study PRJEB31778, sample SAMEA3449314) | human gut metagenome | biome: human gut; feature: human-associated habitat; material: faeces | place: United Kingdom | collected 2010/2012 ... | reverse complement strand
GGCGCAAGGGTAGATGGTTGCCGAAGCAACCGCGCCTCGGCGCGAGAATGTGCCACGGCACATTCTTTTTTCGAAGGGCAAAAACGCTTTCTGCCCGAAGGGGCATTTGTAAGAAATCAGTATGGATTGGAAAAATACAGGGAATTTTCTGACTGAGAATGAAAAGGACAGGGTAAGACAGAGGGATTGCAGGTTAAGAGACAGAAGGGAGGAAGAAGGATGACAGGAATTGTATGTCTGGATCAGGAGGACGGTTTGCTGTTTAACGGCAGAAGACAGAGCCGTGATCGCGTGGTGACAGAGAAAATCCTTTCGATGACGGAAGGAAAGCCCCTTTGGATGAGCGCTTACAGCAGGCGTATTTTCCCGGAGGATGCGCCAGTCTGCGTGGCAGAGGATCTTGTGGGAAAGCTGACAGAGCCTGCAAGGAAAGATGCGGAACAGGTGGAGTCTGCGCAGGAGGAGCTGGAACGGGAGGAAGCTGCACAGAAGGAGCCTTGGCAGCAGCCGGGCGAAGCGGCCTTTTGCCTGATCGAAGAAGCAGTTAATTTGGAAAACGAAATGATCGATGAATGGATCGTTTTTCGATGGAAACGCGTTTATCCGGCGGACGTTTTTTTGAAATTTCCGGCGGATGACTGGGAGAAGGAGCTGATCGAAACCTTTGCAGGCTATTCGCATGAGGAGATCGATCTGGAACGTTATCGGAAAAAAGACAGGGCGAAATTTTAACAGGAAACAGATGAACCTGCGGACAGGACAGAAAATTTCAGGCAAGAGCAGGAAGAGAGATTATGAAAAAAGAGAAATGGAGCAAACGGCATTCCAGCGGTTTTCGAAAATGGCTCATAACAGTGTTGCTGGCGATATCCGTGCTGATGACCGGCTACAGCGTTCTGAAAGAGACTGGGGACGTGCTGCTGGATCAGGCGAAGGCATGGATGGAGGAAGGAATCGATGGGGCGCGGGACGAGGCAGGAGATGACGGTGATGTAGCGTCAGATAAGAAATGCGGCGGCACATCCGCTGCAGAAACGCCAGAGGACGGCTTCTGGGGCACTGAAATCCCCGTCTATCAGGGAAAGGCCTGGATCGAATTAAACAACAACGTTCCGCTTTTTACGAAAAAGGACTACTCGACGAAATCCTTTGAAACCTACGGCGAGCTGGACAGCCTTGGCAGATGTACGACTGCTTATGCAAACGTCGGGCAGGATTTGATGCCGACCAAAGAGCGGGAGAGCATCAGCCAGGTGAAGCCGACCGGCTGGCAGAAGTCGGAATATGACGGAATCGATGGAAAATATCTATATAATCGTTGTCATCTGATCGGTTATCAGCTGACGGCGGAAAATGCAAACGAGAAAAATCTGATTACCGGGACACGTTATTTGAATGTCACCGGGATGCTGCCGTTTGAAAATATGGTGGCGGATTATGTAAATGAAACAAAGGGACATGTCCTGTACCGGGTAACGCCGGTGTTTTATCAGGATGAGCTGGTTGCGCGCGGCGTCAAAATGGAGGGCTGGTCGGTAGAGGATAACGGGGAAGGCGTATGCTTCAACGTGTTTGTATACAATGTACAGCCCGGAATTTCCATCTGTTACGCGGACGGTACGAGCAGCAGGATTGCGCAGGAAGAGACGGCAGATCCTTCGGCGCAGAAAATTTATGGGAACAGGCGCTCGAAAATTTACCATTGTCCCGGACAGGCGGCGTATGAGGAGATGAAGGATTCCCCGAACCTCGTGATTTTCGACAGCGAGGAGCAGGCACAGGCAGCGGGCTACCGGAAAGCGGTACGCTAAACACAGAATACAAAGCAATATGAGGAAAAAAGATTCCTGTACAGGTGCGTCGAATTGGGCGAATCGTACAGGATTTCTTTTTGTAGTTGTAAAAATTGTCAAAATAGTGTTACAATAAGGATATATGTATCAGAAATGCGCATAAACTGCGCAGGGGAGAGTGGGATCGTGTATCGTATTTTAATAGTAGATGATGAAAAAATCGAGCGGACGGGACTTCGGCTTCTGCTTGGTAAAATGGATCAGAAATTTGAAATTACAGAGGCCGTAAACGGAAAAGAAGCGCTGGAATGGCTTTCCTGTAACCGCGCCGATATTCTGGTGACGGATATCCGTATGCCGTTTGTGGATGGACTGGAGCTGGTGGAGCAGGCAGCGCGGCTTTATCCGGATATGAAAGCCATGGTTTTTTCCGGCTACGGAGAATTTGAATATGCGCGCAGGGCGATGCGCTTTGGAGTAGAGGAATATATTTTGAAGCCGGTAAATCCGACAGAATTTCAGAACGCGATAAAAAAGATTATACGTGTATTGGAAGAGAGCAAACAGGAAAAGAGCCGCAGGCAGACAGAAGGCAGCCTGTTTAAGGAATATATTCTGAATGCGATTTTTAACGGGACGGACGCGGCAGAGCTTGAAAAACGCGCAGCCGGAATTTATCCGATGGATTTTCTGAACAGCTACAAACGTCTGATGCTTCTGGAGGTTAGCGGGGATTTCTTTGAAAATAAGAGCAGTCAGCTTCTGGGGGGACTTAAGCTTGCCGGCTTAAATGCAGACTATCTGAATGTGAGCCCTCAGCAGGGAATCCTTTTATTTAAATCGGAAAGCGACGACTGGAAGGAGACGGCGCGCCGGGTGCTTGGAATTTTGGAGGAGCTGAGCGGCAAGGACGCAAAATGTTACGTTGCGGTTTCCTCCGGCCTCAAGAACAGAAGTCAGCTGGCGGAGCGCTGCAGGGAGACGGAGCTTTTGATGGAAAACCGTTTTTACGGTCTGGACAGCCATATTTTCATGGCGGAATACGATGTGGAATGCGCGGACGACGTGCAGCTGGACGACAACACACTGATCAAGCAGATCCAGCAGGATGTTCGAACGAAGGATATGTTAAGCCTTTCCGAGCATGTGGACAGACTGTTCCACAATTACCGACAGAACGTCGGATTTTCCCAGATTTATGTGAAATTCGTCTTTTCCAGCCTGTTGAAGGTTTTATATGAAGCGATTCCGGGTAAAAACGACAGGGACTTAAATGAAGAAATGGAAATGCTTTACCGGACAGCGGATATCGATGAGATCCGGCGGATCATAGAAAAAAACATTCAGCTTCTGGAGCAGGAGACCCAGACGGACAGTGGCAATATTCATCGGGAGGTAGAAGAGGTCAAGCGCTATATCAATACGCATTACGGGGAAGAGATAAGCATCGAAATGTTGGCAGAGCGCGTTTTTTTGGCTCCCAGTTATCTGAGTACGATTTTTAAAAAGGAAACCGGCCAGAATTTAAGCAAATTTATCAAGATCTGCCGAATGGAAAAAGCACGCGAGATGCTGGAGGGCACGAAGGACAAAATCGTGAGCATCAGCGAAAAGGTAGGATATCCGAATGTTTCCTATTTTTGTCAGAGCTTTCGGGAGTATTATGGGATGACGCCGCAGAAATATCGCGATCAAGGAGAGAATGCAGAACAAGATGAAGAAGCTGTTGCATTGGTTTAACGGAATCAAGCTGCGGTATAAGCTGGCGATCTTTTATTCCCTGTTTTGCTTTTTGCCGGTGATGCTTTTGTTTTGGCTGAGCTTTCTGCAGATGCGAAGTATTATTGACGATAAGGGAAAAATGAACCTGCAGTCCTATCTGCAGCAGTCGGTGTCGTCGATGGACCGAACTCTGGACGGCTATAACAGCCTGTCGGATTATATTGCCTTTGACCGGACGCTGGCAGAGGTATTTTCCATGGAATATGGGACACCCTACGAGCAGTATGAGCAGCTGACACAGAAGGTGGATCCGATCCTGCGGACAGCGAGCTATTTTCATGGCGGGATGCAGCAGATCACGATCTATACGGATAATGGAATGGTCAAGCATGACACGACGGTTGCGCCGGTGTCAGAGATTGAGGAGACGGATTGGTATCAGAAGACATTGGAGCACCCGGGTCTTAACTGGTTTGCAAATTATCAGGAAGAGACACTGTTTTCCGCCCGGAAGCTTGCCTTTTCCGGTGCCAGAGAGGGCGTGAACATCCTGTATATGGATGTGGATTATCAGAAGCTTTTTACGCCGTATGCAGAAACGCTGATCTCAGAATGCGGGCTTTATATTACAGATCAGGATGGTAAGCTGGTCTTTGAGGAAAGCAGATTTTCCGGAAAGAATCAGAACTATGATCTGACGTATTCCGAATTTCTGGAGCAGCGGGATAGGGGCAGTACAGATTATATCATTCTCTGTGAGCAGTCAAATACAACAGGATGGACGGTGTGGCTGTATCAACCGGTTGGACTTGCAGGAGAAGCGATGCGGCCGATCGGAGTGATGGCGGGAGTGACGATCCTGATCTGTATCTTCGCAGCAGTGCTTGCTTATTTTATCACCTCCGGCATGGTGAGCAGCAGGATTGAACGGCTGACGCACTTCATGCAGGAGGTGCAGGAGGGCAGCATGGATATGCAGATGGAGAGCGATGATCGGGATGAAATTGGGATGCTTTACCGTGGCTTTGGCAGCATGATGAAGCGAATACGGACACTGATCAATGAAGTTTATCTCAGCAAGATCACCCAGAAGGAGGCGGAGCTGAAGGCACTGCAGGCACAGATCAATCCGCATTTTCTGTATAATACGCTGTCTTTGATCAACTGGAAGGCACTGGCGGCAGGAGAAGAGGATATCAGCAGGATGACACTGGCCCTGTCTACCTTTTACCGCACTGCCTTAAACCGCGGGCGGAATGTGCTACAGGTAGAGACTGAGCTGAGTAATACCCGTGCCTATCTGGAAATTCAAAGCATGCTGCATGACGGGGATTTTGATTATGAAATCGAAGCACAGACGGAAATCCTGCAGTGCGAGTCTCTGAATCTGATCCTGCAGCCCCTTGTTGAGAATGCGATCCATCACGGAATCGAAGAAAAAACAGACGGACGAGGTAAAATTACTGTCCGGGGATGGAAAGAAGACAATTGTGTATGGTTTATGGTAGAGGATAACGGTGTCGGGATGGAGCAGGAGGTTGCAGATAAAATCCTGACAATGGAATCCAAGGGCTATGGAGTTCGGAATGTTGATGAACGGATCCGCCTCTGTTATGGAGAAAAATATGCGATGAAGGTAGAAAGTGTTGTCGGCAAAGGTACAAAAATGACAATTCACTTTCCTGCAAGACGGCTTACGGATATACAAAAATCACAAAGTTCTTAAAAAAATGATATCATTCTTAAAACATTGATATGTACGGCTGCTTTTTTATAGTTTACAATAATACCATCAAGCAAACACGAAACACCGAAAAGGTGTGGTGTATAGGAGGAAAAAGCTATGAAATTCAAAAAAGTGACAGCACTGGCGCTTTGCGTAGCAATGTCTGCAACAGCTCTTGCAGGTTGCGGATCTAAAGCAGCTACAACAGACAGCCAGACAGCAGCTCCCGCAGAGAGCGCAGCAGCAGATACTGCAGACACTGCAGATGCAGCAGAAGAAGCTCCTGTTGAGACAAAGGATGTTACCCTGAAGGTTTGGGCACCTCAGGAAGACCAGAACCCGACAGATACTTATGACAAGGGTATGCTGGCTGCAATGTGTGATGCTTTTAATGAAGCACATCCGGAATGGAACATTACATATGAATATGGCGTATGCGGTGAAGACGTTGCAAAAGACGAAGTAACCAAGGACGTTGATGCAGCAGCAGATGTTTACATGTTTGCAAACGACCAGCTGCCGATTCTGGTAGAGGCTGGTGCCATCGCAGAGCTGGGCGGCAAAAACCTGGAAGAGGTTAAGGCGACCAACTCCGAATCTATGATAAACACTGTTACTTATGAGGGCGGTGTATACGGTGTTCCTTATGCATACAACGGCTGGTTCATGTACTATGACAGCAGCAAATTTACAGAAGACGAAGTTAAGGATCTGGATGTTATGTTGGCAAAGGATCTGGGAGATGATGTGACCAATGTATGCTTCCAGCTGAGCAACTCTTGGTATATTCCTTCCTTCTTCTATGGCGTTGGCGGCACAATGTTTGGTCCTGACGGTACAGACGGCTCTGTTCCCTGTGATTTCGATGATGAAAAGGGTCTTGCAGTAACCAATTACCTCATTGACCTTGCTGCAAATCCGAAATTCACAAACCAGGCAAACGAAGAAGCAGGTAAGGCAATCAACCTGTTCACCGAAGGTAAGCTGGGTGCATTCTTTAGCGGCTCCTGGGATCGTGAAGCAATTGAAACTGCTCTGGGCGACAACTTCGCATGTGCACAGCTTCCTTCCTTCAAGGCTGGCGATTATGAAGGCACAATGAAGTCCTATGCAGGTTCCAAGGCAATTGGTGTAAATCCTACCTGCGAGAACATGGACGTTGCAGTTGCACTGGCTGTATATCTTGGCAACGCTGACTGCCAGAAGATCCGTTATGAAGTTCGTGGTGTAGTTCCGCTGGATTCCACCGGTATCGACGATGTAATGTTAAACGCTATTACCGACACTGTAAACAACACTTCTGTTGCTCAGCCTCTGGTTTCTGAGATGAACGGCTGGTGGAGCAACGCAGAAGCATTCGGCAAAGCAATCGTAGCTGGTGAGGTTAACCACGACAATGCACAGGATAAGCTGACCAACTTCATTGCAAACGTAAATGCAGGCGGCTCTCTGGAGTAAGATTCCGGCTTGATTTTAAGGCTTCACCCGATCTTCCGGTGAAGCCTTTCTTTCAGAAACGGACATTTGGGGATGACACAGTGTCTGCCTGAAACTGTATGAGGGAAAGGAAGAATACGATGGCAGCTTTTGGAAAAAAGAAAAAAGCTTCTGAATTTCCGGATGTGATACCGGTATCCGAAGCGATTCGAAAAGGTGATATTTTTACAAAACTGACCTGTCTGATCATGGGCGCGGGCAATCTTGCGAGAAAACAGATCATACAGGGACTTTTGTTCCTGGCAGGAGAACTTGCATATATTTTCTATATGGTTTTCTACGGGGCAAAGGCTCTGCAGAATTTCGTTACGCTGGGTACCGAAACGCAGAAAAAGGTTTTCAATGAAGCGACACAGGTTTATGAGTATGCGACAGGAGATAACTCCCAGCTCTGCCTGCTCTATGGTGTTGTTACGTTCTTTGTGACAATTGGATTTATCCTGCTGTGGCGAGCTGCAATTCGCTCCTCCTATATTGCGCAGAAAGCACAGGAAGCAGGAAAGAAGCCGATTACCTTCGGCCAGATTTTAAAAGACTTGAAAGATAACAGGATGTATCAGCTCTTCCTGCTTTTCCCGTTCCTGGGAATTATATTGTTTACGGTAATGCCTCTGGTATTCATGATCCTGATGGCATTTACCAATTATGACCGTGATCATTTGCCGCCAGGTAAGTTGTTTGACTGGGTAGGCTTCCAGAACTTTGCCAGAGTATTAAATGCAGGCGGAGCACTTGGAGAGACCTTCTGGAGGGTGCTTGGCTGGACGATCATCTGGGCTATTTTTGCAACCTTCTTAAACTATATCTTTGGTATTATCCTGGCGATCATCATCAACCGGGATGGGACGAAGTTCAAAGCCTTTTGGCGTTTTATCTTCGTACTGACCATCGCTGTGCCTCAGTTTGTATCCCTGCTGGTAGTCAATACCATGATCCAGGAGCACGGTGTAATCAATCTGCTGTTAAAGGAACTGTTCGGTGTAGGACCGCTGCCGTTCTTGACCAATGTGACCTGGGCGAGAGTGACAGTTATTGTCATCAACCTCTGGGTCGGCATTCCTTATACGCTGCTTGCAGTAACCGGTATTTTGAAGAATATTCCTGCAGAGCTGTACGAAGCGGCAAGGGTGGACGGCGCAAATGCGTTTGTTACCTTCTTTAAGATCACCATGCCGTACATGATGTTTGTCATGACGCCGAATCTGATTACAACCTTTACAGGGAATATCAATAACTTCAACGTTATTTACCTGTTGACAAACGGCGCGCCGGCCTGCGATACCTATTACCGCGGTACTGCGGGTAAGACGGATCTGCTCGTTACCTGGCTGTACAAGCTGACAATTGATAATAAGGACTATAACCTGGGTGCCGTAATCGGTATCCTGACCTTTGTCCTGATGGCGACGTTGTCTCTGATAACGTACAGACGGACCGGATCCTATAAAAACGAGGAGGGATTCTCATGAAAAACACCAGACAGAATTCAGCAAGCATTAAAAAGAAAGTCACCAATGTGCTTGTGCATTTGTTTCTGACGATCCTTTCCGTGATCTGGGTATTCCCGATTTTCTGGGTAGTCCTGTTATCCTTCAGAGAACAGAAAGGACAGTATATCACATCGTTCTGGCCTAAAAAGTTTACGATGGCAAACTATGTGAAGCTGTTTACAGATACTGCACTGTTCAATTTCCCGAAGTGGTTTTTGAATACGCTGTTTGTAGCAATTTGTTCCTGTATCCTGACAACATTCTTTGTTTTGGCGATTTCCTATTGCCTGTCCAGACTCCGGTTTAAGATCCGTAAGCCTTATATGAATGTTGCCATGATTCTTGGTATGTTCCCCGGCTTTATGTCCATGATCGCCGTTTATTATATCTTAAAGGGCTTTGGACTGACCAAGGGTCCCATGATCTTCCTGGCGTTGATTATGGTATATTCCGGCGGTGCGGGGTTGGGCTTTTACGTATCCAAGGGCTTCTTTGATACGATTCCGAAGGCACTGGATGAAGCTGCAATCGTGGACGGCGCAACGAAATGGGATGTCTTTTCCAAGATCATTATGCCGTTGTCGAAACCGATCATTGTAAGCACGATCATGACTTCCTTCATGGCTCCCTGGCTGGATTTCATCTTCGCAAAGGTAATTGCAGGTGCGGATCCGAGATATTATACGGTTGCGATCGGTCTGTACACGATGCTGACCAAGGAAAATATCGTAAATTGGTATGCCTGCTTCGCAGCTGGCGCAGTTTGCGTTTCCATTCCGATCGCTATTCTGTTCCTGAATTTGCAGAAATACTATGCAGAAGGTATGTCCGGAGCAGTTAAGGGCTGATGGCAGTTTGTAAGGACTGACAGCAGACAGCCGAAAATAGTTTTACAGCAGGCGAAAACGAATATCGTTTTCGCCTGTTTTGCTACTGAAAACAAAGATCTGCAGAAAGGCGGATATAGGGATGAAAAAGAGACTGAGTTTAATACTATGCGTAGTGCTTCTTTGTCAGCTGCTCTTAGGATGTGGGAAAACGAGGGAGCCGGACGATGCATACCGCTGCTATTATGAAATTTTTGTCGGTTCGTTTTGCGACAGTGACGGAGACAAATGCGGCGATCTAAGCGGAATCACAGAAAAGCTGGATTACATCGAAGATATGGGTTTTACCGGGATCTGGCTTACACCGATCATGCCGTCACCGACCTATCACAAATATGATGCCACAGATTATTACGGGATCGATCCGTCCTTTGGAACGATGGAGGATTTTGAGACACTGCTTAAGGAATGTCACAAACGCAATATCCGGTTGATTATGGATCTGGTGTTCAATCATACCTCCAGCAGCCATCCGTGGTTTTTGGAGGCCTGTGATTATTTGGAGCAGCTTGGAGAAAAGGAACCGGACGAAAACGAGTGCAAGTATGTGAACTATTATAATTTTGCAAAGGATCAGGCACAAACTCCAAACTGGTATCAGATAGGCAGATCGGACTGGTACTATGAGGGGGTTTTCTGGGATGGTATGCCGGATCTGAATCTGAATAGTGAAGCGGTCAGAGAAGAGCTGGAGCAGGTTGCCTCCTTCTGGCTGGAGAAGGGTGCAGACGGCTTCAGACTGGATGCGGCGAAGGAATATTTTACAGGATACGCAGAAAAGAATATAGAGGTTTTAAACTGGTTTGAAACCTACGTGAAAAGTGTAAAGCCGGAGGCATATCTGGTAGCCGAGGTCTGGGAAGGACAGGGAGTGCTGCAGGAATATTACAAAAGCGGGATCGACAGCTTATTTAATTTCCCGGCGTCACAGCAGGATGGCGCGATCATAAAGACTGCCAAGGCAAGAGTGACGCCCCAGCAGTTTTTCTCCTGGATGGTAAAGCAGCAGACTGCAGACAGACTGGCAAATCCGGATTATATTGATGCACCGTTTATCAGCAATCACGATACCACCAGGATCAGCGCCCAGTGCGTCAACAACGAAGAGCAGATGAAATTTGCTGCAGGGTTGATGATGATGATGCCGGGCAGTCCCTTTGTTTATTACGGAGAAGAGCTGGGGATGAAGAGCTCCGGAACAAAGGATGAAAACAAGCGCCTTCCAATGTACTGGTCTGCACAGGATTTGTCTAAGACACCGGATGCGCCTCAGACAGCAGATGCAGTGGAGCAGAAGTTTCCGTCTGCGGAGGAGCAGGAAAAGGATCCTGGGTCCATTTTACAGTATTATAAGAACGCCATCGAGTTGCGCAGAAGCAATCCGGAAATCGCGAGGGGAAGTATAAGTGTTCCGGACGGAGAGCTTCCGGAAGATATCGGTGTGCTTTTGACAGAATGGGAAGGAAAGGTAAGTGTAATTTTATGTAATAATGCAACGGAATCTGTGGAAATAGACTTGCAGCAAGCCCTTCCGGAAGGTTATAATTATACTCTAAAGGGCAGTTTAAACGTTGGAGACCAGCAGGAAAAGCTGGAGAATAACAAGCTGGAATTGCCCGCCTATGGAATTGTGATCCTGAAACAAAGCGGGGTGGATTAAAGAATGAGACGAAAACGCTGGCTGGCTGCTATTTTGGCGGCAGGGACAGCCTGTACAGCACTTTTTGGATGCGGCAGCAGACAGATCGTAGGCACTGAGATGGCACGGCCAGGAGAATCCTCGGAGAAAGAGTTGCAGGCATGGGAGGAGGCAAAAAACACGCCTTACGGAAAATATCCGGAGCTGATCACCTATACCCTCGGAAAGATGACCGGCGGCAATCGTTCCAATATGCCGGAACGGGACACCTATGAAGATAACGTTTATACGAGATATCTCCGGGAGTGCTTAAATATCCAGAACAAGGATGTATTCGAGGCAATGGAGGATCAGTATACGGTAAACGTTGATATGGCGATCGCATCGGGAGAGCTTCCGGATGTCATGGTCATAGAAGATCGGGAGACTCTGATCCGGCTTGCCGAGGGGGGAATGATTGCTGATCTGAGCGAGGCATTGGAAAACTGCGCCAGCGACGGGATAAAGGCGATGTATGACAGCTACGAGGTGTCTGCGCTGGATTCTGCGATGATCGACGGAAGGCTGATGGCGCTTCCGGAGCCGAGCTTTGTAGACGGTCCGAATCTGCTGTGGCTGCGCAGGGACTGGATGGACGAGCTGGGACTTGAAGCACCGGATACGATGGAGGAGGCTGTGGAGATCGTACGGGCATTTGTGGAACAGGATCCAGGAAATAACGGAGAAGGCAACACCATTGGCCTGGTGTGCCATTCCGATCTGACCGGAGAAACAGGATATCGTTATGAATTTCAGCTGAATACACTTTTTGCATCCTATAGTGCATTTCCAAAGCAGTGGATTTTGCGGGAGGACGGCACAGTGGTTTACGGCTCGGTGCAGCCGCAGGTAAAAGAGGCACTTGCCGAAGTGAGAAAATTGTATGAAGAGAAGCTGCTGGATGATAGCTTTATGCTCCGTACGATGGCAAATATTGCGGAACTGATCGTAGACGGAAAGTGCGGTTCGTTTTTCGGTCCCTGGTGGGCGCCGAACAATCCGCTGATGGAAGCGATGGAGAAAAACCCGGATGCGGTATGGGAGCCCTATCTGATCCGGACGACAGAGGATGGAAAGCTGCAGTATTATGATCAGAATCCGAGCTACAAATACGTTGTGGTGCGAAAAGACTTTGAGCATCCGGAGATCGTATTTAAAATGGCAAGCGTGATGTTCGATAAAATGCGTACAGAAGGACGATACAACGAAGAACTTGCTTATTATTTTCAGACCAATGTGGATTCCACGGCGCGGCCGATCTCCATCAATATTGATTACAGCGATGCGCTGCATCGCTGCTATGAGGATGTTAACGGTGCACTGACCGGGAAAAAGGATCCGGATGAGCTGCAGGTTCTCGAATATGCCTATTATGAAAAATGCAAAGATTATCTGGAAAATTCCCAGTCTGCAGACGCGGAAACCTGGGCGGCTTATGAGTCCAGGATCCGTGCCTGTGCTCTGCTGGATAATAAGGACCTGGAGGTGTGCAGTACTGTCTTTTCCGGGGAGACGGAAACCATGAAGACGAAATGGTCGAAGCTTCAGGAAATGGAAAAGAAGCTATATCTGGAAATCATCACAGGAGTGAAGGAGCTGGATGAATTTGACAGATTTGTGGAAGAATGGATGGAAGCGGGCGGAGAGCAGATTACGCTGGAGGTAACAGAAGCGGTGCGGGAAGCGAAAGGGGCTTGATTTTACCGAGGGTTTGTGCAAAAATAAAATACGGTAAAAAGGAAAGGTGCCAATGGAGGTAGTCATGAGAGGAATTGATACACCTGTCAGAAAAATGCGGAGAGAGATTTTTAAAGAGATCGCGCAGCTTGCATATCATTCTGACAATCTGAATGATGATGTAGAAGCGTTACCCTATAAAATTGTGAATCCTGAAACTCCGATTTATCGGGAAAGCATTTACCGGGAGCGTGAAATAGTAAGAGAGCAGATCCGGCTTGCGATGGGGCTGTCGCTTCGCCCGGAAGACGCACCGGTGCATGTGACACAGGGGCTGGAGGAGAGCAATATTGACGAAAAATATTACGAGCCTCCGATGATCCAGGTGATTCCCTCGGCATGTAATGCCTGCCCTGAAAATGAATATTGTGTAACAGACCGTTGTATGGGGTGTGTAGCACATCCGTGTCAGGTTGTATGCCCGAGAGGGGCGATCAGCACCGTAAATGGCAAGTCGGTCATTGATCAGAGCAAATGTATTCGCTGCGGTAAATGTAAATCGGTATGTCCCTACGATGCAGTTTCCCATCAGCAGCGCCCCTGCAGCGCAGCCTGCGGTGTGGGTGCGCTGGGAGAAGCCTTTGACTGGCCGGTACCGGTAACAATGATGTTGAGTCTTGCAGCAGGAATCACGGTAAGTATTTCGGGAAATAAGCTGTTATTTAAAAATGCAGATGGAATAGAGATTGGGTCGAAGACGCTGAGCGATGCTGAGGGTAAAAAAATCGGGGATGTGTTGGATGAAACAACAAATTCTAGCTTTGCAAATAAAAATTTGGGAGAAGTGTTAAAACAGCAGAGATTAACATTCTGTTGTTGCAATATTCGATGGTAAACATTTTAAAGAAGTGAAAGGAAAATAGAAAATGATAAAAAATGGTGAATTTTGTATATATAATGATAATGAGTACGAATTAAATGAGGATAGCGATGGAAACTTAATTATAATTACAGCAAATCGAGCAATAATTGATGAAACATTTGTTGATAAATATAATAGTGGAGTGTATAGTAAGGTGATTTTGCCAAATGAAATTGGAGAGGCATATGATTGTCAAACTTATGGAGTTATAAAGGGGAGTAGAGTTAATGTAGAAAAAGAAAATGAAGAATATTATTTTGTTGGAACAGCAGATTGTAAAGTAGCAGAAGCTCTAGGGTTACAAAGATGTGACAAATATTATTATGAGGGAAAATTTCCAAAACAAGATGTGGAGATTATAGAGAAAAAAGAGAAGATAGAATTATAACGTGAACAATTAAATTGTAATAAAACATTACCAACCTATAAATTGACATAAAAATGCAAATACGATAAAATTTTGCGTATAAAAGGGCACACTTATGGAAACGTAAGGTCGCAAAGCTAGAGTCTAACACGGAGTAACATTTATGTAATGACAGATCGGCTGCAACATCCGGTAATATCGGACGCTGCAGCCTTTTTGTATATAAAATTTTATCTAAAGGGAGGAAAAATGAGAAATATTACTTTTGCAATTTACAAAGGAATCGAATACTCTGCTGGAATTAAAAAAGATGGTAGAATTGTTTTGCGGTCAGAGGATGATGCTAGTAAAAAAGAGGGGTTTGTAGAAAAAGAGATTGGAAATAATAGAATATATATAAAGTATGTTCAAAAAGATGAAATTGAGGAAATATATGATAAAAAAACATATGCTGTTTATGAAGGATATAAGTTTATAGTAGTTGATGAAACGGAAAAACAAATTTTAATATTAACAATGAAGGGTGATTACCAAGAGTGGATTCGTTTAGGGATGGAGTGCATAGATAAGGGGATGTATCAAAAATGGATTAATAAAAATGAGGCGGAAATTGAAGTATTAAAAGAAAAAATATAATAAGTGTATTGTAATTATGAGAAGAACGATAAAAAACGGTAGATTTTGTATATATAATGGAAATGAATTTAAGGTAAATAGGGATAGTGATGGAAATACAATTATCCTTACTAAAAATGATAAAATAATCGACTCAACATTTATAGATAAATACGGAAGTGGTGTTTATAGTAAAAAAGTTTCATTAGAAGAAATAGAAGAGTTGTACAGATATGCAACATATGCAGTAATAAACAATTATAAAGTTAATGTAGAAAAAGAAAATCAAGAATATTATTTTGTGGGAACAGCAGATTGTAAAGTGGCAGAAGCCCTAGGGTTACAAAGATGCGATAAATATTATTATGAGGGGAAATTTCTAAAACAAGATGTGGAGATTATAGAAGAAAAAGAGAAGATAGAATTATAGACAGGATATAGTTTTAGGGCGGCTTAGAAAATGTAGTTTTGTTGAAGCTATTTCTGGTAATTAGAAGAGGACAAGTAACGAAAAGTATGACAGATATTTTTCGTTATTTGTTGTTTGTCAAAATTTTGTATCAAACAGCGGGGCTTTGGGAGAAGACAATGATCTTACCCAACAGGAATTTTTGGAGCAGTTTTATAGGCAGGGAGAATTTACCCATGACAGCAGTAACCCATTTTTAAACTTTGTTTCGTCCGTATTGGATATCACAATTATCAAACCTGTCATAGAGGCATGTACCGGAGAAGATTTGATAACCGGAGAAGACCTGACAGACATGGAACGTGGACTTAAAGTGGTTTTTGCAGTGGTGGATTTGGTTACACTTGGAGGAGCCATTGCAGCAACAAAGTTCTCGGAAATGGGATTAAAAGAAGGACTTAAGGCATTTGGAAAAACAGCCCTGATAGACTTTGCGGGAAATACAGCAGCCTGCGGTGTGGGTGCGCTGGGAGAAGTGTTAAAACAGCAGGGATTAACATTAGAAGAATTTAATAAGTTAAGATTGACGGATGTAAAGGATTTAACAAAGGAGCAAATCGCACAGATGAAGGCAATACGCGAGGCAGTTCCAAAGATAGATGCTAACACTTATATTCAAAAGACAATACCGGCTTCGGATATAGACAAGTATATAGGAGAAGATGGCTGGTCTACAATTGGCGGTTATGTGGCAAGATATGATGATGTATCACACATAAAAGGATATGATAATGTTGTGGAGTCGTCGCGACTTGATTATGTAACAGGTGATGGAGTAAGACCGTATCCGGAAGGTGGAGATACTTATGCATATATTAAATTCAAGACAACAGATGCAGAAAAAATAAAGGCACCACATGGGGAAATATTCGGTGGAACAAATACAGATGGTCCTCCTTGTACATTAAATGGATTTACAGGTGCAAGGAATGGGCAAATTATACCCGAGTGGTCTTTAAGTGGTGAATATGTAAAACCTAAGAAAGGTGCGGAATTACATAAAGTTGTTAATGGAAAAGATACTGTTGCAATATTTGATGGTAAACATTTTGTAGAAGTGAAAGGAAAATAGAAAATGATAAAAAATGGTGAATTTTGTGTATATAATGGAAATGAGTACGAATTAAATGAGGATAATGATGGAAACTTAATAATAATTACAACAAATCGCGAAATAATAGATGCAACGTTTGTTGATGAATATAATAGCGGAGTATATAGTAAAATAATTTCGCCAAATGAAATTCAAGAAGCATATGAGTGTAGAACTTATGGTTTGATTAATGGTTATAAGGTTAGTATTAGGAAAGAGTTGAAAGATACTTTTTTTGTAGGCACAGGTGATAGAAAAATTGCTGATATACTTGGATTGAATAGAACAGATAAGTACTTGTATGAGAAAGAAATTGCCAAGGATAAAATAGAAGTAGTTCAAGAAAAAAAGAAAATAGAAGTATGATTGAATCAAAATAATGCATACTGCACGGGAAAACTTGAAAAATGGTGAATGGAAGGTAATAAAATGAAAACATTAGGAAAAATAGCAATATAAGTATGTAGAATTAAAAGATGTAGATTGTATTGTTCAGAAGTGGACACCATATAAGGAAAATATATGATAAAACATTACTAACCTAAAAATTGACATAAAAATGCAAATACGATAAAATTTTGCGTATAAAAGGGCACACTTATGGAAACGTAAGGTCGCAAAGCTAGAGTCTAACACG
>ERZ827469.1995-NODE-1995-length-16596-cov-3.505713_pt1 | contig 16596 bp, 14 predicted proteins | sample MGYA00519917_ERZ827469 | MGnify/ENA primary metagenome ERZ827469 (study PRJEB31778, sample SAMEA3449314) | human gut metagenome | biome: human gut; feature: human-associated habitat; material: faeces | place: United Kingdom | collected 2010/2012 ... | reverse complement strand
AACCTTGAAACATTCTATGATCTCCTTGGACTGGGGAGAAAATGACCTCCCCACGCATAAGATTCTGCTGCCGGGGCAAAGTGAACCATAGGAGATTCCCCCTGCCTGTCCCAACGCAGCGGCTGGTTTTTTATCCTATCACAAAGCAGATCGCTTTGCAATTACTTGGGAAAATATGGATGATCAAATTATTTTTTCTATTTTTGTAAAGACTTTTGTAAAAAACTCTTGCAAAATAAAAAAGAAAGTCCTATAATGTGCGATAGGCTTTTCCTGCCTCATCTTCGATCAGTTTTAGCGGCAAACAACAAATTCTATTCTCACAGTTTGTATAGGTTGACCCTTGCAAAAAGAGAGAGAACGTACTATGATGTAGGCTGATAGTTTTTGGTCTCTGATTTTCCACTCTGCTTTCCCAATGATCGGAGTTTCCTGATATCGCACATAAAAAGGGAGGAAATTTTATTATGTTAGGCAACAGCATCAAAAAATTTGCACTGAGTCAGGCCTTTTCCTACATTGAAAAGGATCCCATCAAAAACTTGGTCCACGTGATGGACATGGTGGACAAATTCGCGGGCGACGGTCCCCAGTCCTTCCCCCGTCAGCGTAAAGCCATCCGCGATGCTGTCACCAACGAGAACTCCACCGCCCATAAGCTGGTGGTTCGTATGATGACCGAAATGGACCTCGGCTTCACCGAAACCCTGCTGTCCAACTTCTTCCTCAACGCCAGCATCACTGGTTGGAAGAAGGGCGACGAAATCCGTAAGAAATACAATTGCAACGTGCCCTGGGCCATCCTGCTGGATCCCACCTCTGCCTGCAACCTGCACTGCAAGGGCTGCTGGGCCGCAGAGTATGGCAATAAGCTGAACCTCACCTACGACGAGATTGACAGCATCATCCGTCAGGGCAAGGAAATGGGCACTTACTTCTATATCTATACCGGCGGCGAACCCCTGGTGCGGAAGAAGGACCTCATCAAGCTCTGCGAAGTCCACTCCGACGCCATCTTCATGTGCTTCACCAACGGCACCCTCATTGACGAGCAGTTCGCTGCCGACATGATGCGGGTGAAGAACTTCGTCCCCGTTATCAGCGTGGAGGGGTACGAGGAGTCCATGGACTCCCGCCGTGGTGACGGCACCTACCAGAGAGCCGTGAAGGCCATGAACCTGCTGAAGAGCCACCGCCTGCCCTTCGGCAACTCCATCTGCTATACCAGCGTCAACATCAAGGACGTCAGCACCGAGGCCTATGTGGACCAGCTGGTGGACTGGGGTTCCTACTTCGTGTGGTACTTCCACTACATGCCCGTCGGCATGGGCGCGACGACCGACCTGCTGCTTAATCCCGAGCAGCGCGCCTATATGAAAGACCGCGTGCGCGAGATCCGCGGTCTCACCGGCGGCAAGGAAATCTTCGCCATCGACTTCCAGAATGACGGCGAGTTCACAGGCGGCTGCATCGCCGGCGGCAAGCTCTACTGCCACATCAACGCCGCGGGCGACGTCGAGCCCTGCGTGTTCATCCATTACTCGGGTGCGAACATCCGCGAGAAGAACTTCCTCGAATGTCTCCAGCAGCCGCTTTTTAAGGAGTACCGCAAGGGCCAGCCGTTCAACAACAACCACCTGCGCCCCTGCCCGATGCTGGAAAATCCCGAATATCTGCCCCAGATGGTCGCGCGCAGCGGCGCGCATTCGACCGACCTGGAAGCGCCCGAGAGCGTGGAGCACCTGTGCAACAAGTGCGAGTCCTACGCCGCATGCTGGCGCCCCGAGGCCGAAAAGCTCTGGGACGAGGAGCACCACGACTAAACCGCTTTCATGTTACCTTCCCATACACAAAGGAACCGAGCCGGTCTGCTTTCGCAGACCGGCTCGGTTCTTTGTTAGAAAGGCCGCCGACTGAATCGTCGGCGGCCTTTGCCACATCTTCGACTATTTTTACTTGAGTGCAGCGAGCAGGGCGTCAACGCGGTCGGTCTTTTCCCACGTCACACCGAGGTCCTCGCGGCCCATGTGACCGTAAGCGGCAAGCTGGCGGTAGATGGGACGGCGCAGGTCGAGGTCGCGGATGATGGCGGTCGGGCGCAGGTCGAAGACCTTCTCGACGGCCTCTTCGAGCTTGCCGTCATCGACCTTGCCGGTGCCGAACGTCTCAACGAGCACGCTCACGGGGTGGGCAACACCGATGGCGTAGGCAAGCTGGACCTGGCACTTGTCGGCAAGGCCCGCGGCCACAATATTCTTAGCGACATAGCGCGCGGCGTAAGCGGCACTGCGGTCGACCTTCGTCGGGTCCTTGCCGGAGAATGCGCCGCCGCCGTGCGGGGCGCTGCCGCCGTAGGTGTCGACGATGATCTTGCGGCCGGTCAGGCCGCTGTCGCCCTGCGGGCCGCCGATGACGAAGCGGCCGGTCGGGTTGACATAAATCCTGGTGTTCTCGTCCATCAGCTCCGCGGGAACGGTCGGCTTGATGACAAGCTCGATCATGTCCTTGCGGATCTGCTCAAGCGTCGCCTCCGGCGCGTGCTGGGTGGAGAGGACGACCGTGTCGACGCGGACGGGCTTACCGCTCTCGTCGTACTCGACCGTCACCTGCGTCTTGCCATCGGGGCGGAGATAGTCGACAAGGCCCTGCTTGCGCACGTCGGTCAGCTTCTTTGCCATCTTATGGGAAAGGGAGATCGCGAGCGGCATGAGCTCAGGGGTCTCGGTGCAGGCGTAGCCGAACATCATGCCCTGGTCGCCCGCGCCGTTGTCGAGCTCGCTCGCGCCGCTTTCCTTATTTTCAAAGGAGTTGTCGACGCCCATCGCGATATCGCCGCTCTGCTCGTCGATGTTCGTGATAACGCCGCAGGTGTCACAGTCAAAGCCGTACTTCGCGCGGTCGTAGCCGATGTCGCGGATGACGTCGCGCGCGATCTTCGGGATGTCGACATAGCAGCTCGTGGTGATCTCGCCCATGATGTGGACAAGGCCGGTGGAGACGGTCGTCTCGCAGGCCACGCGGCCGTTGGGGTCTTTTTCAAGGATTGCGTCGAGCACCGCGTCGGAGATCTGGTCGCAGATCTTGTCGGGATGCCCCTCGGTGACGGATTCGGAGGTGAATAAACGTTTTGCCATGGTTATTTTTCTTCCTTTCTCGTTGTTGGGAAAAACAAAAAATACTCTGTCGAACCGACAGAGTATCGCGCTTTCTGCTCTTCCTCATCTTTCGATTCGTTCGTCGGATTTGGCACCTTGCCTCTTCGGGCAGGTTGTCGTGGTGTCATAGGGCCGATCCCTCAACCACTCTCGATGAAGTATTCACTTGTGGCTTTCGCCGAATCGTATTCTACCATGTTTGTGCGTTTTGTCAATCAGTTTTTGAAGATTTTGTGCAAATACTTGACTTTGTCCGGATTTATGCTACAATATTATTCACAAATTGAATGTCATCGGGGACTTGCGGCCGCAGCCGCAGCGGTCGAGAGATGTCGGATGCGTCCGGTCAAGCAGTGACCGGACTTTTTTTATATTTTTTGAAACAATCGGAGGCTCTTCCATGCAGATTTCCCTTTCCGATCATTTTACGTATCAAAAGCTGCTGCGCTTTGTCGCGCCCAGCATTTTGATGATGATCATCACCTCTATTTACAGCATTGTCGACGGCTTTTTCGTCTCGAACTTCGTCGGCAAAAATTCTTTTGCCGCGCTGAACCTCATCTTTCCCGTCATCATGGCGCTCGCCGCCGTCGGCTTTATGATCGGCACGGGCGGCAGCGCGCTCACCGCCAAAACGCTCGGCGAGGGCAAGCCCAGGGAAGCGAACGAGATCTTCTCCATGCTCGTCATCGTGCTTGCCGCCGGCGGCGCGATTTTAAGCGGCGTGTGCATCGTTTTCCTGCGCCCCATCTCGTTCGCCGTCGGCGCGACGGACCTGACGATCGATGACTGCGTGCTCTATGGGCGCGTGCTGCTGGCTGTTCTCCCTTTTTTCATGCTGCAAAACAGCTTCCAGAGCTTTTTGGCCACGGCGGAAAAGCCGCACTTCGGCCTGCGTGTGACAGTGTTCGCGGGGCTGACGAACATGGTACTCGATTTTCTGCTCGTCTACGTGTTCCCGTTCGGGCTTCTCGGTGCGGCGCTCGCCACGGCGTTTTCGCAGATTGTCGGCGCGCTCATCCCGCTTGTCTACTTTCTCCGCCCGAACGATTCGCTGCTGCGCCTCACGCGTCCGCGCTTTGACTTCCGCGCCCTCGGCAAGGCCTGCTACAACGGCTCGAGCGAGATGGTCAGCAACCTTTCGACCTCTCTCGTCGGCGTACTCTATAACGTGCAGCTCATGGCGATTGCCAAGGAAAACGGCGTGAATGCCTACGGTGTTCTGATGTACGTGAGCTTCATCTTCATGGCCTTTTTCTTTGGCTACTCCATCGCGGTCACGCCTGTCGTCGGCTATCACTACGGCGCGCAGAATCACTTGGAGCTCAAGAGCCTCCTCAAAAAGAGCCTGACCGTCACGCTCATCACGAGCCTTGCGATGACGGCCTCGTCCATCCTGCTGGCAAACCCCATCGCACATCTTTTCGTCGGCTACGACGCGGAGCTGTGCGACATGACGGTCAACGCGCTGCGCATCTACGCGCTCTCATTCCTCGTCTGCGGTTTCAATATCTTCGGTTCGGCGTTTTTCACGGGGCTCAACAATGGCACAGCCAGCGCGCTCATTTCGTTCCTGCGCACGCTCGTCATTCAGGTCGCCGCGGTACTTCTTTTGCCAAAACTTCTCGGCATCAACGGCATCTGGCTCGCCATCACCGTGGCCGAAGCGCTCACACTGATCGTCACTGCCGCGCTCTTCCTCGCGGGGCGCAGAAAGTATCACTACGTCTGACGGTTTTTCATGCGTAATACCGGAAGCGGTGGACTTCCTCGCGCTCTTCTGATAGAATTTATTTAGAGACAGCGTGAGATAAATCGAGATCTGATGGAGCATTAGAAGTGGAAATCAGAAAAGTAAATGAAAATAAAAAGCAATTCCTCACACTTCTGCTGTTGGCAGACGAGCAGGAAGATATGGTCGACCGCTATCTCGAAAAAGGCGCAATGTACGTTCTTGACGACTGCGGTGTGAAGGCAGAATGTGTTGTCACAGATGAAGGTGACGGAATCCTTGAAATCAAGAATATTGCAGTTGATCCGAGGCATCACGGAATGGGATATGGCAAAGCACTGATTGATTTTCTTGCCAGTAAATATGCAGATGAATATTCTGTTTTGCAGGTTGGAACAGGGGACAGTCCATTGACGATACCCTTTTATGAAAAATGCGGATTTATCCGTTCTCACAAGGTTCAGAATTTTTTTACCGACAATTATGACCACCCCATTTATGAGGGCGGCGTACAGCTAATAGATATGATATATTTACAAAGGCATATATAAATTTCGGCTCGCCAACCTGAAAACACCCTACCCGCGCCTCCGTATGCCGCAGCCATACGGAGGCGCGGCTGTTTTTTACCGGCAGGCCCGCGTGCAAGACACATTTTTAGTCATATTTTATCCGTTTCCCTCTTGACATCTCATATTGTTGTGATATTATTTTGATATCAAGTTTGGAGGTGCTTTTTATGGAAGAAAAGATCATCACCGGTCACAAAAACGGCATGCTCGTGCTGCTGCTCGAGCTTGTTCTCTACATCGCCGCGGTCGTTTTTCTGATCGTCGGCATCAATGCGGACTTTCTGCCCCTCGTCGTCCTGTGCGTCATCGTGCTGTCGCTCGGCTGGATCCCGCTGTGCGGTCTTCGCGTCTTAAAGCCGCAGGAGGCGCTCGTGCTCACGCTCTTCGGCAAGTACATTGGCACGCTCAAGGGCGAGGGCTTCTACTGTGTCAATCCCTTCTGCTCGTCGTTCAACCCCGCCGCCAAGACGAAGCTCAACCAGTCCGGCGACGTGGACGGCGGCCACAAGGGCACAGACCTTCTCGCTGCCATGCAGGGCGCGTCCGCCGCGGTCGAGGTGGGCGGCAGCAAGAAGATCTCGCTCAAGATCATGACGCTCAACAACGCCCGCCAGAAGATCAACGACTGCCTCGGCAACCCCGTGGAGATTGGCATCGCTGTGATGTGGCGCGTGACCGACACAGCAAAGGCCGTATTCAACGTGGATAACTACAAGGAGTACCTGTCGCTCCAGTGCGACGCGGCACTGCGCAACATCGTCCGCCTCTATCCCTACGACGTCGCTCCGAATGTCGACACCACGGGCGACGGTCAGGCCGACGAGGGCAGCCTGCGTGGGTCCAGCGAGGTCGTGGCCGCACGCATCCGCGATGAAATTCAGGCCAAGGTCGCCGACGCGGGCCTTGAGATCATCGAAGCGCGCATCACCTACCTCGCCTATGCGCCCGAGATTGCGGCCGTCATGCTCCAGCGCCAGCAGGCCAGCGCCATCATCGACGCGCGCAAGATGATCGTCGACGGCGCGGTCGGCATGGTTGAGATGGCGCTCGAGCGCCTGGCGGAAAAGGGCACGGTTGAACTCGACGAGGAGCGCAAGGCGGCCATGGTCTCGAACCTGCTCGTGGTGCTCTGCGGCAACCACGATGCCCAGCCCGTCGTCAACTCCGGAAGCCTCTATTAAGCGCGCCGCGCTACTTTTTGGGAGGCTGCCATGAACGACAACGCCAAAAAGCAGGTGCCCCTGCGCCTGTCCCCCAAGCTCTACGCCGCCATCGCCGCCTGGGCAGAGGACGATTTCCGCTCCGTCAACGGCCAAATCGAGTATCTTTTGACCGAGTGCGTGCGCCAGCGAAAAAAGAACGGCAAATACGTCGGCGAGGAGATCGACGTTCCGCCCGAGCTCGATCTCAAGTGAACAAGTGTTAAGAATGCGGAAAGAATTCGTTTCTTTCCGCATTTCTGCTCTTCATTCCATTCAGGAATGGTCATTTGTTCAAACTTTATTGATGACTTTTCCCCGCTGCTGTGTCATAATGTTTGCAAATGCTATTTGATCGAAACGAGGTATCCCGTATTGAAAAAACTCAACCAGGCGATCGACCGCTTCTGTATCCTGCACCCGAATTTTGGCATCCCCAACCTGATGCTCTATGTCGTCATCGGCAACGTGGTGCTGGGACTTTTGTCCAACTTCTCGAGCGGCAACTTTTTAAGTTTCTTTTCCTACACGCTCTCAGGCCTGCTCCACGGGCAGGTCTGGCAGCTCATCACCTTTGTCCTCATCCCTGAGAGCACGAGTCCGTTCTATCTTCTCATCACCTGCTATTTCTACTACTGGATCGGCTCGACACTCGAGCGGCAGTGGGGCACAGCCAAGTTTACGACGTATTACCTGAGCGGCATGCTGCTCACCGTCCTCGGCGCGAGCATCGTCAGCCTCATCACGGGCTACAACATCCCCGTTTACGGTGCAAATTATGTCAACTTCGCCATGTTCATGGCGTTCGCGCTCCTCTATCCCGACACGCAAGTGCTGCTGTTTTTCTTTTTCCCCATCCGCATGAAGTGGCTCGCGTATATCGACGTGTTCTACTTCTTCTTCGACATCGCCCGCTATATTGCCGCCGGCAGATGGTACTATTCCATCATGCCCATTGTGGCGCTTTTGAATTTCGTCATTTTCTTCTGGCCCGAGCTTACACGGTTTTGGGGACTCGAACGCCACCAGAGCAAGCAGGCCACGCACTTCCACAACACCGTGCGCGCCCAGCAGCGTCAGGAGCAGTATCAGCAGCAGACGCAGGGCTTTCGCCACAAGTGCGCCGTGTGCGGCCGCACCGATGTGACGAATCCCGAGCTCCAGTTCCGCTATTGCAGCAAGTGCGCGGGGTATCACTGCTTCTGCTCTGACCATATTTTCAATCACGTTCACTTTACGGACGAGCAGCCATAAGCAAAGGGAGGCATTTTTATGGCGTACACCAGACAGCAGGCGTGGGAATTGCTCACGCAGTACAACAAGGGCGAATTCCACTTAAAGCACGCGTGCATCGTCGCCGACGTCATGCGCTGGTACGCAGAACAGCTCGGTTACGGCGAGGAAGCGGATTTTTGGGAGATCGTCGGGCTTCTCCACGACCTCGATTTTGAGATGTACCCCGACGAGCACTGCATCAAGTCGCAGGAGATCATGCGGGAAGCTGGTCTCGACGAGCGCCTGATCCGCGCCACCGCCAGCCACGGCTACGGCCTGCACTTTGACGGCCTTCCCGAGCCGCAGCACGAGATGGAAAAGGTCCTCTTTGCCACCGACGAGCTCACAGGCCTGATCGGCGCGGTCGCGCTCATGCGCCCGTCGAAGAGCGTCAGCGACATGGAAGTGAAATCGGTCAGGAAAAAGTACAAGGACAGGAAATTCGCCGCAGGCTGCTCGCGCGAGGTCATCGAGCGCGGCGCGGAAATGCTCGGCTGGGATCTTGACACGCTCATTGAGCAGACGATCCTCGCCATGCGTGCAAGCATTCATGTCGAATAATTTCCCTGCATAACATTTTACCGGTCATCTATTACCTGCGGAAAGGAAGGTGCTTTTATGAGCGATTTTACCCCTACGCCCACGCCGAGTTACAGCGGAAAGCTCCGCAACCATATGCTGATGGTGCCCGAGTGCATCAACGAGTGCAGCGGCATCCGCATCTTCGGCAGAACGATCAAGTCCTTTGTCTTTTCCACTGACGTTGCCACCATCGCAAGCGTCAATGCCGATGCGGTGATTGCCGTTTATCCCTTTACCCCGCAGCCGCGCATCGTGCGCGCCGTCATCAGCGTGGCGGATATGCCCGTGTTCTGCGGCGTCGGCGGCGGCTTCACGTCTGGCGCGCGCTCTGTCGCCCAGGCGATGGAGGCTGAGCACTGCGGCGCTTACGGCGTTGTGCTCAACGCGCCCGTTTCGGCGGATATTCTGCGCGACATCAAGTCGCACATCGACATTCCGGTCGTGGCGACCATCGTCTCCGCCACGCAGGACACCGAGGCTCGTATTGCCGCAGGCGTCGACATTCTGAACGTCTCTGCCGCGTCGGAAACGCCGCAGCTCGTCGCCGCGCTCCGCGAGCGCCATCCCGAGATCCCCATCATCGCCACCGGCGGCCCGAAGGATGAGACTATTCGCAAAACCATCGCCGCGGGCGCGAACGCCATCACCTACACCCCGCCTGACAACGGTGTGCTGCTGGCTGAGATCATGCACGCGCACCGCGAGCGCTTCCGGTAAGCTACATAAAAAATGCTGGCTCATAAGAGCCAGCATTCTTCTTTTGTCTTCACGCTTCCTTGTTCGACACAAACTGGTAGCTGCCTTTGCTGCCCTTCAGCGTGACGATCCCCTTTTCACCGCTCTCCTGCTCATAGGTGAGCGCGATAGTCCCGTCCTCGTTCTGCTTGAGCGAGGTGACCGTGCAGCGCTGGAAATTCGTATCGCCGTGGAGCAGATAATAGGCGTCGTACTCCTCGAGATAGATGAACTGGTCGAGATTCTTTTTGTTCGTCTCGTCCAGTGCCACGCCCAAATACTCCTGCAAAAAGGCGTCCATTTCCGTTCTCTGCGTTTTGATGGGATAATGCTCAAACGCCACCGGGCCAATCGCTGTCTGTTCTGCCTCAGTGACCTCTTCCTGTATTCCCGTCGGGCCGTTGTAGAAGAGCTCATAGAGGTCAATGTCCGCGGCGGTGTCGTAATAGCTGCTGAGCAGCATATTCGTCATGCACACGCCGCTGCCCACGTTGAAAAATTCCGTGTTGATGTCCACCGCAGACGTCTCATCATCCGGCGGCGGTACGTCGTCCGCGGGCTTTGTGCCGCAAGCGGTCAGTGCGCAGCACAGGGTAAAAAGCAGCAGAAAAATTTTCACTCTCTCCATTTCTCTCATTCTCCGTAAAAGTGGTCCTATCGTGATCGCTTCTGCGGCACTGCCGCGCTTTTTACGCCATGGGACTCTCCTCCCTCTCTTTTACTTTCTCAGTACGGATACGGGAATACGGAGAACACCGCGTGGCCGTCGACAAGGGTAAAGGGATATTCATAAGCTTCCGTCTTGCCGGTGTCTGTCCACGTCTGCGCGGTGTCGTCCCACGCAAGCAGCGTGACCGTCTGCGTCAGCACGCCGCTGTCGCCGTCGAGCGCAACCGTGCACGTGTATCCGCCCAGGCTCTCGTTGCCGCCGCGGCCTGCGGACATGACATAGAGTCTGCCGTCAATATCACGGTAACGCTGCTCAGTGCTGCCCAGCCATTCGTCGGCAAGTTCCGGTGTGACATACCGCAGCAGCAGCGCACGGAGATCCTCCAGTGTTTCCACGCCCTTGATGTCCGCCAGATCATAAAGATCGCCGTCGATCTCGGCTGTCACATTGTAGTCCATCGGCGGATCGTCCATATAAAACCACGACCACAGTATCTCCGCCGCCTTGAAATCCGCTGTCACAGTCTGCTCCTGCGACACGCTCAGGATCGTCTTCGCATGCTCACTGAGCGCGTTGTAGAATTCGCTGTACGGCACCGAGAACACCTGCGGCCCCGCCGCATACGGCGCGATGACGTACTGGTCGAATGTGACCGTCAGGCCGTTTTCCGTAAAGTTCAGCGTCGCGAGCGTGGGGAAATCCTGCAAATAAGAGTCATAATCGTCAAAATATCCTTCGCTGAGGCCCTTTTGCGCGATCTGCTCGTAGATATTCCAATAAATGCTCTCCTGCAGCGAGTTTCCCTGCAAATCGCCCTCCTCCGAGGCCAGCGCGTCCAGCGTCAGGAATTCGCCCGTCGTCAGATCAAAGCTCCACGCGCGGGTGGCGGAATTCGGATGCACGCCGCCGTAGTAGGTGTAGTTCTCCGCCGCGATGCTCAGAAGCTTCCCTTCGGTCATGTAGGTCTGCGTCAGGCTCAGCTCGTTCGTCCAGTAGCTTCCGTTCAAAAAGACCGATGTGCCGTTTTCCGCGTAGAGCTCCTTGGCCTCCGCGGCCATCTGCGCCGCCTCGGACTCAAGACCCGCGAGCACATTGTTCATCTCCGTGTTGAAGGTGTTCTGCGCCGTGACCTGTGCGGGAATACCCGCGCCGCCGTTCGCCGTCACGTTTTCAGCCAGCGTGTAGAGCTCGCCGTCCTCCGTGCGCAGTTCGAGCACCGGCAGTTCGTAGCGCTCCGCCAGAAGCACCGTGCCGTCGTCGGCCTTGTACTCGTTTTCGTAGATCTGCGTCGCGACTTCAAAGTGCAGCGCGCTCGCCTGCGGCGGCGCGTTGTCCTCCGGCCCGCCGGGCGCTCCTGCGCCGCAAGCGGTCAAATTCAGCGCCAGCACGCAGCAAAGCAGCAGCGTCATCCATTTTTTCATTCTGTTCTCCTTTCGAGGTCTCGGTTCCTTGCTCAAACGATCACAGGCCCCTCCGTCCACGCGCTGCTGCCTCTGGCCGCGCGCAGCTCGGGATAGGCGAGCACGTATTGATCCGCCGCGCGCGCCGTCAGAGCGAAGAGCTTCTGCGCCTCCTCGCTCAACGCGCGCACATCGGCGCTCTTGGTCAGCACCGGTGCGCTTCCCGTTTTTTTGATCGTTTTGAGCAGCTTTCGTCCCCGCTCATTGCACGCCAGCACGCGCAGATAGGGGACCTCCGGCGGCACATCCGCCGCCGTCACGTCCAGATACGCCGCAAGCAGCATCCGCCGCAGCCGCGCATAGGCATAGCGCTTCGTCTTCACCGCGGAGAGCAGCTCGTCGACGGACGCTGCCGTCCGCGCTGCGTCATAAAACCGGCGATAAAGGCCTTCATTCCCGCTGTCATAGCGGGCGAAGTCCTCCTCGCACATCGCGCGCAGCCGGGAGAGCACCGCTCGCTCCGCATTCTGCATCGTCACCGGCGCGCGGCCCGCTGCGCATTCGCGCGCATAGATGGCGGCGCTCTCCGCCGTCAGATACGCGGAGGCGTCCTCTCCGTTCGTGAGCAGCTCGCGGATGTGGCTCGCCGAGGCGAAGCCCTTCGCCGCACCCCCGTTGTGCCCGACGACCTTTCGCAATATTGCCAGCGGCGCGATGGTACTGCCGCTTTGCAGCAGCGCCTTGCAGTATTCTACGCCGAGGATATCGTTCGGCTCCCGGAGCACCGCGGCATCCTCGCCGATGAGCGCTCTTGCAGCGCTCTCCCTCGCCGCGGCAAAGGACAGGCCCTTGGCAAGCTCCTCTCGCAGCGCGTCGGGAAAATCCGCCCGCAGCAGTGCCTTTGCCGCGCGCTGCAATTTCGCCGCGTTACCGCATTCGCTGCCAAAGGCCAGCGTGTCGACCACGCCCGTCGCCGCCAAAATGCTCACGCCGCCGCGGGCAAAGCCCTCCGCCGACGAAATGGCCCACGGCAGCGGCAGCTCAAGGACTAAATCTGCCCCGCCGCGCACGGCAGCCTCGGCGCGCGCATGCGCGCGTTCAATGGCAAAATCGCCCCGCTGGACAAAATCGCCGCTCATCGCGCACACGACCGCGCACTCTTCCTCGCCTGCCAGACGGCGCAATTCATCAATTTGCCACTTGTGGCCGCGGTGGAAGGGATTATATTCGCATATTATACCAAATACCCTCATGGAAGTCCTCTCAAAGCGGTTACAAAAGAGTTACGTTTTGTTAAATTTACTTGTCTTTGCGAAAAAAGTTGTTATAATATATTCTGTATCGAATTGTACATCCGATTAATTTGATTCTTATTTTATCGGAAATTCGGGCGCAATGCAAGCGCCCTCGGAAAAAGGAGTATACTTATGAATGTTCTGGTCATCAACGCAGGTTCTTCTTCCCTGAAGTATCAGCTGCTCAACCCCACCACGGGCGAGCTGCTGGCGAAAGGTCTGTGCGAGCGCATCGGCATCGACGGTCTGTTCACCTATAAGCCCCAGCTTCCCGGCAAGGAAGCCATCAAGGCCGCTTCCGTCTCCATGCCCACCCACAGCGAGGCCATCCAGGCCGTGCTGAACGCGCTCGTCGACGAGAAGAACGGCGTCATCGGCTCCATGAAGGAGATCGACGCCGTCGGCCACCGCGTCGTCCACGGCGGCGAAAAGTTTGCCAAGTCCGTCGTCATCACCGACGAGGTCATGCAGGCAATCGAGGAGTGCAATCCCCTCGCCCCGCTCCACAACCCCGCCAACATCATCGGCATCAAGGCCTGCCAGGAGCTCATGCCCGGCGTGCCCATGGTCGCCGTGTTCGACACTGCCTTCCACCAGACCATGCCTCCCGTGGCTTACACCTATGCCATTCCCTATGAGTACTATGAGAAGGACAAGGTCCGCCGCTACGGCTTCCACGGCACCTCTCACAAGTATGTTTCCCAGCGCGCGGCCGATATGCTCGGCAAGCCCATCGAGCAGCTCAAGCTGATCTCCTGCCACCTCGGCAACGGCTCCTCCGTCACCGCGATCGACGGCGGCAAGAGCATCGACACCTCCATGGGCTTCACCCCGCTCGCCGGTCTTCCCATGGGTACCCGCTCCGGCGACATTGACGCCGGTATCCTCGAGTACCTGATGAACAAGTACGGCATGGACATCACCGAGATGCTCACAATCCTCAACAAGAAGTCCGGCGTCATGGGCGTCAGCGGCGTCAGCTCCGACTTCCGCGATCTCGAAGAGGCCTTCGAGCAGGGCAATGAGCGCGCCGGCCTTGCCGTCGATATGTTCAACTACGGCGTGAAGAAGCTCATCGGTGCGTATGCCGCCGCGATGGGCGGCGTGGACGCCATCATCTTCACCGCAGGTGTCGGCGAGAACAGCGCTTCCCAGCGCATGGCCATCGCCTCCGGCCTCGAGTTCATGGGCGTCAAGATGGACGAGGACGCCAACAAGGTCCGCGGCGAAGAACGCGTCATCTCCGCGCCCGACTCCAAGGTCACCGTCCTCCTCATCCCCACGAACGAGGAGCTCATGATCGCCATGGATACCGAGGCGCTCGTCGGCTAAGTCATCGACAACCGATTATAAAAAATCCGCTTACGAAATTCGTAAGCGGATTTTTTTATTCTTGATCTTCAAGCCACTGCATCGCGCCATAGGCGAGCAGTGCGCTCCCGCGCGGTAAAATGTTCTCGTTGAAGACGACGCTCTCGTTGTGCATGGGCTTTCCGTAGCGCACGTCCTCCTGCGCCGTGCCCGCGCCGAGCAACAGATACGCGCACGGCAACTCGTAGGTGTAGGACGCAAAGTCCTCCGAGCCCATCCCGCCCTCACGCAGGCGGTAGACGCTCTTCTCGCCGAACAGCATTTCGGCGCGGCGTGCCATCTGCTCGGTCAGCGCCTCGTCGTTTTTGAGCGGCGGCGCGCTCGCAAGCTCTTCGACGCTCGCGCTGCCGCGAAAGGCCCTGGCCGTCGCGTCCGCGATCTCGCCGATGCGGCGCAGGATCAGCGCGGTCACGTCGCGGTCGAACGTGCGGATCGTGCCCTCGATCACGGCCTCCTGCGGGATGATATTCGGCGCGTGCCCCGCGCTGAATTTGCCCATCGTCACGATGGCGGGCGTCTTCGCGGGCAGCTCGCGCGCCGTGATCTCCTGAAGCGCAAGGTAGATGTGCGCGGCAATGTTGATTGGGTCGACGCCCGTCTCCGGCATTGCCCCGTGACAGCCGACACCCTTGACCGTGATGCGAAACAGCGTGCAACCCGCCATAAACGTTCCCTTGCCGCAGAGCACCAGGCCCGACGGCGTCCCGGAGTTCACATGCAGCGCCATCGCCGCCTGCGGCTTCGGCGCCTCCAGCACACCGGCCTTAAGCATCGCCTTCGCGCCCGTGAAGCCTTCCTCGTCGGGCTGGAAGACGAGCTTCACCGTGCCCTTGAGTTCGCTTTGATGCGCCTTGAGCAGCCTTGCAGCGCCCAGCAGCATCGCGGCATGCATATCGTGTCCGCAGGCGTGCATGCTGCCGTTTTCCGAACGGAACGGCAGGTCGGTCTTCTCCCGCACCCTGAGCGCGTCCATATCCGCGCGCAGCAGGATACAGCGCCCCGTATCCTCGCCCGTGAGCTCCGCGACCACGCCGCCGCCCAGCTCGCGCGGCTCATAGCCGAGCAATCGCAGCTTTTCTTCGACAAATTGAACCGTCTGCGGCAGGTGCGCGCCGACCTCCGGCGCGCGGTGGATCGCTCTCCGGTTCTCGACGATCTCGTCTTTCATTTCGATGGCTTCCGCCAGTAAAGTCTCTCCGTTCATGCAAACTTCCTTTCTCATTTCTGCGCGGCGGTTTTTTTCGCCGCGCGCTGCTGCGCTGTCCGCCGCACGAGCTCGCACAGCGGCAGGATGTATAAAAAGCACGCAAACGCCATGCCTGTCATCGGCGCGCCGACGGTCGAGAGCGGCGTCGCCCCCGCGATCGACCACGGGATCAGCGGCGCGACGACGACCGCGCTGTTTTCAAGGTTGATGGCAAACTGCTCCTTGTTCCTCTGTGACGGCGCACAGAGCTGATGCGTCAGAATGATCGTCAGCGTCTGGTTGCAGGCGAGAAGGCTCGCCAGAACCGCCGTCAGCAGCATTGAGGCATAGGGCGAGGTCCTCTCACTCAGCGCCGTCACGCGCCCGCACAGCCCGTCGAGCAGCCCCGTCTTGCGAAAAATGCCGGAATACGCCGACGAGATCATCACGATCAGCGCCACGCGCACCATTGAAATGATGCCGCCGCCGTTGAGCATCGCGCCGACCTCGGCGTCCGACGCCGTATAGCCTAAGATTGCGGTCTTGAGGATCGTCACCGCGTCCAGATGCCGCAGGAAAATGCACAGCACGACCGCCGCTAAAATGCTGACCGACATCGCCTTTTTCACGTTCACACGTAGGACCGACAGGATCAAAATGAGCACCGCCGGCAGGCACATGACCCAGTGAAGCGTCATCTCGCGCCCGTAGAGCGACCACAGCTCGCCCGCCGCGCCGCTGCCGCTTTTCACCATGCCGAGTGCCGCATAGACGCCGCAGCTCAGAAGAAACGGCACGAGCGCCGTCTTGAGCATGCGCTTGATGTTGTCGTAAATGTTCGTCTCCGTCAGCTCGCTCACGAGCAGCGCGCTCGTCGAGACCGGCGAGCAGCGGTCGCCGAAGTATACGCCCGAAAGCATCGCGCCGCCAAGCAGCACGGGGTCCATGCCCATCGAAATGCCGACGCTCACGCAGATGGTGCCCATCGTCGCCGCCGTGCCGAACGCCGTGCCTGTCAGCATCGAGACGCCGCAATTCAGGAGAAACGTCATCAGCAGCAAGATCTCCGGCCGGATGAGGTCAACGGCGCAGCAGATGATGAACGGCAGCGTGCCGCACGCGCGCCAGAACGCCGTCAGAATTCCGATCAGCGGAAAGACGAGCAGCACGCTTGCCGACGTCTTCACGCCCGAGCAGATCATCTTCCCGAGTTCTTTCCACGAAAAGCCCTGCTTTTTGCCGTACAGCGTGAAGATCACAAGCCCCGCCAGGAGCGCGTAGAGGATATTCGTCCCCAGCACGATGCACACGAGCAGCGCAAGGCAAAATAAAACGATCGCAGCCATCCAAGTCCTCCCTATCCATTTTAACACAGTATCGCTATCTTAGCACGCACGGCGGAAAAAGGGAATCTTTTTCCTACC
>ERZ827469.1993-NODE-1993-length-16598-cov-10.315239_pt1 | contig 16598 bp, 17 predicted proteins | sample MGYA00519917_ERZ827469 | MGnify/ENA primary metagenome ERZ827469 (study PRJEB31778, sample SAMEA3449314) | human gut metagenome | biome: human gut; feature: human-associated habitat; material: faeces | place: United Kingdom | collected 2010/2012 ... | reverse complement strand
CCCGACCTACCGCTTAGGAGGCGGTCGCTCTATCCAGCTGAGCTACGGAAACATTGTTTGCAATCCTCATTCTACCCGTTAGGGGAGATTTTGTCAACGGAAAAAGTTTGGGTAGGGGACTTCCCACGCCGGTGGTAAAGTGTTATAATCTATTCATATTTGTGCCGAAGGCACCAGAGCCGCTGCATGGCTCTGTCCATTTTAGCGCCCCGGCGGGTGTAGTAAGGAAGTAAACAGAATATGATGAAACGAGAAAAATCCTGCGGCGTGCTGGTGCTGCGCCAGCAGGTGGACGAACTGTATGTAGTACTGCTGCGCCACCGCTTTGGCGGGCACTGGTCCTTCCCCAAAGGCCATGTGGAGGCCGGTGAAAGCGAGCGCCAGACCGCCCTGCGTGAGGTGAGGGAAGAAACCGGGCTGACCGGCATCAAACTGATGGATGGATTCCGGGAGAGCGTGGAATATTCCCCGAAGCCCGGGGTAAAAAAACAGGTGGTGTATTTCCTGGGCACCACCGAGCAGGAAAAACTGATTCGGCAGGAGGAGGAGATCAGCGAGATTATGTGGGCGCCGCTTTCCCGCGCTGCCGAGCTGGTTTCTTTTGCCAATGACAAGCGGTTGCTGCGCCATGCCCAGCGTCGTTTGGGGCTGCTACCTACCGAACCGGAAGAAAAGCCAAATATGGAGGAGGCGTCAGAATAAAATGTTGCCGAAAAAACAAACGCCCCTGGTCCGGGCGGAAACAATTTGCTGTACTCTGGCGGCAGTGATCGTGGCGATCTGCCTGGCGCACCACCCTGGAACCAGCTGGCCGCTGGCGGTGACGCTGGCGCTGCTGATCGCGGCCAATGTGCTGCAGATCCTGCGTGATCATAAGGACCGTAAGGACGAAAAATAACCGATGAAAGGGCTTCGCAGATGGCGGAGCCTTTTTACTGCCCTATAAAGGAGAAATTATATCGGTTTGCCCATAAAGCCGCCTGAATACGACACCAGCCTGCGGCAAAATACGGCGTAGGGCAGGGGATAAGATAATAGCGGACAACTATTTTACCCCAAAGGAAGTGCAAAATACCATGATGGATCACATGACGGAAGTAAGCGGGCTTTCCTGGCCGCGCAGGATATTAAACACCCTGCAAAACGATGACCGCCTTTTAGCGGGCGGGGCGGCATTCCTAGGCGGGCTGATGACGGCCATGGGACGCATCACCGGGGAGGTAGCGCCGTTTGGGGTGGCCTATGCGGCAGCGGCTCCCCGCAGAATGACTGTACCGGCGCTTTTGGGGGTGGCCCTAGGCTACCTGCTGATGGCAGCTCCCCCGGCGGCCTGGCAGTACCCGCTGGCGGCACTGCTGGCGGTGGGGCTGCGCCAGCTGCTGGCGGTCATTACCCATAAAGCCCGCCCCTGGCAGAATGTCATAGGGGTACTTATTGGTTTGGCCACGGCGGTCATCCTGCCCGGAGCATACCGCCACCCACTGGTGTATGATGTGCTGCTGTGGATGACCTCCCTACTGATGGCCGGGGCTGCGGCAGTCTTTCTGCAAAGGGGCCTGGCTCTGCTGGAACCTGACCGTAAAACCCCGCGGGAGCGCACCCTTACGGCTTCATTGGCGGTAGCGGCGGCGCTGTGCTTGATGGGCCTGTGCAGTATCAGTGCTGCCGGGGTATCGCTGGGGCGGGTGGCGGCCTCCGTGCTGCTGCTTATTGCGGCGGCGGGTGCAGGCAGTCGTGCCGGGACACTCATCGGGGTGATCTGCGGGCTGGTAGTGGGCTTCTCCACCGGGGAATTTACCCTTTCCATCACCTGCTTTTCGGTCGGCGGGCTGCTGTGCGGGCTGTTTGCGCCGCTGGGACGGCTGGGCAGCGTACTCGCGCTTGCCATCAGCTACGGCTTTTTTGCCATGTTGGCTTCCCGCAGTGTAACAGGCTTTTTGGAGGTCCTGCTGGCGGCGGGAATCTTTTGGCTGCTGCCGGCGGCGGTGCCGCGCCGGGCGGGCCAGCTCATTGCCCCCGGGCGGGAACAGAAGATCGCGCCACTGATCCTGAGCGATCGGTTGGAGGCCGCAGCCACCGCGCTGCGGGAGGTTTCCTCCACCACCAGGGAGGTGGCAGACCACCTGCAAAAAAGCACGGCCGAAAATCCGGAAATGCTTTTTGACCGGCTGGCCAACCGGTACTGCAAAGGCTGTCTGTACCAGATGATCTGCTGGCAGCAGCACTATGGCGATACGGTGGAAGCACTGGGTCGTGGGCTTTCAGCTTACCGAAAAGAGAATCACATCCCGGCGGAGACCCTGGCGGGGCTGAATGACCGATGCCCCAGCCGGGAACGCCTGGCCGCAGCGCTGGAAAAGGAGTATGCAGGCTATCTTTCCCGGGAGGAGCAGCGGGTGCGAACGGCGCGGGTACGCAGCATCGTCACCGATCAGTTTGATGGGCTGGCCGGGACATTGACCGGCCTTTCGGAGTACTCTTGCGGGATCACCCCATGCGGGGAGGGCCTGACGCAGCGCATTACGGAAGCCCTGCTGGCGGTGGAGCGAGAGTTGCGGGAGGTGTTGTGTTGGACAACAACCGCCGGTCACTTGACGGTGCGGTTAGCATTCCCGGCAGCGCTGCTGCAGCGGGTGGATGCCGAAAGGCTGCGGAAGATTATCACAACGGAAGCAGGGCTGGAAATGGCCGGGCCTGCCCGCAGCCAGCAGAATGGTGCCCTGCTGCTGACCTACCGAGAAAAGCCCTGCTACACACTGGGTCAATGGCAGGTTCAGCTCCCCGCAGAGGAAAACGGTACCTGCGGCGATACACTGCGGCTGGTAAAGGGAGAAGAGGGTATACAGGCGCTCATTCTTTCCGATGGGATGGGCACCGGCGCGCCTGCTGCGCTGGATAGCGCAATGCTGTGCAACCTGGTGGGGCGGCTGCTGGAGGCGGGAATCCCCTGCGGCAGTGCCCTGCGGCTGGTAAACAGCGCCCTGATGGTGAAGGGTGGCCGGGAATCACTGGCAACGCTGGATACTACGGTAGTGGATTGCTACACCGGTACGGCATTATTTTATAAGGCCGGAGCGGCCCCCACTTTTTTACGGCGGCAGGGGCGTGCCATGCGGCTGGAAGCCACCAGCCTGCCGGCTGGAATATTGGATTGTGTGGAGCCGGTGGAACGGCGCTTTGACCTGCGCGAGGGGGATCTCATCCTGATGGTAAGTGATGGTGTTCCCACCGAGGAGCCCTGGGTGGAGGAACAGCTGGTCGCCTGGGATGGAGAAGATCCCACCGAACTGTGTCGCCGCATCGCGGAAGCCGCCCGCCTGCGCTGCCGAGAGTTAAAACCGGACGATATTACGGTGGCGGCCCTGCGACTGGAAAAAGATTAAATCACGCCTTTTAATATGTATTACCAAAGGAGCTGCCCAGTAAAAGGGTCGGCTCCTTTGGCTTGGATGGGAGGTTATCCCATCATGGTGCGGCACACGGTATCAGCCATGTGGTCCAGTGCCGCGCTCATGCGGCTGGCGGTGCGGTGGATGGCCCGCCGGCGCTGTGCCGGGGTGGTGTGGTTCATTACATAGGCTACGGTGTCGGCTGTGGCGGCCGCCATAGCGATGCCGGTCATGGCGGCAGGTATTTTGCTTGTGAAGTGCATAATTCATAACCCCTTCCGGCAGAACTTTTTCTCTCTTTTCATTGTCTGCGTGGTTAGTTTGCACCGGGCCAGGGCTGCTACCCGCTGTAATGTTTGGAAATACAGGTTCTACTATTTACACAACAAAAGTGATTTTATAATAAAACAAACTATGACAATTGATATCAAACACAAAAACCGTCGTTCAAACCGGCCAAAATTCTATGGCTAAGATGTTGTATTTTGCACGGAAAATAGTTATTATCATATTATATTTTAACCAAAAACGGAAAATTTCCAGCCGGGCGCTGCCGCTTTGCGTTTTGCCTGACGGCGGAATATGATTGAATCACAAAAGGAGATCATCCATGAACCGAACTGACCGTCCTGCCCGCTGTGCCGCTGTGCACGATCTTTCCGGCCTGGGCCGCTGCTCCCTTTCCGTTATTCTGCCGGCCATGTCGGTAATGGGGGTGCAGGTGTGCCCGCTGCCGACTGCGGTATTATCCACCCACACCGGGGGCTTTGGCGCCCCGGCCCGTCGCGACCTAACCGACTACTTGACCGAAGCGCTGGCGCATTACCGTACACTGGGTCTGCCCATGGAGTGCGTCTACACCGGCTATTTGGGCTCGGTGGCACAGGTTGCGCTGTGCCAGGGGCTCTTTGCGGAATGGCCCGCGGCCATGAAGGTGGTGGACCCCGTGATGGGCGACCACGGCAAGCTGTACCACGGCTTTACGCCGGAACTGGTACAGGGTATCCGGGAGCTGGCCACCCATGCCGATGTTATCACCCCCAACCTGACCGAAGCAGCACTGCTGCTGGGTGAGGAGCCGAATACGGCCCCCCTTTCGCTGGGGCAGGCCCGCAGCCTGCTGGCACGGCTTTCGGCCCTGGGGCCGGGGGTAGTGGTTATCACCGGGGCAGCGCTTACCACCGGGGAATATGCCAACCTGTGTTATGATCGGGAACGCGGCGGCTACTGGAAATCGGTAAGCGAATACCTGCCGGTGCGTTATCCCGGCACGGGCGATCTGTTTGCCGCAGTGCTGACAGCCGGCCTGATGCAGGGCGACAGCCCTGCCATGGCGATGGACCGGGCAACGAGGTATGTGGAGATCACCGTAAAAACGACCTTTGGCTACGGCGCCGATTCTCGCGAGGGAGTAATGCTGGAGCGCACACTGGGCTGGCTGACCCAAAAGGAGCTGCCGCGAGGCTACCGCACGCTGTAAGCCGAGGAATCCCCAGAGAGGAAGAGAGCTTACCCTATGAAAAATTCCCGTTTTACCCTGTACCGCATCGTTATCATTGGCTTGATGGCTGCTATGGTGTTTGTCTGTACCATGTTCCTGGGCATTCGTATTCCCACCCCCACCGGCACCACACAGCTCAAGACTGCCAATGCCATTTGCCTGCTGACCGGGCTGCTGTTCGGCGGTTGGACTGGCGGCCTGGCGGCAGGTATTGGCTCCGCCCTGTTCGATTTGACCTATCCTGAATGGGCCGCCGGCGCGTGGCTCACCTTCATCTTTTTCTTTGCCATGGGTGCCATCTGCGGCGGCATAGCCCACGCAGGCGGTGCAGCCGGCAAAAATAAAGCCCGCAACTGGGTCGCTGCTATCTGTGGTGCCGTGGGTTACTGGCTCCTCTATATTGGCAAGAGCATTGTCGTGCTGTGCCTGGGCGGCAGTGTCTTTTCTGCGGCATTCATTGCCACTGTTCCCAAGATGCTTACCGGCGGCATCAATGCCGTATTTGCCATTGTGGTTTCCAACCTGCTGGCAGCGCTGCTGCGCCCCAAGCTGGAATCGGCCGGTATTTATGAAGCACTGAAGAAGCACTGACATTTCCCCCTCTCCAGATATAAAAGATACGCTGCTCCTGGCCGAAAGGCCGGGGCAGCGTATCTTTTTGCGACAAAACGCACAGAACCTGCGCTTTGGCGCTCTGCGTTGTATGATTATTCACTAAACTTGAATATTTGCGAATAAATATTCATAAAACAGCTTGACATAATGAATATCTAGTGATAAAGTATGCAATATCAACAAGAGACGCTCCTCCCGGTGAAAACCAATCAACCCAAAAGGCTCCCGCACGGGAGAGAATCAAGAAAGGATGGAAATGAACATGAAAAAACTGATTACGATGCTGATGGCCCTAATGATGGTACTGGCTCTGGCGGCCTGCGGCAGCAATGACACCCCGGCCGCGAACAATGGCGGCAATGAAGGTGACAACGCTGCCCCCACCTATGCCAACGCGCTGGAAAAAATCAAGGGAGAGGGCAAGCTGCATGTGGCGCTCAGCCCCGATTTCTCCCCGATGGAATTTGTGGATTCCAGCAAGACCGGCCAGGAACAGTATGTTGGCTTTGATGTTTCCCTCGCCAAGTTTATTGCCGAGGAACTGGGCGTTTCCCTCGTCATTGAGCCGATGAGCTTTGATGCCAGTCAGACCGCCGTTTACACCGCCTCTGTTCCCATGTCCATCTCCGGTTATAGCTGGACAGAGACCAGAGTCGAAAACTACGAGATCTCCGATTACTACTATGCCGGCGATAACGAAACTGAGCAGGTGCTGCTCATTAAGGCAGAGGATGCCGCCAAGTACACCAAGGTAGAGGACTTTGCCGGGCAGGATGTCGGCGCGCAGAATGCCTCCCTGCAGATGCAGCTTTTGACCGAGCAGATCCCGGATGCCAACCCCATCACCATCGGTGACCTTGCCGTGGGCGTCATGGAGCTGAAAGCCGGCAACATCGAAGCACTGGCGGTGGCCAAGGGTAATGCCGATATGATCATCGATGCCAACCCCGATCTTGTCATCTGCGAGTTCCAGTTCGAGGTCAAGGCTGAGTACGAGGCCAATGTTATTCTGATGACCAAGGGCGAGACCGAACTGCTGGAGGCTGTTAATGCGGCACTGGCCAAGGCGTATGAAGCCGGTCTGTACGGCACCTGGTATGATGCGGCCGTCGAGCTGGGCAAGAGCGAGAACGCCAAGGAGCTGACGCTGGATTGATAAGAAGATAGACATTATCGATTGACTGCCGGAGCCGTTTAGGGCTCCGGCGGCCGTGCTAAAGGGAGAATGACCATATGACAGGAGCTAAATTTTGCGATTTTGAGAAGATGGCAGCCATCTTCCTCAAATATTGGGATAAGTACCTCATTGATGGCGTCAGCTACACATTGCTGCTTTCCGCCATTACGGTGCTGGGCGGTGTGGTGTTTGCTTCGCTGCTGGCCCTCATGAAGATGTCCAAGGTAGCGCCGCTGCGCTGGCTTTCCACCATCTACATCGAGGTGATCCGTGGTACCCCCATGCTGCTGCAGCTGTATTTCTTCTACTTCGGGCTGCCCATGCTGATACCCACCCTCAATAAGCAGAAGTTCCTGTGTATTGCCATTGCTCTCATCTGCAATAGTGCCGCCTATGTTTCGGAGGTTATTCGTTCCGGCATTCAGGCGGTCGATCCCGGCCAGCGGGAAGCGGCGCTTAGCCTCGGCTTTGGCGAACGGGGCGCTATGTGGTTCGTTATCATGCCGCAGGCGGTCAAGAACATTCTTCCGGCCTTGGGCAATGAATTCATCATGATCATCAAGGATACCTCGCTGGCCTCCACCTTCTTCATTGGCGACCTGATGACCCAATATCTCCAAATCCGGGGCGCCACCTACCTGCCCATCGAGCCGTTGGTCATCACCGGTATCATCTACTTTATCATGACCTTTGCTCTCAGTAAGCTGTTTGGGTACTTTGAGCACAAGATGCAGCGCAGCGACCGGCAAAGCGGTACGGCGCGGCAGCGCAAATCAAAGCGGGAAGGAGCGGTGGCGTAAATGGCGCAGAAGATCATCGAAGTAGTGGATCTGAAAAAGTACTATAATGGCGGCACCGTTCACGCCATGGATGGCGTCACGGTGGATATCTGCCGGGGCGATGTCATTGCGGTTATTGGTCCCTCCGGCGGCGGCAAAAGCACCTTCCTGCGCAGTCTCAACCTGCTGGAGGTACCAACCGCCGGCTCTATCAAGGTGGATGGCGTGGAGATCACCGGCAAAAAGGTCGATCTGCCCCGTCACCGGCAAAAGATGGGCATGGTGTTCCAGCACTTCAACCTGTTCCCACACAAAACGGTGTTGGAGAATCTCACCATGGCTCCTATCCGCATCAAAAAGGTGCCCAAGGCCGAAGCAGAACAAAAAGCCATGACTCTGCTGGGCCGGGTTGGCCTAGCCGACCGTGCTAATGACTATCCGGCGCAGCTCTCCGGCGGGCAGAAGCAGCGGGTCGCCATTGTACGGGCGCTGGCCATGGAACCGGAAGTGATGCTGTTTGATGAACCTACCTCCGCCCTGGACCCCGAAATGGTGGGCGAAGTGCTGGAAGTCATGCGGGAACTGGCCCATGAGGGCATGACAATGGTCATTGTCACCCACGAGATGGCCTTTGCCCGCGAAGTAGCCAGCCGGGTGCTGTTTATGGAAGAGGGCAAGCTGGGCGAACAGGGAACCCCGGAAGTCATCTTTACCAATCCGCAGAGCCCTCGACTGCAAAATTTCCTAAAAAAGGTGCTGTGATAACATGGAAGAACTAAAAAAAGCGGCATTGGACACCATTGAAGAGAATAAAGAGCTGATTGCTTCCGTTGCCGATCAGATTTGGGAATATGCCGAGCTTTCCTTGCAGGAGGTGCGGTCCGCTGCTCTATACTGCAAAATGCTGAAAGAACTAGGCTTCGCCGTGGAGGAGGGAGTTTGTAGCATCTCCACCGCCTTTGTGGCCAGCTACGGCAGCGGGCGTCCCATTATTGGCATTCTGGCGGAGTATGATGCCCTTTCCGGGCTTTCCCAGCTGGGCGGCAGTATCAAAAAGCAGGAACTGACCCCCGGTGGGACCGGCCATGGCTGCGGACATAATCTGCTGGGGGCCGGCGCTTTGGCGGCGGCACTGGGTATCAAGCATTATTTGCAGCAAAGTGGTGCCCCTGGTACGGTAGTATTGTATGGCTGCCCCGGCGAAGAAGGCGGCGCGGCCAAAGCCTTTATGGCGCGGGAAAAGCTGTGGTACGGCTTAGATGCTGCTCTGACCTGGCACCCCGATGACTGCAACGAGGCCGCGACCGGCTCCAGCAATGCCTGCATTCAGGTGCAGTATATTTTCCACGGGGTGGCCGCCCATGCGGCCGGGAACCCGGAGCGGGGCCGCAGTGCCTTGGATGCGGTAACATTGATGAATGTGGGGGTGCAGTTCCTGCGGGAGCACATGGAGCCGCAGGCCCGCATCCACTATGCCGTGACCGATGGCGGCAGCTGCAGCCCCAATGTGGTGCAGTCCAAAGCATCGGTATTGTATATGGTGCGCTCCCCGCAGGTAAAAAAGGCGGTGGAGCTGCAAAAACGGGTGGATGATATCGCTGCCGGAGCTGCCCTGATGACCGGCACCACCTGCGAGCGGAAGTTTATCGATGGTGTGGCGGAGACCATCCCCAACCATGTGCTGGAAGCTCTGCTGTATCAGAATTTTGCCGAAGTGGGCGTGCCCCAACATACCCCAGAGGAAATGGCCTTTGCTACAGAGCTCGCCACTACTTATGATGCCGGCGGCCATATCCCGGGAAGCGGCAGCGAAAATGCCGATTATGCCGCCAGGGTAAAAACGCTCCTGCCCGGTACCGCTATGAATGATGTGCTGCTTCCGCTTTTCACCGGGGAAGCCTTTTGCCCTGGCTCTACCGATGTGGGAGATGTCAGCTGGCAGTGCCCCACGGCGCAGCTGCATGTGGCATCTTGGCCCAATGGCTGTCCTGGCCACAGCTGGCAGAATGTTTCCTGCGGAAAAACATCCATCGGGCATAAGGCGGCAATCACCGCCGGTAAGGTGCTGTGCGCCGCAGCCATTGATCTGCTGGAACAGCCGGAGCTGATTGCTGCAGCCAAAACGGAATTTGCAGGGCGTACCGCGGAGGGCTATACCTGTCCCATCCCGCCGGAAGCCGTGCCTACCATCCCGGATTGATTGTGGAACTTTTCGGTTTTCTGCAAACCGAAGCATTGGGCCGCAGGCCAAACCATCCTTCGGATGGTTTCAGCGGTCTACGACCGCTGGCCCGCCTTCGGCGGGCGGCCTGCGGCCCGTTCTCTCCCGCTGAACAAAGCGAAAAAAGAAAAAAGGCACACCCTCCCCACCATGGGGTAAGGTGTGCTTTTGTTTTATATTATAAGCTTTCCGGGTCAATACCGAACTTATCCCGCAGGAAGTGTTGGTATTCTGGGTGATCCTCCGCCTGGCGATACTCCTCCCGTACCGTCCGCCGGAGCCAGTCTGCTTCTCTTTCAGTCATTTCTTCGTAGCGGCGCAGTACCAGCAATCCCTCTTGCTCCGCCTGCAAAATGGCTTCCCACGCATCCGGGATAAATTCACAGCCTGTCGCTTCCACCGCCCCGCGGGATGTTACGGTATCGGGGATAGGAACAGGATGCCCCCGCCGGATCACCTTTTCTACCGTATAGATGTAACCGGAAACGCCTCGATAGGTTTCTTCCAATGCGTTTGGGTAGTATTCCTCCAGCCGCTGCCTGCCATCATCGGTAAAGCCGTAGGGTCCCCACTTTTTCCATGGACCGTTGTATGCAAAGCCAGTTTCCCGGCAGTACTTTTCCACGGCGTTGGAAAGGTAAACAAAGGTGTTTTCTCGTTTTTGCGAAAAGTACAGCAGTGGGATGCCATGGTTGGAAATGTGTGGCCGCAGCTCGGTCAGCCCGCCAATGGGCGAAGCGTGATACAGCATGGTTCCTCCTTATCCCTGTCGCTGCCCGCGGAAAAAATCCGAAAGCAGAGCGGAGCATTCCTCCGCTAGTATACCGGCGGTCAGCCGAGGGGCGGCCCCCAGGTCAAGGTGTGCAAGATTTAACCGGGAGCCAAGGCAGCCGTATTGTGGGTCGGCGGCACCATACACCACCTGTCCCACCCGCGCGTTCAGGATCACTCCACTGCACATGGGGCAGGGTTCCAGTGTGACATACAGGGTGCAGTTATCCAGCCGCCAGTCCCCACGGGCCTGGCAGGCCATCTCTATGGCACGCACCTCGGCGTGTCCCAGTGGAGAATGGGTCACTTCCCGGTCATTGCGGGCAGCGGCCAGTACTGTATTGCCACACACCACCACCGCACCTACTGGGATCTCTCCGGCAGCGGCGGCTTTTTTTGCCTCTATTAGGGCCAGGCGCATATACCTTTCGTGGTCCATCCGTTGGCTCCTTTCAATGGTATCATTAGGGGAGAGCGCAGGGGCCTCCGCGCAAAATCTTAAACAGCAGGGAACAGTGCGTTCCCCAACAGCAATAACAGCGCCAACACCAGCGGTACCGATACCCCCAGCCGGGGGTTCCCGCGTGCCGGAGCCCATCGGGGCATCCTGCGCAGACGGAGCAGCGCAATGCCGCCTAAAATCAGCAGTCCAACCGGCAGTAGAATGGCTGTGAGCGGTGAGGGAAAATAAGTGGTCACCCATGCGATGATATTATTACACAGGTGGATCAAGATAGCCCAGCGCAGCGTTCCGGTATAAAAGGTCACGATCCCCAGCGCCAATCCGGCTGCCAGTGCGGGCAGCCATTGGGAAAGGCTGCCGTGTGCCCCCATAAATAACAGTGCGGAGAGCCATATCGCCAGCTTTTCCCCGGCCGGGCGCAGCGCGTGCAGCACTGCCCCGCGGAACAGCAGCTCCTCCATCACCGCTGGCACCAGAATGGATCCGATTGCCGAAAAAATGATCGCTAGGGGTTCTTCCGGTAGCGGCGTGGGGGTGGACATCCCGGATCCGGTCAGCATATCTTGCAGTAACAGGGTAAGAAAGTTAGCCCCCAGTAATACCGCCAACCCGGCAGGCACCAGCCATAGGCTGCCGTTTTGTCCTTCTCGCAGTGGGCATGGCTGGGCGGCAGAGCGCCGCAGCAGCTCTATGGTTACCACCAGCGGGATTCCCAGCATGAGAAATTGCAGCACCAGCCCTATTCCCTCCGCAGCAGTTTCCGTCAGCAGGGATAGCCACTCCTGCCGCAGCCACGCATTGGCCCGCATGGTCAGCCACAGCGTCAGCATTCCGCCGCCGGCGGCTGCGCTCCCGCTGCGGTATCGCTTATCCTGCGGCACGGGCGCCGCCCCCTTCCTTGCATGCTTCCCTTTCCATAAAAACCGGCGCCCTCCCTGCCATAGGGGGCGAGCGCCGGCGCTTCCTCAAACATTAAAGCGGAACAGCACCACATCGCCGTCCTGCATCACATATTCCTTGCCCTCACTGCGGATGAGCCCTTTCTCCTTGGCCGCCTGCAGGGAGCCGCACGCGATCAGAGTTTCGTAGGGAACAACCTCCGCCCGAATGAACCCGCGCTCAAAGTCGCTGTGGATCTTACCGGCTGCCTGCGGGGCCTTTGTGCCTTTGGTGATCGTCCACGCGCGCACCTCCGGTTTGCCGGCGGTGAGGAAGCTGATCAATCCCAAAAGATCATAGCCGGCGGTCACCAACCGGTCCAGGCCGGATTGATGCAGCCCCAGCTCCTCCAGGAACATCTGCCGGTCCTCCGGCTCCATTCGGGAAAGCTCCTCCTCGATCTTGCCGCAGATGGGCACCACACGGCTGCCCTCCGCCTCGGCTATCTCCAGCACCTGCCGGTAAAGCGGGTTCTCATTCAGGTCGCCCGCAAAATCGGCCTCGCTGAGGTTTGCCACATAGATGACCGGCTTATTGGAAAGCAGCGGGCAATCGGCGATGAGTCCTTTTTCTTCCTCAGTGCAGGGGAAGTTCCGGGCGGATTTCCCCTCACCCAGCCACTCGTTCAGCCGTTCGAAGAGCGCTGCCTCGGCCAGCGGCTTTTTATCGCCGCCCTTGGCGGCCTTTTTGCAGCGGTCAATCCGCCGTTCCACCAGGTCAATGTCGGAGAGCACCAGCTCCAGGTTGATGGTCTCAATATCCCGCGCCGGGCCAATCTCGCCGCTGACATGCACAATCTCGCCGTCATTAAAGCAGCGCACTACATGGATGATGGCATCCACCTCGCGAATATGGGAAAGGAACTTGTTGCCCAGGCCCTCGCCCTGGGAGGCCCCCTTCACCAGCCCTGCGATATCCACAAACTCGATGACCGCGGGAGTCACCTTATCGGGGGAGTACATCTCACACAGCTTATCCAGCCGGGGATCCGGTACCGGCACGATGCCCACATTCGGTTCGATGGTGCAGAACGGGTAGTTGGCTGCGCCCGCGCTGCCGCCGGTCAGGGCATTGAATATGGTGCTCTTGCCAACATTCGGCAAGCCGACGATACCTAATTTCATAATTTCCTCTATCTCCTTATATTTCAAGGGTTCTGAGGTACTCGAATGGCGCTTACTGTACCATTACTGTACCATTGTGCATTTTCTGGCTCCGTTCAAATTGCAGAACGGCCTTCGACATGGAATCGTCGGTCACATGAACATAACGGTCCATCGTCGTTTTGATGCTGGCATGACCCAGCAGCTTTTGCATCACCTTGGGCTGCATACCGCTTTCAATCGCTCTTGTAGCATAGGTGTGGCGCAGTGCGTGCATACAGAATTTTTCAATTCCTGCTTCGTCGCATAGCTTGTAAAGGTGGGTATCATAGGAACTGTTTTTCGCTGGCTCTCCTGTTCGCCAGTTGATAAAGACAAGATCGCGCATGACAAGCCGAGAAGAAACGCCTGTACGTCTGTCTATGTACTCAAGCGTTTTGTCCAGCGTCGGTGACTCCTTTTGCTCCGGGCGGCTGTTCCAAATACCTTTGAGGATTTCATAAGCCCGATCCGTCAACGGTATTGTGCGGTAGCTGTGCTGCGTTTTCGGAGGACCCGCACGCCAATACTGTTCACCGTGTCGAAACTCCAATGTTTTGTTGAGCGTGAGCGTGCGCTTTTCAAAGTCAATCGCGTCCCACGTCAACCCGATCATCTCGCCGGTACGCAAACCGGTTTCAAGGATCAGCGTGTATTGGTTGTAGTTGCGGGAGCGTTTCGCTGTTTCAAGAAACACGCGCTGCTCGTCACGGGTGAGGAACTTAATATCGTCTGTCGCACGAACCGGCTTTGTAAACCGCACACCGTCCATTGGGTGCTTGACAATCAGGTCATTCATCTTCGCGGCCTTGAACATCGTACCCATTGTGATATAGGTTTGACGGATGGTGGAACCCGCATAGTCAGCATCCATCTGTATGAACACCTTTTTGCAGTGCATCGGCTTGACGTTGGCAATCATCATTTTGCCCATAACAGGCTGAATATTGTGGACATACCGCTCCCGATAATTGCGGAGCGTATTAGGGGCTAAATCACCCACAATGTTCTCAATCCAGAAATCAAACCATTGATCCACCGTCGTATCGGTGGCTACGAAAACATCCTCGTGCGCATCGGCGTATTTTGATTCTTCAATCCAGTTGCGAGCGTCGGGGAGCGTCGGAAGATACTTCTCATGCCGCTTTCCTGTTTTATCTACGAACCGTGCGTAATATAAACCGTCCTTTCTCTGGCAGATACCCTTGCCGCATTCTTTGCCTCGTAAACTTTTACCCATTCGGAAACTCCTTTCTCACTATGAGAAGAAGCCCCTATGCATTTTATAATTATAGCACAAGGGCTTTCTTTTCTCAATAGTGAACTTACCGTCAAGTCATCAACTTATGGCTGATATATTGCTCGAACTCCCTGCGTTTGACCAGCTTTTTGGACCCAACATAGAGAACAAACGGGCAATTCGGACTGCGCAGCATACTCTCGATCTTGTTGATCCCAATGTTGCTGTATGCTGCGGCTTCCTTAATCGTCAGCGTCATTTTGAGATGGATCGGCACTTGCAATTCCTCGACCATACTGTTACCACCTGTGTGTTACATTCCGGACTGTTGACTTAGAAACGTAGCATTTGGGGAAAGTAAGAGTTCGTCTGAGCGATCATCTCTTTCCGTATCCAAGTCCAGCAGCCATTTGTCTGGGATCGTGATCAGATTGGGTCCTGTGTTGCAGATCCGTTTTACAACATCTGCCTGGCACGAAAACAATGCGCCTCTATCCAGCTCTGCCCGCATTTGCTTCCCCTTTTTCAAGGCATACGCCTCCGAAAGCAGCTCCAGACTGAACAGATACAGCGGAAGCATAGATGCTTTGCAAATGCCGTTTTGCTGCAAGTACCGCTGAAACCGATACAGCATCGTTTCATCCAGCGTCAGTTTCATTAACCGCAGGCCCATCTCATCGACGGTGAAATAATGAAAGCTGCTGTTCTTGCTGAAATGGATCAGACGGCTACGCGGGTTTACCCCTTGAGCCATTTTTGCGTCCTTTTGTGGAAGAATGAGATTCTTCCTTCCGCCGCTCTCCATGGCCATGCAGAAATAGAGAAACCGGCTGCCGGTGCTGAGTGCGTGGAACTGCTTGGAGAGGAGCAGTGAGTTTCCAACCTGAATGAATCGTTTTTCTTTGTTATCCACCTTGGCGGATAAGGCCGGTACAATCGTAGGTCCGTGTTTTCGTTTGCTCAAATCAAACTCCTTCTTTCGTGTGAGAATAGGGGGTGGATGTCTCATCCCTTCGTAATAAATGTAGAAAACCGGCCCTGTTTGACCACCCATTCAAGGCAGAAAAAATTACACTCAATGTAAACTTTCGTAAACACAGAATGGTCTGAATCTACATTAGGTCTACACTGAGTGTAATGCTTGTGAGTATGTTTACTTATTCCAACGTTAAGCGTAGTGTGACATCGAATGGGTATCTTCCGGTGCACAGCCGAGAAAGGCGACTCTTTTTGCGAATCGGTCGCGGAACACTTCTCCGGCAGGATCTGCGCCGCATGCTCAGCTGCCAATATCCAGCTCGTAGGTGCAGAGGTAGAACAGGAACGACGTCATCTGGTAGCGGCTGATGCGGGTGCCAGCGGATGCCAGCAGCTCGTCAAGGCTGCTGTCCCGGGTGGTGATGTCCTTTGCATCGCACCAGAGCATCGCTTTGGCTGCCTCTCTGTTGAGATCGGGGTTATCTCGAAGGAGCTGCCTGAGCTGCATCTGATCCACGCCGGTATCGACGCCTGCCATGATCGCGTAGCGGCGAATCAGTACGCATGCCGTCTGATAGTCCACCTTGTCATCGTATTCGGCATTGGGATCATTCTGTCGGAGCAGCCTTGTCTGATAGGCCCAGCACACGGCATTATAATAGGGATGGGTCGCGTTGAATTCCTCGTTTTCGTAGTCAGCCGGAAGGGCGGTATTGTCCGTTTCCGGTCGGCCTGCGATGCGGTAGAGCACATCGACAAACTCGCCCAGCCTTGCCGTAGTCTTGCCGCCGAAGGTATCCGGCGTCTCCGGATCCACATAGCCTTTGCGGTACATGTAGAGGACACTGGCCTGATTGAAAATGCTCTTGATGTCCGTGAATACCACCGTGTCCGCAAGGCTTCCGCCGCTGGACTCTTTGGCAAAGACGTGGGCGTAGTAATCGCTGTTGAGGATGTTGCCGGAGAGCTGGAACCGGCTGTCCACATAGAGCCGGTAGGCTTCCGCCAGCTTGCCGGAGACTGTGGTATTCTCGTCGGCGGGGATCACGGTTTCCGTACCGGCGTCATAGCGGAAGGCCTTCGTCAGAAAGGACTTATCCGACAGCACCGCTACATGGATGCCGCTGGAGAGTACATCGGTGCCCGCCAGCAGGCGGGAATCGTAGTTCAGGCCAAAGAGATTCGACAGGGTGGGCAGAATATCCAGACTGTACACCGGCGTCTCCACCTTCAGATTCTTATCTTCCAGACAGCCGCTCCAGATGATCAGGGCGTTGCTGTCACGGGTAAAACGATCCACCTCTGTGACGCCGTAAAGCTCGTTCAGGTAATTTTCGGTGTTTTTCCAGGTGGAGCTGCGCTCCAGACCGTAGGGATAGTGAT
>ERZ827469.1988-NODE-1988-length-16640-cov-6.169430_pt1 | contig 16640 bp, 12 predicted proteins | sample MGYA00519917_ERZ827469 | MGnify/ENA primary metagenome ERZ827469 (study PRJEB31778, sample SAMEA3449314) | human gut metagenome | biome: human gut; feature: human-associated habitat; material: faeces | place: United Kingdom | collected 2010/2012 ... | reverse complement strand
TAAAGCAATCCGGTAAATTTGAAGGCACCAAGGTTCAAATGTCTAAGCGTGGTTCCGCCATCGCCAGACGTGTGATTCACACGTTAACCCTACAAAGCATCAGTATCTCACGTAATGGAGAAACCAAAAATTCAGTCCTTCGTGAATACTATATCAAGAAGTGTGATTCAAAACCAAAACTCGTAGCAATGGGGCTGTTTCACATAAAGTATGCAACATGATATTATACAACAAACCATTTAAAATCATTGCTCCTTAGGAGCATATCAAACAATACAATGCTACCAAATGCGACGTAGCTACATAAAATACTGTAAATCCAAAGAATCAATATCTTTCAAAAAACGATATTTTCACCAAGGGGAAGTTGCCCTTTTTTAGTCAGAAAACAAAATAAATTTTTTCTCATTTAATTATTGACATTTATTAGTTGGACTTCCTAGTGCCATTTTGACGGAATACAGGCGGTTCTTAGTACTATTATACAGAGGAAATGTGAAAAATTTTACAGAGTCGAAGTCTGCGACATATAGACAAATGGTGCGACAATATGTATAATAAATAATATTGATTGATGTCGGGTTCGTAGAGTAAAGCACTCTAAGAAATTTTAAGGGAGGATTAGCATGGGGATTAACACAGATGATGTTGCTGAACTGAAACATGATCTTATGGAACAGTTTAGAAATGAGTTACCAGTGTTACGAGCAAGGGTGAGAGTATCTCAAGAGATCATAGCAGAAAAAATTGGGATATCGAGACAAACCTATAGTGGGATTGAAACCGGAAAGCGTGAGATGACATGGACTACATTTTTGGCACTATTAGCTTTCTTCCAAAATAATGAACAGACAAAACCGATGATTGAACAAATAAATGGTTTTAGTGATTCGATGACTAAGGTGATGGAATCTCCAGAGCACTAAATAAAACCAGAAACGAGGCAGAAAGTTGGAGGCGTTTAATGCAGTAGGATTTACCATATTTGATATACCAGGGTACTTTTTCTTTACCGGAATTGGTTTGGTCGTATCAATAAGTGGGTTCATAGTTTTGATGGCAGAAAAAAAGTATTCGCTGTCTAAGAATATAAGAATCGTGTTCGCATCGGCGATTATAGTGATTTTGTCAGCGCGTTTTTTGGGGTGTATTTCAGGGATATACCGAGATGTGGGACTTGGGCGCGATATCACTTGGGAAGGAATAAAAAAAACTGGGATTGTCTTTTATGGTGGCTTGATTGGGTTACTCGTTTCGTACGGAATCATGGCGAGAATCAGCAAGCAGGACCTCTATATTATGGATGTATTAGCAGTATGTATTCCACTATTTCATTCAATTGCAAGGATAGGTTGCTTCTTTGGTGGTTGTTGCTTTGGAAAGGAAAATCATTCACATATAGCAATAAATTATACAACTACTGTTTTTGATGAGGTGACTACGGCATACAGAATACCCACTCAACTGATTGAGGCTGCTTTTAATTTGATTCTGTTCTTATATTTGCTTCACTTGCTTTGCTCCAAAGAATGGAAAAGCAAAAACATACTTAGAAGATATTTACTTATTTATAGTATCGGAAGATTTATTATTGAATTTTTTAGAGGAGATCTCGTTAGAGGTGTGATTTATGGGGTTTCTTTTAGCCAATTAATAAGTGTTTTGATTTGGATATATTTACTCGTTACATTTCACAAAGAACGTAACAGGATGTCAATGAAGGAGGGGATAATCTTATGACTGCAATATTATGTATGTTGGCAGGAGCAGGAATTGGGGCAGGTGTTGCTGTGCTTCTATATGTTTTAGGGTTCGGCATTGAATTATTAAACTGTGCTTGTCAGATTTTGACCTGCAACTGCGACGGAGGCGATGCTATTCCGGTAATGTGGAGTGGTGATTCCTTTAGACATGTTTTGCTTTTTTGCACGATTGCCGGGGCAGTCATTGGCTTAATTTATGGAATTTGCAAGATGAAAGCAGCCGCAGATGAAGTGACGGCCTTTAGAAATGCGGAGAATTCGGAAGAAGCCCGTAAACAAAGGGTTAAGTGGGCTGATGAGGCGAAGCAAAAGGCACTGAACGTAAACAATACATGTGAAAGAAACAAATCGGCAGATAAGCCATTGGTTTCGACAACATACCAGTCGAGTTCACAAATGAAAGAGATAATGAATGAATTGACAAAAGCAGCAGAACTTCAGGGAAAAGTTGATTCCATTGCCGATGAGTTATCAAAGAAGGGTGGTGTCCAGTGATGAAAATAGTGAGATGTCCAAAGTGCGGTAAGTATATTCACAAAGCCGCGAAGTGTTTTCATTGTGGCAACACAGCAGGATTTGAAGAAATAAGCGGTGGCGAAGTTCATGAAAATGTAGCGCAAGAATATGCTCGCATGGACGTGTTGATTGAAGACAAAAAATATGATGAAGCTATCGCATTGTCCTACACGGTCCTCGAATGGATGCCTAATTTGGCTGGTGTTTTCTGGCTTCGCCTTCTTGCTAAATACAAATGCTCTACAGCAATTGACCTGATCTGCAAAGGGTTTCCTTGTGATGAGGATGCAGATTTTTGTAATGCTTTGGAATTCTCTACGGATGAAGAACATAGTGCGTATGAGGATATAAAAGCAGCTGTATCTCAGATAAGAATTTCGCTGAAGAAGGAAATTCCTGAGCATGAGTATAGCATCAAATCTGCCACTGATATCATGCAGATTAAGAATACCATGCAAGGTGAAATTGAACGTAGAAAAGAAAAATTGTTTTCTCTTTGGTCTGATTTGGAGGATACAGAGCATTCGTTGTATGCGCTTGAAATGGATTGTCGCTTACTTACTAAAGAACATCAGATGGGGTTGGAGAAAGCAGCTCAGGCAGCATCGGCAATCAAATCCGAAGTATATCGACTGGAAGAATGCACAGCTGAGCAGTTGCATTCCCTTCAAGTGAGGATGGGGAATGTACTTCAGCAATCTGAATCTTCCAAAGATTCGATTGATAGTATGAAGAAGCAACACCCTTGGGTCAAATCGTTTTCTGATCTTGTGACCAAAAGAAACGAAAAAGAGAGACTTATTAGTTCGGAGATTTCCTCACTGTCAAGTTACGAGAGAACAGTACAGCAGACTGTTTCGGAAATTGAGCGTATCGAAAGTCGGCACAAAACGGCTCTTATCGCTGGTGACAAGTACGATTTTATGAATGCAGCTGCGTTGCTTGGTACAAGTACGTTCAATGATATTCTGCGAAGAGCCGGGGTTGGCGTTGGTTCTTCTGTAAATGTAGTTTCTGAAGAAAAGGCTCCATCATCGGAGATAAATGAAATACAATCGGAAGATACAGATACCGAAATGAATATGGAAGATTACTACGCGGCTTGGGGATTAAACGAAGACTAAGAAAGGGGTGTTGACTGTGGAATTTACAAAGAAATTGTTTATTGATTTCTTGAAGAAGCTGATTGCTTTTGACAAAGATAGCTGTTCGACAATTGATGTCGCCTCCCGTGTTGTCAAGGAACGGGATTATGAAGAGAAAAATGAATGGAGCAAAGTCCGTTCTAGTGCTGAACAGAAAGCTAAAAGTTATGCATCGAAAGCTGATTCTATTGTGTCTGATTTTCAGAAACAGGTAGATGGTGTGCTTTCACGCGATTTTGGGGAGAAAAGCGGGATTTTCGCAAGGCTTCAGAAGTGCAAAGAACAGCTTGCTTTAGTGTCGAGTGCTGAGAAAAGCATAACCGATAATGCGACATATTTAGCAGAAACTGGTAATGCTTCTGTTGCCTCTGATATCTCAATCGATGATCTATTGCAAGGCAAAGTAGATTTTGTGACCAAGGCATATGAGGTAAATGAGATTTTAAACAGTTCCAAGAAAAAGGGCGCGGCAAAAGCATGCTCCTCGTTCTATAGTCTTTGCCGGATTGCTGAGAATCTACTGAATCAAGAGATTGTGTCTCTTCGAAGCATGATTGTTCAAAATAGAGATGCTTTGCACTCCAATTACAGTAACGTTGGTAGTGAATCGCATGAACAGATGACAGCCAATTGGGCTACTGCAAATCAAGGGCTGGAAGAAACCGCTCATATATTTGCTGCACAGAGACATTCGAGCCGTCAAGAAACCAATAAGGTCTATTCATCAAGTAGTGATATACTGAGACAGAGATTAGGAAAGTTAGTAGATGGGTTTTGTAGACAGTTTCCTCCAAAGGAGCTTGCTGACGAATATATGCGGATTTATGCCCTTGAACCGTCATACGAAAAATATGAGTGCTGTGGGGAGATGCCTCGCAATGTCCATATTAGCTCGTTGGAATATGACATTACACCGCATGGGTTGAGCGACTATACAAGATCCTTTTTGAGCAGATACTATCCCTTCATGTATAGAGGGAGTAAAATCAGCATTCCTTATTGCGCATCGTTCGGTCATGAATTTAATTATCTGTTCAGGTTTAATGGAGATGGGCGTCAGAAAGTCGTAAAAGACGCATGCAATCTGGGAATGCGTTTGTTCATGATGTTGCCTCCTGGGAAGCTTAACTTTACTTTCATTGATCCTGTTACCCTTGGCGAGAGTTTTGCCATGTTTACACGATTGGTCGATGTAGATGATAGAACAAGCGAGGTTATCAACGGCAAGATTTGGTCAGCACCTGCCGATATCGAGGAGAAGCTGAAAATTATGACGGATCACATTTCTAATGTGACCCAGAGATGTTTGCAGGGGAAATTTGACAACATCTACGAATACAATCGAGTGGCTGAACAGAACGCTGAGGCATATCAAGTCATCATGCTTATGGATTTCCCGGCGGGATTGACAGATCAATCTCTTAAGTTATTAGAGCAAATTGTGAATTCCGGTCCGAAATGTGGTGTGTTCACAATCATTTATCGCAATGAGAGCCAATATAAGAAAGTATCTGAGCGTTCGCATCCACTAATCTCGAATATAGAAACCAGTTTTCAGAAGTTCGATTACTCAAGCAATGGTGTGAATATCTCTTGCTCTGGGGATACAGTGAAAGATAAGGCGTTGCTTTGGCACGGACTTCCTCTTCCAAGTCAAACCCAGATGGACGGTATTATTGCTATTCTGAAGAAGGGTATTAAAAATGCGGATAAGGTTGTAATTGGAATCGAAAAGGTCAGTGATGCAGAAAGCACCTGTACAACCAAAGATGGTATTCGCATACCCATCGGCATACACGGAGCTAATGAGGTGCAGTATCTTACGCTGGGGGTTGGAGGAAGTCACCATGCTCTTATTGCTGGTGTTGCAGGATCTGGTAAATCGAGCTTGCTCCACACCATAATTCTTAGAGCGCTGACGCAGTATTCGCCTGAAGAACTGTCTGTTTATCTTGTCGACTTTAAGCGTGGCGTTGAATTTAAGATTTATGCGGACTTCGTTCTTCCTTCTTTCAAAGTTGTGGCTATCGAGAGCGAACGGGAATTTGGCTACAACATTTTAGTGGCACTTGAGCGTGAGCAGAAAATACGCGCAGACCTGTTTAAGAAAAGTCATGTTGATAAAATTGAGGAATATCGTGAACTGGGGAAGAAAATGCCACGCATCCTTGTCATTATGGATGAGTTCCATGAACTGTTTTCAAATGCTAATGACGAATTCGCAAAAAAATCTGCCGTTATTATGGAACGGATTGTAAGGCAGGGACGTGCCTTTGGTGTTCACCTTATTCTTGCCTCGCAGAGTTATTCGAATATTACAGGCATTGACCGTGCTGTCTTTGACCAGATGGCGGTGCGAATTGTTTTGAAATGTTCAAAGGCTGATGCAAATTTGCTTTTAGATAATGGAAGTAGTGAGATTGATCAGATCTCTATTGATGACCCTGGACGCGCTGTATATAACTCGGAGGCAGGCAACAAGGAATTTAACAGTCATTTCCGTGTAGCCTATATTGATCCAAGCAAACATAGGGGCATGTTGCAGGAAATCAGTGACTCCACGAGGAAATTCGCTGATCCCAAACAGCCTACCAGAATTCTCCTCTCTAATATCGAGGATAACAATTACAGCATCTTTAACCAGTTCCCGAATTATGATGCTGCTGGATACAGAACACCTGGAAGACTCTATATTGGAGAGCCACTCAGTGTTACAAATAATATGGCAATTGATCTTACGAGAAGTGAGTATTCGAACCTTCTTATGATCGGCGGGGATACGGAAAAAGCTCGAAGCATGTTTGCCTTTGCCATTATGAGTTTGTGCATCAATTACTGGATTGTCAACAGAAAGGCACCTGAGATGCCGTTTATTACCCTTTTCAATTGCAAGCCGCTTGATGACAGCTATTTTAAGGACACACCGAAACTCCTCGCTGAGTTTCTTCCGGAGTATGTGAGATATGTTGCCTGCGGAGATATTGCCGAAGTACAGACAATTGTTTCTGAACTTTATGAAGTGGCATCGGGCTCTGCATCCGCAGGAATAACAGATAAATATTTCTTCGTTTTCGGATATCAGAGAGCTGAAGAGTTAAAGTCTGAAACAAAGCTCACGCAGTCGGAAGACATTGATACCTTATTCAATATCATGCCGAGCGGGACAAATCAACCTAAACTTTCGCCTAAAGAAATGTTCAGGATTATCGTGAAAGATGGCGCTCAGAAGGGTGTTCATACTTTGCTTTGGCAAGATAGCTTCAATGCGCTGTATCAGGATGATAAGGATATGATGTCCTACTTCTCTATGAAGGTTGCTTTTGACATGTCACCTGAAGAATATTCGAGATTTGTCAGTGCAAACGATGTGAGCTTGATGAGTGAGAATAATGCTATCTATTACAACAGAGCAAGAGATAACCAGAAGTTCAGACCATATCAGGCACCGGATGAAGAGTGGCTGAAAACGATTAGCGAAAAACTGAAGTGAGTGAGAGTTATGCAGAGGCAGGTTTTATTCCTGCCTCTGCATAAGGCAAATAACCAGATTTAGTCAGGAGGTAAAAACAATGGGTTCGTTAAAACTTGAGCAGAGGCAAAAGGTTGAGAGCGATCAGGAACGCGGTCAAGAGATTCAAGAGGTCGGTGAGCAGAAAATTGAGGAGGCAGAAACATCAGCGCAGGCATTAGAGCAAATCGAAGCTATTGACGATGATGATAAGGCTGCAGTTGATGCGGCTCGTAGCGAATCTGATGGAATCGCAAAAGCACTTGCAGAAAGTGAAATCAAGGAACCTGGCTCTGAGGTGGGAGAATCCTTAAAGGAGACATCTGAGCAATCCACAGAATACAGCGAAACGGAGATGACCGATGCTGAGAAAGCGTCAGAGATGACAGGGGATTTTAGCGAAACAGGGGCCGAGCTTTCAGGAAGCCTTCAGGAGAGCGGGCAGGAATTTCAGGATATTGCGGAAGAAAGTGACCAAGTAAATGATGAGATGCAGTCAAAATTTGAACAGATGGCTGCTGAGTTAGAGGGAGTATTCTGATGAATCAATTATACTATCTATGTTTTTCTGTCAACAAATTGCCTGACCTCACGCTGACGAAATATAGCGTATTTGATGGGTCGAGCGTTGAAAATATCATGGACAAGCACGGGGTGTTTCTGCGCCAACTGCATCGGCTGGGGTACACCTCCGGTGTCTATTTCCATCTCTTGTACTACTATAACCCGGACAAGAGCATTCCAAAAGGGCACCATCTGTCCATCATTTTCTATGCTACCGCACAGGACAAGAATAAGCTGGATGGTATACGAGAGTTTCTGACCACTTCGGTTTTAAGCAATTACTATGAATTTTTTTGCTATGAGGTGGCAAAAGATTTCTCCATTGAGGAGGAGACGCTTTCCGATGGAACAACTTTGCCCATACTCAAGTTAATAAATGTTTCTGGAAAGATTAAGAAGTATAGTCTTGGAAAAACAAGGGCAGAAGAAGTTACGCAGGCGCAAGAAGATATTCAGAAAGGCGAAAAGTCACATATAGTGTGCGAAATTGCGTCAGATGCAGATGCAATGCTAAGTTTTAATCGGATGCCTGTCGATGAGACCGGACGAATTATTTTGGAAAAGAAATTCGCATACGGAGCCTTTCTGACTAAGAAAGATTATTCTCTCCCTGCCCAGAACCGTTTAAATACTGATAATGCGGGAGAAGTGACATTATACTCTATCATGGAATGGGAACCGTGCGAGACAGGCCGTTTGTACAATGTTCTTAAACTCATGGAAGGCTATGATCGGAGTGCTGTGCTGCGTATAGACATCTTTCCCGTCGAACATACGCAAAATATACGCCAGCGTCTTCCGTACTCAGAAACACGCCGGAGAATTTCAGATCGCAACCAAGGAAAAGATGATAATAGCGAAAGTATCGTAAAATCATGGGATAAGTATCTGAATAATCTGATGAAATTCCCTCAATTTCTGGCTAATGTCGTTGCGTTTGCTGATTCGCAGGATGTTGCAGTTATGCTCGCCGATAGCGTTGCAGCTGAGGCGGTTGAATCGGGAACATATCTGATTGAAACCATGAGCTCTAATGAGGGCTTCAATATGTATGAGAGCGATGCAAAGATCCTTCATACAGAAAAAGAATCGGGTAACTATGTAGCTCCGTTCTTGTCCCTTTATACATTGGAAGAAATCAGACCGATGTTTTCATTTCCAATCTTATACCCAGGCGAAGCCATTGAATGCCAGAAAGAAACCGATCCTATCCCCTTCTCTAAAGAAGTTACAATTGATAAGGATACCGGTGAGCTACATGAGGTCATCTCGCTTGGAACAAGCAACATGGGATATGATGTGACATTCCCTGTTAAGCTATTTAAAAAGCATGCGTTCATAGCAGGGGTGCCTGGCGCAGGCAAGACGAACACGATGCTTTATCTTGTTACAACTCTCTGGCGTGATACAAAGCAGCACGTTCCATTTTTGGTGTTGGAGCCAGCAAAGCAAGAGTATAGAGCATTGGCAATGATTGATGGCATGCAGGACTTATGCGTATTTTCTCCAGGCGCAGATACGCATTTCCCGTTACACATTAATCCGTTTCAATTTCCTGTAGGTCTGACTTTAGCAGAGCACATCGCTAATTTGAACACTGTTTTTGCTGGTGCCTTTGAACTGATCCCCCCCTCTCCATTTCTGATAGATGGCTGTATAGAGAAAGTCTACCTGGATAAGGGATGGAATATTAACGAACGGAATGACGGAACGAAAGAGTATCCCACAATGCAGGAACTGTACGATTCTTTGAAAGTTGCTGTTGAAGAGTCGGGATATGAAGGTGAATCAAAGGCCAATATTCGTTCGGTAATGGAAGTCAGAATAGGGAGTCTTTTACGGAGAGAGATTGGTAATGTTTATAATGTCAGGCAGTCGAGCATGGAACCGGAGGATTGGTTAAGCCGTCCGGTAATTATTGAATTGGAATCGCTTGGAGAGGGTCCTGCTAACTTTATGTCACTGTTAATATCCACGCTGATTCGAGAAGTGCTTAAGATTCGCAAAACCAGTGATGTGTCAAAGGACCAGGAAAGATCGCTAAAACGTGAAATTGAACATATTATTTTCTACGAGGAGGCGCATAACCTTATTGGTCCCACCACAGACGATCCTGTGGGAGGCTCTGTTGATCCCAAGATATCTGCCACGAAATACCTCGTGAAAATGCTGGCAGAAGTTCGCGCTTTGGGCGAAGGTATTGTAATTGCAGATCAGCTTCCGACTGCAATGGCACCTGAGGTACTAAAAAATACAGGTCTAAAACTTGGTCATAGAATTACAGCACAAGATGATCGGAATTTGCTTGGAAGTACGATGTCCGCATCAGCTGACCAGTTAGAAGAACAGGGAACCTTTGGAACGGGTCAAGCATTGATTTTTTATGAAAACCTGTTAAAGCCATTCAAAATGCGTGTTTGTGAATGGGAAAAGGGAGCATCTCAAAAGAAATACGATTCGCCTACAAACCTGCAACTTTTCGAGCATTTAAAGGATAATGTGACCTACAATGCTTTATTGACTCGTAGTGCGTCAATTATGCAGGAAAAGATGAGAGCTGAATTTGATGTGCAAAGAAGGCAGGCTGAAACTATAAAGGCGGACATAAATAAGAAGTATGCGGAAATGACCACCATTTCCGGCAATCTTGTAGTGCTTGAAAAGAAGCTGCTTAGACTGAGCGATGCTGGAGATATTGCAGAAACAAAGAAGCATATTGCTGATTTGAAGAGAGCATATGATAAAAAAGTATCTGAGTTTAATGGAGCAATCACCCGTGACCTAAAAAAGATTTGTTGGGGATTTGCTAATCTGTATTTTGCGTATATGACACTATCAAAGAACTACTCTACGCACTCAGATGATATGTATATGTGTACTATCAACAATTATTTTTCATTGTTTAGTACGCTTAAATCCCTTCACGATGTTGTGGGACTGAACGAGATAGTCTTGAAAGAGACAGCTACGGTCATAAAGGACATTAGTCATTATGTGGATGTTTCATTCACTGAAGCTGACGTACTGCTTTCAGAACACCCTGGATATAGCAATGCGGTGTACGAAAGCGGGAACTATCTGATTAACTTTTTTGATGCAGAAGCGGCCGCATTTGCAAGAGAAGCCACAAAACTTGCCTCTCTCGAAACAGAGGCTGAACAGGAATTTGAAGATTTCGGAATCGCATTTTCAGAAAGTTATTTCAGACTGCTTAAAATTGCGGAGAAATACTATGAAGTAGTTGATGGACTCTCCGAGATGATACAAAATGCGTTGCAAAATGATTTCCAGAAAGATACGTCTGAATGGAATGAAGCGAATACAAGGGCGGTTGAATACGAGAGTCGCAAGAAAGCATTGTATAAAGCCCTTGCAGCGTATGTTGTAAAGGTATTTAAATGCGTTTCTGGTGTGTCCGGAATTAATCGTAGAGCTTTACTTACTCGGACGAGCAAAATGCTTGCCTCCTTCAGAAGTGTTGTCGACTATCGCGATAAGTCAGCAGAAACTGTTCTTTCCGATTGGAACAGATATTCTGAAATCTGGACCGGAACGAACGAAATTCTTAGCATGGAGATGGGAGCAAAATTCTCCTATCTTCATCAGGTCAGGCTGGAAACATTGGATAAAGCACATGGAATGACACTGAGTGCCGAGATCCTGTCAAATATGTGTCTGCAATATAATACGGTGTTTCAGATGTATGCTCGAGTTCGGGTAGATTCGTTTGAGTATGAATGCATTCTTGTTAATCACTATGTTAAATATTTGGAATCTATCCTTAGGTTAGGGGCATACACACACACAACAATCTCAGATACTTCCAACGGTAACTGGAGGGTTTGTTCAAGATATATTAAGCGACTGATGCAGGATGAACGAATTAGTACAGATAAAAAAGCTGATTGGAATCAACTGTCGGTCATTATGAAGTCTATTTGCGACGCATCAGAAGAATGATGGCTGCTTGAAATTGTGGAGAAAGGAGGAAAAAGCATGGCTATCAGATCACGTGATTTTGTAGGAATAGCAGAAGGAATCAAAAGCCATGAGCTTTCCACAAAAGGCAAGATTGAGCAGTTAAAGGGTCGCATTTCAGAGCTTTCAGGAAGGAAGAGTTCGATTAACGGAACGATTTCATATCTTGAAGCAGCCATAGCAGCGGCATACGAAGATACAGACGAAGATGGCGATCCTGACTATGGACTTATTGCATCACTTGAAGCTGAAAAAGGATCAGCAGAGAACGAACTGTCAGGGGTTGAGCAGGATTTAGATAGTACTGGCGGTGAACTGGAGCAGTCTGAAAATGAACTTGAGAGTGTATTAGAAGAAAAAGCCCAAACACTTTTTGAAATTCAAGAACGTGCGAGAACAACGTCAAAAAACATCGCCCTTGCAGGAGGTATGTATGGGGCATATTCTGGGGTTGGCGGGGCTTTGCAGAGTTCCATGCAGACCAGCTTATCAGCGTTGTCTCAAGCAGCAAGTATTCTTGGTGGCTCAGTTGATGGCAATGGATCTGCAGGTAGCGGAAATACAACATCGGGAGCAGGTAATTCTGCATCTGGGGCTGGAGTTAAAGCACAGGGCGATTTATCTGCAAGTCCTTTGGCTGCCTTTGCTGGCGGGAAAGCAGGTGCGGGGGTAACAACTACAACTCCATCTGCAACGCAGTTTTATTCCAGTCAAATGGATCGTTCAACACCTGCTACTCTTCCAAACTTTCATTCTGGACAGGCTACGATCAATGTTCAGAAACCGCAAAACTTCATAAGTGAGCAAGCGACAAATGCCTATATTACTTCATCATTGAGTGAAAAAAGCGATGATTCTTACCAAAGTGCCAATGGTTTGAATTTTCAAAGCGGACAAGAAAGTCCAGGATTAGAAGATAGCATACGTCCTGATTTAGAGAAAAGACGAAAATGGGCAGAACAATATAAGGTTAATGTGTCCTCCAAAACTGACACTAGTTCATCTGGCTCTAATAATTCTGGATCACCATCACGAGGACAGAGGGAAAAACAACTTGCACAGGAAACAGAACTTGAATTTGATGGGATTGGTATTGATGGACTAATTAGAAATGCGGCTTTTCGAGCAACGAAAGAAGTTAGTTCTTATGCCTTGGCCAGAAAAGATATCGACCACTTTCATAAGAATGAGATGCTTTATTCCTATGATGATATGTCAAACAATCCGCAATTATCGTTTGTAGACCCGAGAAGCATATTTGGTTTAAATATTGGCGATAAAAAGGCATTCTGGAACTATAAAGGCTCCGAATCAAAAGACAGGTATATGGAATTAGTGAATGAAATAAACACGGTAAAACTGTTTCATAATATTAAGAATATGTCATATGAGCAGATTGCTCAACTTGGAGGAACATTAGGTGCATGCGCTCAGTACTATTTCTTAGATAATGCAATCCGTGTTGAAAAAGTAGGTAATGCTTACATCTTTCAAGGGGACGGAAGACATAGGCTTCAGGCGGCAATTGAAGCTGGTATTGATAAAGTACCAATTATGATAGTAGGAGAGCATAGTATTAAGCCAAGGATAAATGGAATAAAACAAGGCAATAGAATGTCTTTTGCACAAGCCGATTCTGGGAATGTTAATCCTAAATATGGAATAGACATTGGATATTCCAAAAACTGTCAATCGTGTGTTGTTGTGTTTGAGGCTCGTTTGAGAGGATATAATGTCCGCGTATTGCCAAACAAAAAAGGTTCTGTTTTAGAAACGTTATCACGAAATTGTAACTGGGCTTGGATAGATCCAAAAACAGGAAAGTCTCCTGACTATATTTTTGATTCTTCGCTTTCAACAGCAGATGAGTATCTAAACTTTGTTCGTGATAAGGTAGTTCAGGGAAATAGGTACACAATACAATTTGCTTGGAGGGGCAGAGGAAACTGTGGTCATATAGTTAATCTTGATAGAACAGAGGATGGAAAACTTCGGATTAAAGACAACCAGCGTGGCGTAGGGGAACGTAGTGAGTGGGTTGGCGATGCTGAGGTTTTGGAGTACCTTTCTAAAATGAAATATTATGACTATAACTTGCTCGGAAACAAATACTCCTGTGTGCCTAAATTATTAAGAATAGATAACATGGATTTCAACCCGGATGTTGTGGACTATATTATGGAAGGTAGAGACGATGAATAAGAAAATTGAAGAATTTGCAATAAATAATGGCTATAAAACGGCATCATTCTTATGTGAATGGAACGGATATGATTGTTATGAACCAATAGTAGATGAAGACGTAATCTCTTTTGTCGGCTTGCCACTTTTGATTCTCGTAGACAAACAAGGCCATATTCGTATGTCTACCCCAGAGGAAGCTCTACAGCAAATCGCCGACATGGATTAATAGCATCTAAAATTGGAGGGAAATGTAATGGATGTATTTGACCAGTACCTCTTTGACGAAATTACAAAATGCTATGAGAGAACCAATCTTTCGTCAGAGGATTATGAAGAACTTTATCAGAGATTTGAAAATTTGAACCATGTTCCGGAAGTCCGGCCCTATTTATTTGCTATGAGATATTTTGGGTGGGGAACAAAATCTGATCCCGAAGGAGTGCTGTCCGAGCTTCGAGTGCTAACAGCAGACGCGAGAGATGTCAGCATATGTGGGTTATATTATGACTTGCTGCTTTTTGAGAATGAAAATGACTCTAATGCTATTAGCAATTTGAAAGAGTACGCGGATGAAGGATACTTAGATGTCTACCTTAAAGATCGTTCCCACTTGCACTCTGTGACGAAAAAGGTAGAACCTCCAAAGGAAAAAGCAAAAGTCGATCAAAGGACTAACACACCTGAGATTATAAAGTACAAGAGAATGTCTTTTGAAAGTTGCGGATATTCCGGCTTGTATTTTACTGCAGGAGATATAGATTATCTGTCCGCTCGGGTTTATATCGAACCACTAAAGACAACACGTAAGCTTAAGGTTCGTTCACAGATTTATGATGGAGATAATGCCTTTTCGGATGTTTTTAGCGATGAATACACCTTAAAACCTGGAACCACGAACTTCAAGACAAACGGCTGGGGCAATAAAAATTTTTATGGTTATAGCGATGGAATTTACAAATGGATAGTTGAACTTGATGGAGATAACACATATAGCCAGGAATTTAGAATCTATGGTGGAAAACTTACTAAGAGCGGTGTAAGAGTAAGAGATGTCAAGCTGTTTGCCTCCAAATCAAGTGGCGCACTTGAAAAGGACAGAGATAACTATAAGTCCGCTTTTGAAGCAAAGTCACTCGAATATATTTACTTTAAGTTGTTTATTGATGAACCAGGAAGTGATATGACGGTTCAGATATTTATAAAAGTTACGTGTTTAGAAGACAATTCGGTGTTTTGTAATAAATATGAGTTGCAGGAGCTTGATTCAAATACAATAGCTTGCTGGAATGGGGTAGGATATTCTCAACCGGGCAAGTGGAACAAAGGGCTTTATCAATATTCTGTTAGGATAGGAGACGGCCAGAAGCAGGAAGGAACATTTGCGGTTTATTGATAGAATCGCAGGATAGGAGAAGAAGCCAATGATTTGCCCATACTGTAACAAGCAAATTAGTGATAAAAATCAATTCTGCCCGGAGTGTGGGCAAAATTTGGCAACAGCCTCAGAGAATAATTCAGCCAATTCTTTCTGGGGAACTGTAAACAAGGAAGACAGTGAGAGGAATCGCAAATATAAGGACATAACGGATCGAGGCGTAAAAAACGTTCGTGACCGTCGGCGTAAATCAATAGTTACTGCTATCGTGCTTTTGATTGCAGTAATAGCAGCCATATTTGGCATTATGCAGTTCGGCAAATATCAAAATGAGATGACGGAACAGGTAATGTCAGAGTTGGTTGGAAAAACTTTTACAGCAAGCGATTCTCACATGGAAGGGTTAGGTTGGATACATTATGAATATTGGCAACTGACATTCAAAGATGAAGATAATCTTGATTATGCGTATATAGAAACAGTTGGACCTCGTGAAGATGACGAGAAACCAGTATATGAGGGAACATACAGCTATACGCTTTCAAGATCAATGTTTGGCAATTACACTGTTAGTGTAAATGGTACTACATACAAGATCAAGGTCAATGATAGCAATGAACCAACAGGCATATCTCGATGAAAAGAAGGGAGACAAAAGCCATGAGTGAGTTTGATAACACTGTAGTTCAAAGGAACGAATCGTGCACATTTTGTTGACCGTAGGGAATTTGAAGGCTCTATTCAGGAGCAGATGGAAGCAGCTTATCAGTATGTCCTTGAAAAAATCAATATGGGAATGACGATAATGGGGATGTACAGACAGGATGTATATGAGCTTCCGACAGACAGTATTCGTGAGTTAATTGCAAATGCAGTGGCACACCGCAGTTATCTTGAGCCGGGAAATATCCAGGTAGCATTGTTTGATGACAGATTGGAGGTAACTTCTCCGGGAATGCTTTTGAATAATGTTACCATTTTAAAAATGCTGGAAGGCTATTCAAAGCCGAGAAATCCGGCAATTGCCAGAGCTTTTGCGTATATGAAGATTATTGAGAAATGGGGAACCGGAATACCGAGGTTATTTGAAGCATGTGAGGAGTATGGACTGCCGAAGCCAGAGCTTGTCGATTTTGATGGCGATTTCAGAGTAAATATGTACCGTAAGGTAAAAGGTGAGTTTGGTGTCAATGGTGTAACTACCCAAACTACCCAAACGCACCAATCTACTCAAAGCAAGAAATCAACATTATCAGATGATGATAAAAAGATACTGGAATTAGTCCATAATTATCCGTCCATGTCTCAAAGAGAGTATGCAAATGAATTGGGATGGAATTTAGATCGTGTGAAGTATTATTTAAGAAAAATGAAAACACAAGAACTGATTAAGCGTGTGGGTAACAGCCACAGCGGTTATTGGGAAGTGCTGGCAGAGGTGAATCAATTGCAGAATTAAACTTAAAGCAGATTGTTTGAATGCGTCGAAAGAATTGAGTAAGTATGAAGTAGAAACACTGGTAGACTGTGATTCTTTTGCTTGCGTATAATCAAAAAACGAATACGAAAGTTATCTTCTGATTGACTTTGCTAAAAAAGATAAGGAA
>ERZ827469.1985-NODE-1985-length-16660-cov-3.407648_pt1 | contig 16660 bp, 10 predicted proteins | sample MGYA00519917_ERZ827469 | MGnify/ENA primary metagenome ERZ827469 (study PRJEB31778, sample SAMEA3449314) | human gut metagenome | biome: human gut; feature: human-associated habitat; material: faeces | place: United Kingdom | collected 2010/2012 ... | reverse complement strand
TTGCACTGATATTTTAACATAGGGATACGTCTTATCATCACGAAGCCTAATATTATATTTCGGTTCATGCTCCTTGATAAGTGTATTCTCCAAGATGAGCGCTTCCATCTCCGTTTTTGTTTGAATAACTTCCACATCGACGGCTCGTTTCATCATGGCCGTAACCTTTGGTGCGCGATTTGCATCGTTACGCACATAGGAACGCACACGATTTCGCAAGTTAATAGCCTTACCTACATAAATAATTCGGTTATATTGATCACGCCACAAATATACGCCTGGTGTAGTTGGCAAATGACTAACCTTTTCCAGTAATTCTTCAGACGGCATATTTCCTCCTTTCCTTGTAGATTACAAGAGAATAGATTACACACTTCTTTAAGTATTGACCTTTATAAGTTGAAGGATGTAGTCTATTCTCTTTATGATTTTTCTTTTATGGAAACTTAAATATATGTACTATTTTATTTCTTATGCTTCGCTGCTTTCATAAATTTCTTAGTCTGTTCCAATACAGGGCCTAAGAATTTCCCGGTATAGCTTTCTTTCACCTTAACAATTTCCTCAGGCGTACCAATTGCCACGATAGTGCCTCCGCGATTACCACCTTCAGGACCAAGATCAATAATGTGATCAGCCATCTTAATAACATCTAAATTATGTTCGATAACGACAACTGTATCGCCACCCTCTACGAGTTGTTGCAATACGTGTAATAACTTGCGAATATCCTCGGCGTGAAGACCTGTAGTAGGTTCATCTAGGATGTATAGCGTTTTACCTGTGCTGCGACGAGCTAATTCAGTAGCTAATTTAACGCGTTGTGCTTCACCACCAGATAATGTTGTAGCCGCCTGACCTAAACGAATATAGCCAAGACCTACCTCTTGCAAGGTAACCATTTTACGATTGATCTTCGGAATAGCGCTGAAGAACTCAACCGCATCATCTACCGTCATATCTAGTACATCTGCAATAGATTTACCTTTGTATTTAACCTCTAAGGTTTCTCGGTTATAACGGGCTCCCTTACAAACCTCACAAGGTACATACACATCTGGTAAGAAGTGCATTTCAATTTTAATGATACCGTCACCACGACAAGCTTCACAACGGCCACCTTTTACGTTAAAGCTAAAGCGCCCTTGTTTGTAACCGCGCATCTTTGCTTCCGGTGTTTGACTATATAGTTCGCGTATGGCATCAAATACACCTGTATATGTAGCTGGATTGGAACGAGGTGTACGTCCGATAGGGCTTTGATCAATATTGATGATTTTATCGATATGTTCAAGACCACGGATTTCTTTATGAGCCCCTACTTTGTGGTTAGAGCGATATAATTGATTAGCTAAACCTTTGTAGAGAATTTCATTAATCAAGGTAGACTTACCAGAACCGCTGACACCAGTAACAACATTAAACAAGCCAATAGGGAATTTTACATTTACATTTTGTAAATTGTTTTCCTTAGCACCGCGAATTTCAATGCAGTTCTTACCTGGTTTACGGCGTTCTTCCGGAAGAGCGATAAATTTACGACCACTCAAATACTGACCCGTAATAGAGTCTTTTACCTTCATAACTTCGTCAACAGAACCAGCGGCAATAATTTGACCGCCATGCTCACCTGCACCTGGACCAATGTCCACGAGATAGTCAGCCGCACGCATCGTATCTTCGTCGTGTTCTACAACGAGCAAGGTATTACCTAAGTCCCGCAATCCTTTTAAGGTATCGATGAGTCGATCATTATCTCGTTGATGTAGACCTATGGACGGTTCGTCTAGGATGTACAATACACCTACCAAACCAGAGCCGATTTGCGTAGCTAGACGAATACGCTGTGCTTCACCACCAGATAATGTGCCTGCACTACGGTTCATTGTTAGGTAATCGAGACCTACATTATTAAGGAAACCTAGACGAGCATTGATTTCCTTTAAAATTTGAGCACCAATCACTTGTTCACGTTCAGTTAACTGTAGATTACCAAAGAAATCGAGTGCTTCTTTAATAGTTAACTGCGTTACTTCGTTGATATTCTTATCCCCTACAGTAATAGCTAATACTTCAGGTTTAAGACGAGCCCCATGACATGTAGTACACGGCTTAATAGACATAAACTTTTCAAATTCTTCACGCATAGAATCTGTAGAGGCTTCACTATGACGGCGTTTAACCATCGGTAAAATACCTTCGTACTCAGTAAAGAATTCCTTTATCTCACCTCTCATATTTTCATAGGTGAAATTTACCTTATCCGTCGTACCGTACATCACCTTTTTCTGTAATGCTTTCGGCAATTCATCATAGGTGGAGTCTAAGGAATATCCATTAGCTTTTAATAGACCTTCTACTTGACGCATAAACCAAGCATTAGGATTGGAGCTCAAGGCTTGCACGCAACCATCGGCAAAGCTAATAGATCCATCTGGAATAACGCGCTCCTCATCAACCTCCATAGTAGAACCAATCCCTAAACAAGATGGGCACGCACCAAACGGACTATTAAAAGAGAACATACGTGGTTCAATTTTAGGTAATGAAATATGACAATCTGGGCACGCAAAATGTTGGCTATACATGTGTTCAGGTCCGTCTACCTCTTGAATCACAACGATGCCTTCTGCCCATTTTGAAGCGGTCTCCATAGAGTCAGCCAACCGAGATTCAATGCCTTCTTTTACAACGAGGCGGTCCACAACGATATCGATGGAATGCTTCTTATTTTTCTCTAATACAATTTCTTCGTCCAAGGTACGCACTACACCGTCTACTCGAGCACGAACAAAGCCTTCCTTGCGAAGTTGTTCAAACACCGATTTATGTTCCCCTTTTTTACCTTGAATCATAGGGGCCAGCACTAAAACCTTTGTACCTTCGGGAAAGCTCATTACATCGTCGGTCATTTGTTGTATTGTTTGCTGAGTAATAGGCTTACCACACTCTGGACAGTGTGCATGACCTACGCGTGCAAATAACAGACGTAAATAGTCGTAAATCTCCGTTACGGTACCAACCGTAGAGCGAGGGTTGCGACTCGTCGTCTTTTGGTCGATAGAAATGGCTGGAGATAAACCTTCAATATAATCGACATCGGGTTTATCCATTTGTCCCAAAAATTGACGTGCATACGCAGACAGGGACTCAACATAACGTCGTTGCCCTTCTGCGTAAATCGTATCAAATGCTAGGGATGATTTACCCGAACCACTGAGGCCAGTTAAGACGATAAACTGATCACGTGGCAAGGATATATCAATATTTTTTAGGTTATGCTGACGCGCACCTTTTACAATCAATTGATCTTTCATTATCTTTCCTATTTAAAGAGATGATACCAAACGGCATCATCTCTCTGATTACTAACATGAAATAATATATGTATATTATCGCACATATAGTCTATATAATCTATGTGTTTTCTTACAATCTTCTAAAAATGCTCCTAAGATTTACTTTTTGGACTTGTCCGCTTTCTAGATTTGGTAGAAACTGGCTTCTTCAACTTGCTATCTCCTGCACTATGCATATCGGACCATTGTTGACGTAATACGCCCAATTGATCACGTAACTTAGCTGCGGTTTCAAATTCAAGTTGCTTGGCGGCGGCCTTCATTTGACGATCTAGCTCTTCAATCTTATTGTACAATTCTTCCGGTGTTATATCTGCCACCTTAGGTGTTGATGTATCTTGAACATATGGTTCGTGTCCATGATCCATGCCCTCTGAGGATTTTTTTTGTTTTCCTTTTTTCGGTGAAAGTCCCTTTCCATCGGTTACCATATCTTCTTCGATTTTCGTTAATTCGATAAGCTCTTTTACATCTTTAGATACAGATTTAGGCGTAATATTATGTTCAATATTATAAGTCTCTTGCACGGCACGACGACGATCGGTTTCATCGATAGCTCGTTGCATAGAACCTGTTACACGATCTGCGTACATGATAACATGACCATTCACATTACGGGCCGCACGACCTATAGTTTGAATCATAGCCGTATCGGAGCGCAAGAAACCTTCCTTATCCGCATCTAAGATAGCAACTAAGGAAACCTCTGGCATATCGAGGCCTTCACGAAGCAAGTTAATACCAACTAATACATCGAATACGCCAGCCCGCAAATCACGAATGATTTCGGCCCGCTCAATAGTAACAATATCGGAATGAAGATAGCGAACTCGTACGCCCATTTCCTTCAAGAATTCCGTTAAGTCCTCAGCCATCTTCTTCGTCAATGTCGTAACAAGAACCCGTTCGTTCTTGGCAGCTCGTTTGTGAATTTCTCCAAGCAAGTCATCCATTTGCCCCTTAATAGGACGAATTTCTATAGATGGATCTAATAGGCCCGTAGGACGTATGATTTGCTCTGCAATATTCGTTTCTACTTCCATTTCGTATGGACCAGGCGTTGCCGATACGTAAACAATTTGATTGATACGCTCTACAAATTCATCGAATTGAAGCGGTCTATTATCAAGTGCAGATGGAAGACGGAACCCGTATTCTATAAGAGATTCTTTACGGGCACGGTCACCATTGTACATGGCCCGTATCTGAGGCATCGTCACATGAGACTCGTCCACCATGATGAGAAAATCATCTGGGAAATAATCAATCAATGTAAACGGTGCTTCCCCAGCCTTGCGTTCAGACATATGACGTGAATAGTTTTCGATGCCCGAGCAATAGCCCATTTCTTGCATCATTTCTATATCATAACGGGTACGCTGTTCTAAGCGCTGAGCCTCCAATAGACGGTCAGCAGCCTTTAACTTCGCTAACTGCTCATCTAGTTCGGCTTCTATACGCTCTACGGCAATATTCATCTTCTCTTTCGTCGTCACATAGTGAGATGCCGGATAGACAGCAACGTGTTTGCGTTCCGCAATAATTTCACCCGTCAAGGAATCTACCTCTACGAGGCGGTCGATTTCATCACCAAAAAGCTCCACCCGAATGGCTCTTTCACTATAAGCGGCAGGGAAAATATCAATCGTATCCCCTTGTACACGGAAGGTGCCGCGAATAAAGTTCATATCATTTCTCGTATATTGAATATCTACGAGTTTAGATAAGATTTCATCGCGCGATTTCGTTTGACCTAAGCGTAAGGACAATACAAGATCAGAATAGTCCTCAGGGTCACCTAAGCCATAAATACAGCTAACAGAGGCAACGATAATGACATCTCGGCGCTCAAATAGGCTCATCGTAGCGCTATGTCGCAGTTTATCGATTTCATCATTAATAGACGCATCCTTCTCGATATAGGTATCACTAGAAGGAATATAGGCCTCCGGTTGATAAAAATCGTAATAAGATACAAAATATTCTACCGCATTATTAGGGAAGAAACTTTTAAACTCGCTACATAATTGAGCAGCCAAGGTTTTATTGTGAGCAATGATCAAGGTCGGCTTTTGAACTGCCTCAATAACCTTGGCCATTGTAAAGGTCTTACCAGTACCAGTGGCACCGAGCAAAACTTGGGCCCATTCACCGCGTTCAATGCCTTCCGTTAAGGATTGAATCGCAATAGGTTGGTCCCCTGTAGGTGCAAAGGGCGCCTCCACTTTAAATGGTTGGCCCCCCTCGTAATTATATGTACTATGCTTCATTACTGTTCATCCTGATGTTTACGGATGGCCTTCATCTCTTCATCTGTCAAACGACGACCTACATTTTCTGCTTGATTCAACGTATCCTCACCTTCTAAGACTTCGATGAGCATAGCAATAGAAAAACGATCTAGTGTAGGTGTGGTCTTCTGGATTTCATCAGCCATCATCCAATCTGATTCAGTATAGTTATTAATACGTTCTGTAATTTCTTCCCAGTTTGAAAGTAGCAATCGCGTAATGGGGCGATATAGTTCAATACCAAAGTACTCGATTAAGCTAACAATCTTATTCATATTTTCTAGGCTAACATTACATTCATTTTTTTTATTTTCAGATTCTACATATTCAAGTAAGAATTCCCGGTTATATTTATTTGTCACCTTGAATCATTCCTTTATTAAATAGTGCATTAGCAAATTCTTTTGCATTAAATGGACGCAAGTCATCCATACCTTCGCCAACGCCAATCCAGCGTACGGGTACGCCCAGTTCCTCTTTAATAGAGATAACTACGCCGCCTTTTGCTGTACCATCTAGTTTAGTTACTACAATACCATTTACTGGTACAGCTTGACCAAATAATTTAGCTTGGCTTACTGCATTTTGACCCGTAGTACCATCTAAAACGAGCAATGTTTGATGCGGCGCACCTTCTACGTGGTTATTCGCTACGCGCCCCATCTTTTTAAGCTCTTCCATAAGGTTAACCTTAGTATGTAGACGACCAGCCGTATCTACGATAACAAGGTCTGCATTACGAGCTTTCGCAGCTTCCATTGCATCATATACAACGGCAGCAGGATCTGCGCCTTCTTTATGTTTAACAATCGGCACACCAACGCGATCAGCCCAAATGGATAATTGGTCAGCTGCAGCAGCACGGAATGTATCACCTGCTACAATGATAACCTTTTTACCTTCTTTAGTATAATAATTGGCCAATTTAGCGATTGTCGTTGTTTTACCGACACCATTTACACCAACTACGAGGATAACCTCAGGATGGTGCAAAGTAATTTCATCTTCTTGATCGATGAGCATTTCCGTGATGCGGTCTTCCATGAACGGCATTACATCGCCTGTATGATTGATGATACCTTCTGTTACACCACGACGAATTTCTTTCATCAAGTATTCTGTCGTCTTAGGGCCTAGATCACTAGTAAGCATAACTGCTTCTAAATCATCTAAAAAATCATCATCGATTTGCGCATAACCAATAACGATGCTTTCTACATTTTTTACAAAAGACTTACGAGTTTTTTCTAAACCGTCTTTAATTCTATCAAAGAATCCAAATGCCATTATGCTAGATCCTCCTTCACATCTTCAAATGCTACTGTTAATAATCGCGATACACCGCGTTCCACCATTGTTACCCCTTGAAGTACTTCGGCAGCTTCCATCGTCTTTTTACGGTGAGATACAACGATAAATTGTGTTTCTTTATTTACTCGATTTAAGTAGGAACTAAATCGTTCAACATTGGCTTCGTCAAGCGCCGCGTCAACTTCGTCAAGCACGCAGAACGGAGCTGGACGATAATCGAGGAATGAGAACAATAAAGCGATAACCGTAAGAGCACGTTCACCACCCGATAAAAGTGTCAATTGTTGACGCTTTTTCCCTGGTGGTTGAATATAGAAATCGATACCACCCGTCAAAATATTATCTGGATCAGTCAGTACAATTTGCGCAGTACCACCGCCAAACAATTGGCTGAATACCTCTTGGAATCTACGGCCTACCACATCCAATACATCGTATAGCTGTGTACTCATAGCCTTATCCATTTTGGCAATAACCGCCTGTAATTGCGTCTTTGCCGTATCTAAATCAGCTAATTGTGTGGTTAAGAAATCATAGCGTTCTTTAGTCTCTTCATATTCCTCAACGGCATTTGGATTGACTGGACCCAATTCGGCAATTTCGGCCATCAAACGAGCTTGCTCATCCTTCCAATCGTTAACGGAGCCTTCAATGCGAAGGGCTTGTGCATCTTCCAAAGTAAAGCCTAGCTCTTGTAATTCTTCTACAAAGCGCTCACAGTCCATGCGATGACGTGTAATTTTACCTTCCATATCAACAAGGCGACCTTGCACCACTTTATAGCGTTGATTCAATCGGTCTTGCTCACTTAGAATAGATTCCATTTCTTCGCGACCTGTAGATGTTTTATCATAGGCTTCATCGCGAAGAGCACGTAATCGTTCAACCTCAGCCTTAGCAGAGGTCAACTCTTGTTCTGCCACTTCCTGAGCCTTAGGTATTTCCTTTTCATAGCGTTGTGTAGTACTAACTAACAAATTACGAAGTGGTGTTAAGCGCTCAATAATACTAGAAATAGACTGATTACGCTGTTCACGTTGTGTTTCCCGTTCCTGAATGGTATGTCGCAAGGTATCACAAGTAAGGCGAGCTTCCGTAAAAGCTTCATACGCCTCTTGTTGCACCTTTTGCAACATAGTTAATCGATCCATCAACGCCCCTTGGTTACCATCCACACCATGATCCTCTTGCAAGGACGCTAATGCTGTTTCTTGCTCTTTCAAGTTAGCTGTTGTAGTAGCCAAATCAATATCGATTTGTACTAAACGTTGCTCTTCTTCATGGAGAACACGTTTTTTACGATCCAATTGATTTTGTATATTTTGTACCTTTGTTTCGCTAGCCACATAGAGTAAGTTCGTATGTTGATAGCTTTCATCAAGGGTAGCTCGTTCCTTTTCTGCCTCTTCAACCCGTTTTTCAAGGCATTCTAAGTTAGCTGTTAAGGAGCGAATTTGTTCTTCAATTTGTATAAGTTCTTGTTCAAGACTAGCAGCCTCTTCCTTACGGCTCAATACAGAAGCACGCTTGCGCTTTGTGGCACCACCGGTTAAAGAGCCGCCAGGTTGAAATTGTTCCCCCGTAAAAGTTACGATGCGCAATTGCTGATTGTATTTTTTTTGTAATCCAATGGCATCATCCATGGAAGATACTACCAAGGTGCGCCCCAATAAGTATTGGAAGATATGGGCGTACTTATTATCAAAGGAAATACAATCAACAGCAGTGCCTAATACACAGCTTTCATGTAAAGCCGGTGTATCATATGGTTTACCTTTAACAGAATCCAGCGGCAAGAAGGTTACGCGACCACCTTGGATAGATTTCAAATAATTGACACCCTCTGCAGCAGCGCGAGCTGTAGTAGTCACAACATGGTTAACACTTCCACCTAAGGCCGTTTCGATAGCCGTAGTATATTTGTCCTCTACCGTAAAGAGATCGCCAACAGCGCCCGTGATCTGTTCGCGCCAAGAACCTTTACCATTGAGGATGTTCTTTGTGCCTTCTAAGTAACCTTCGTGCTGTTCCTCCCACTGTGCTAATAGTTCTAATCGACCTTTTGCACGTTGTTTTTGAGTGTGCAGCTTTTGTAATTCCTTACGCTCTTCACGCGCTTTCATAGCCGCATCCTTAGCATCATCAACGAGGGCTTGTCGTTGAGCAGATAAGGCATTAAACTTTTGACCTAGCGCTTCAAATTCAGAACGCGCGACTTGTAGTTCACTATCTACCTGTGCTATTTCAGATTCTAGAATAACACATTGATTTTTACTTTCCACCTTGCGAGCTTCTAAGCTCCGAATACTAGCCTTAGCCGTTTCAATAGCACTCACAACTTCTAATTGACGTTGCTCAAAAGCCTCTCGATTCGATTGCAAGGATTGAAACTTAGCTTGTTCTGACCTTACATCTTCAACAGCCTTTTTGTAACTCGCTTCTAATTCTTCTAGATTAGACTCTTTTTCTACTAATTGAGCACTTTCATCTTGAATCAATTGATTTAAGATTCGCAATTGTTGCTCTTCGCCCTTTTGCGTAGCCTCTAGCTCGCTAATGCGCATAGACGTTTCATCTAATTCACGGCGCGCTGTTTTTAGTTGCTCTTCTAAAAGACGTAAGTGACCAGATAAGCGTTCTTCATCACGTTGCTTTTCAGTATATTGAGCCTCCCACAACTTAAGCTGTTCCTGCTCTTTTGACGAGGACGATTGCAATTCGTGACGACGAGCCTCTAATTTAGACAATTCAGTTTGAAGCTCAATTTCTTCATCTTTAAAGGCAATATTATCGTTTTCAAAACGTGTTAAAAGGCGATCAGAGGTCTTATAATTGTGAAAGCCTAATGCCCCATCATAATCGCGCTTTGCACGGCTTAAGGTCATATATTTTTTAGTCTTTTCCGCTTTTTCAGACAAAGGTCCTAGTTGCTCTTCAATGGTAGCCATTACGTCCCGTACGCGCTCCATATTACGGTCTGTACTAGCAATACGACGTAAAGCATCTTCTTTATTAATTTTAAAGCGAGAAATCCCAGCTACATCTTCAAAGATAAGACGACGTTCTTCAGGTTTAGAATTTAAAATAGCATCAATTCGGTTCTGTCCAATAATGGCCATGGAATCTTTACCAAGACCGGTATCTGCCAGTAAAAGATGTATGTCCTTTAAACGACAAGAGCGCTTATTGATGAGGAACTCACTTTCACCAGTACGATAGATACGGCGTGTTATAGCCACCTCTGCCATATCTAAATCTAATTGTTGATCACTATTGTCAAATACAAGAGTAACCTCAGCAGCGCTCATAGGTTTGCGCTTTTCCGTACCAGAGAAAATGATATCCTCTGCTTTTTGACCACGTAAATTACGAACATTGGATTCCCCTAAAACCCATTTCATGGCATCCGTAATATTACTTTTACCGCTTCCGTTAGGTCCAATAACGGCAGTCATTCCTGGTGAGAATTTTACAACCGTCTTATCTGCAAACGATTTAAAGCCCTTTAATTCCAACCGAAGTAATTGCATGACTGCCTCCTTTCTACTAACCACCCTAAATAATCATATCTTTTATATTATAACACATATTGTAGGCCATCAATACAGCACCGAACGGTATTTCTCGTACTTTCTTCACACCAACTTATACTATATTGTGGATATAATTCAGCGAAATATAATACATTTCTATTTTTAAGCCCTCTCACCTTAGATGTTAAGCTTCTAGGATAAGAAATAATAATATTATGTTTTATTGCAATACTATTATTCCCAATATAATTTGTTTTATCATTATTAGTCTTATCTTTACATCCAGTATTATCAGCATTAACTCTACTAAATCCTAGATTTTCATAAGTAGTGTATTCAGTTAGATTAAAACAATCGTTACTTAGTGAGTACTTATACTGAGATACATGCTCATCAATACAACGTTGAATTCGCTGCTTATATTGTTCATTCACAACTAGCTCCCCCATAGCTGGCTCATATGGACCTGCCACTAAGCTATTACCGGAATCTAATTCTTCTGTACTTTGTAATCCCGTGCGAATGACTTCAATACCATGCTGTTCAAACCAATCTTTTAAAAATGCACAATACTGTATAGCTAGCTCAGTACTTAGTGGTTCATATTCTCCAACTCTATACTGGTCGGCTAGTTCTGTATTCTCTATAACTAGTACAGGGTAGATACGTATAAAATCAGGTTGTAATGCAGCTACCGTAATGGCCGTTTCTATTATGGTTTGCCAAGTCTCTCCTTTTAGTCCTGGTAAAAGTTGAACCCCAACGATCATATCATGCTGTTTTAATCGTGTAACAGCCTCTACTACCTCTTGTGCCGTATGCCCCCTCTTAGCATCGAATAAAATACCATCATTCATAGACTGCACGCCAAGTTCTACAGTTTTTACTCCATAAGACTGTAATAATGTAATCGCTTCATCACCTACAGCATCAGGTCTTGTAGAGCAACGTATGCCATCAATGATTCCCCGTTGAAGTATTTCATAGGCAGGCATTAATAATTTATGTTGTAAATCTTTAGGAATAGCCGTAAATGATCCCCCATAAAAGGCAACCTCCCAAAACTTCTCGCACCGTTTTGTGCCTACATAGTCTTTAATTGTTTGTTGTATATAATCTGGAGTTAGGTGACTAATACCAGATTGGCCCGTAATACGAGATTGATTACAAAATGTACACACATAGGGACAACCTACGTGAGGTATAAAAAAGGGGATCATACCAAATGGTTTCATAAACACCTCCTCTTCTTATGTAAAAATTATTACTCATCTACTATTATATAAATTATTACTCACATACTATTATACAGAAAAAAGCGCCATTCGGCGCTTTTCTATTTATCAGCCATCAACTTTTCTAAAGTCAATTGAGCCGCATGTTGTTCTGCAATTTTTTTACTTTTACCAGAGCCGGCCTCGTAAGTAACACCATTGATTTCAACCTCCATATGGAAGGTTTTAGCATGGTCGGGACCACTTTCACTGAGCAAATGATAGACAATATGTTTATCCCCATCTCTTTGCACATATTCTTGTAATAATGTCTTATAATCTTTGCCCCGCTTACCTTCTAAGGCTTGCATGATATAAGTAGTTAAATGTTTTAAAACGAAGACCATAGCCGTTTGATAATCTGTAGAAATATAAATAGCACCGATGAGAGACTCAAAGGTATCCGCTAATATAGAGTTTCGATCATTACCACCGGAAGCGCGTTCTCCATGACCGAGCAATAAATATTGTCCTAGTTTCAAAGAACGGCTCACAGATGCTAAAGAATCTTCACACACTGTAGCGGCCTTAATTTTCGTTAAATTACCTTCAGCCATATCTGGATATGTCTTAAATAGGTATTCCCCAATAATAAGATCCAAAACAGCATCGCCTAAAAACTCTAATCGCTGATTGTGATGAATATGCTTTGATTTATGTTCATTCGCATAAGAAGTATGTGTAAAAGCACAATCTATAATGGATATATCTGACACAGGTATGTCTAAACGAGCAACAAGCTCATGAAGAGATTCTTCACGAGCTTGTGTTATCTTACTCTTATGCGTTTCGATAGTAACCATTAAGCTTCATAACGGCGAATGCAAAGTGTACCGTTATGACCACCAAAACCGAAAGAGTTAGAAAGTGCACATTTTACTTGGAGTTCACGTGCGCCTTCACGAACATAGTCCAGATCCAAACCTTCATCAGGATTGTCACAGTTAATTGTAGGGTGAACTTTACCAGTTTCAATCGCCATTGCCATTACGATAGTTTCAATAGCACCAGCAGCACCCAATAAGTGACCTGTCATGGATTTAGTAGAGTTAACAGCGATATTTTTAGCATGATCGCCGAACAATTCTTTAATAGCTAATGTTTCATTTTGGTCATTAAGGCCAGTAGATGTACCATGAGCATTGATGTAGTTAACGTCTTTAGGGTCGATACCTGCATCTTTAATTGCTAATTCCATACATTTACGAGCTTGAACACCACCTGGAGCTGGTGCAGTGATGTGGTAAGCATCACCATTACTACCATAACCCACAACTTCAGCATAGATATGTGCACCGCGTGCTTTTGCGTGTTCTAATTCTTCAAGAACTACGATACCAGAACCTTCACCCATTACGAAACCATCACGGTCACGGTCAAATGGACGGGACGCTTTTGTTGGCTCGTCATTGCGTGTAGACATAGCCTTCATAGCCGCAAAACCAGCTACAGCAGCCGGAGATACTGCAGCTTCAGTACCACCAGCAAACATCACGTCAGCATCACCACGTTGGATGATACGGAATGCATCACCAATCGCATTTGTACCAGAAGTACAAGCAGTTACGTCGGTAATAACTGGACCTTTAAGACCAAGGCGAATAGATACGCGTGCAGATGTCATATTTGCAATCATCATAGGTACTGCAAATGGACTTACGCGGCCAGGACCTTTCTCGAATAATGTTTCATACACCTCATGGATAGAGTCAATACCGCCTATACCTGTACCAACTACAGTACCACAGCGATCTAAATCTGCTTTATCTAAATCAAGATCAGCATCTTCACAAGCAAGAACAGCTGCACCGATAGCAAATTCTACAGAACGGTCCATACGACGAGCTTCTTTTTTGTCTACCCCATAGTTTGTAATATCAAAATCTTTTACTTCACCCGCAATGCGTGTTGCATAGTCAGATGCGTCAAAGCGTGTAATCGGCCCAATACCAGATTGACCTGCCAATAACGCATTGTAGAAGTTCTCTTTACCGATACCTACAGGAGTCACTGCCCCTAAGCCAGTAATTACTACACGTTTTTCCAATTATTCCACCTCTTATAGCTATACAGCCCTTTAAATTAATCAATCTCTGCTACTTGCTGTTTCAATTGTGCAAAGATATCTTTAACTGGCATAATCTTATCGACTTTTCTCATATTATTGCCAGAGAACACCAACCCCGTTTCCACATCACCTTGTTGTGCACGAGAAAGAGCACGGATAATGCAGAATTTATGGGAACAATGTTTTAAACAGTTATCACACACCGTTGGAGGCGCTACAGTACCATCTAAAACAGATTCAGCAAATTTGTTTTTTATTGCTTGACCAGGCAAACCAACAGGACTTTGAATCAATACTATATCCTCAGGGTTTGTAGCTCGTACATACATTTTTTTCAATTCATCAGATGCATTACATTCATCAGAAGCAGCAAAGCGACTGCCCATTTGAACGCCATTAGCACCTAATTTAAACATATCTACGATATCTTTACCATCTAAAACACCACCAGCAGCAATTACTGGAATGTTTTTTACCGCTGCTACAACTTCGGGAACGATTTCTCGAGCGGAACGATCCGTCCCCAAGTGTCCACCAGCTTCACAGCCTTCTACGATTACAGCTGCAGCACCTAAACCTTCAGAAATGCGAGCTAATTTTGCGGACGAAACAATTGGTACAATAGGAGTACCAGACTCTTTGCCCATTGCGAACATATCTCTTGAAAAACCAGCACCTGCTACTACAAGATCAATGCCTTCTTCGATGGCAGTCTTTACTAAGCCAGCAAATTGAGTTGCTGCTACCATCGCATTTATACCAATAATACCCGTAGGTGATAATTTTCTAGCTAATTGTATTTCGTATCGTAATTCATCGAAAGGCAAGCCCGATGCCGCAATAAGGCCGATACCACCTTCATTTGCAACGGCTGCTGCCAAGCGAGCTGTAGACAATCTAATCGCCATACCACCTTGAATAATAGGTACTTTGGCCACTAGATTCCCAATGCGAAGTTCAGGGAGCTTCACTATCAAATCCTCCTGTAAATAAAACCGGTTGGGAGGCCACTCGGCCTCCCGTTCGGTTGAATTGTTAGCTTTACAGCTTATTTAGCAGAATCAATATATTCTACTGTATCCTTAACGGTTTTAATTTTTTCTGCAACGTCGTCAGGGATTTCAACATTGAATTCTTCTTCAAATGCCATGATCAATTCAACGATATCTAAGGAGTCAGCGCCTAAGTCGTCGATGAATGTAGAATCAATGGTAACTTCAGCTTCATCAACGCCTAATTGTTCCACAACGATTGCTTTAACTTTATCGAAAGTGTTCATTAGTGGTTCACCTCCTTTCAAAGTGTATTTATATATAGTCTAATTTTACAACTACATTACCATGCCACCATCAACATTGATGACTTGACCCGTAATATAATTAGCAAAATCGCTAGCAAGGAATGTTACTACTGTTGCTACTTCTTCAGCATCAGCCATACGGCCCAATGGAATTTCAGTAACCATAGCTTCTTTAACTTTTTCTGGTAATACATCAGTCATATCTGTATTGATAAAGCCTGGTGCAATAGCATTAACTGTAATACCACGGCTAGCCAATTCTTTAGCACAGGATTTAGTAAAACCAATTACGCCCGCTTTAGAAGCAGCATAGTTAGTTTGACCAGCATTACCTATAACACCTACAACAGATGTCATGTTAATAATATGACCAGAACGTTGTTTCATCATGATTTTAGATACTGCTTTAGTTACCAAGTAAACACCTTTTAGGTTGATATCGATAACAGCATCAAAATCTTCGTCTTTCATTCGCATTAACAAACCGTCACGCGTAATCCCCGCATTATTCACGAGAATATCAATGTGACCAAATTCTTTATGAGCTTCTTCCACCATGGAAGCAACTTCATCAGCATTGGCTACATTAGCTTTAATTTTAATGGCTTTGCGGCCTAACGCTTGTACAGCTTCAACAGTTTCTTGCGCTGCACCTTCGCTACCGCTATAGTTTACAACAACATCAGCACCAGATTGTGCTAGATTGATAGCTACAGCGCGACCAATGCCACGGGATGCGCCAGTTACAATGGCTACTTTACCCTCTAAATGCATTTTATCGAACCCCCTTCAAAAATTCAAGCGTTTTCTCTAAGGATGCAATGTCTTCAACATTGGCTAATTCCATATCTTTGTTAATCTTTTTAGTAAAACCTGTAAGTACTTTCCCAGGCCCCACTTCAACAAAGCGAGTAACACCAAAGTTTACCATTTCAGCTACACAATCTTCCCATAAAACAGGGTTAGCGGCTTGAGTAACTAAGGACTCTTTAATGTCATTGGCATTAGTCAAAATCTTGCCAGTAACATTTGCAACTACAGGAATTTGTGCATCACTCACTTGAATCTTATCCAACTCTTCCTTTAAACGAAGAGCTGCTGGTCCCATCAAACGGCTGTGGAATGGAGCACTTACCGGAAGCATTACTGCGCGTTTTGCACCTGCTTCTTTCATTTTTTCAGCTGCTGTTTCCACCGCTGCAGTTTCACCGGCAATAACGATTTGTCCAGGGCAATTGAAGTTAACTGCTTGTACAGAACCTACAGAAGCATTTACATCTTCACAAATTTCTACAACTTGCTCACGAGGTAATGCCAAAATTGCTGCCATAGCGCCTTTACCCAATGGCACAGCTTCTTGCATATATTCACCGCGTTTATGAACTACATATACTGCGTCTTTAAAGTTCAATACACCGGCTGCTACTAGAGCACTATACTCACCAAGACTATGCCCAAGAAAGTAATCTACTCCAGAATCGTCGACATTAGACCTAGCGAACAACAAATAATCGAGCGCAGACA
>ERZ827469.1982-NODE-1982-length-16680-cov-3.740451_pt1 | contig 16680 bp, 14 predicted proteins | sample MGYA00519917_ERZ827469 | MGnify/ENA primary metagenome ERZ827469 (study PRJEB31778, sample SAMEA3449314) | human gut metagenome | biome: human gut; feature: human-associated habitat; material: faeces | place: United Kingdom | collected 2010/2012 ... | reverse complement strand
GCTGCACGAGGGGCGTGCTGACATCGAGATCGCCTACTCGCGCGGCGTCATGGCCGAGGGAAACCCGGTTGCGCTCGCGGCCATCGACGAGGTGTTCGAAGCATGCAGCTCCACCTGGCGCGGCCTCGGGGAGATACCGGGGTCGGGTTACCGCATCCGCGAGGAGTACGCCGAGTTCGACGCGATGCGCAGGTTCGCCCCCGAGGTCGAGCCGACCGTCGAGCATAAAGGATGCCGTTGCGGCAACGTCTTGCGCGGCGTCATGCCGCCGAACGAGTGCCCGCTGTTCCGCACGGTGTGCTCGCCTGAAAACCCTGTCGGCCCGTGCATGGTGTCAAGCGAGGGAAGCTGCGCGGCGTACTACCGCTATTACTGAGCGGGCGAGGCGATGCTCTTTCGCGCGTATCGATGGGACCGGGGTGAATAGGCGAAATTAGGCGAGCGGGACGCTTTAAAGGTTTCCGACTTTCGAGCGAGTCCGCTCCTCAGCGGTCGAGCTCCTGCACGGCGTCTTTCGCGGCAGCGCGCACGGCGGGGTCTTGCAACTTGTCGATGAGCTTGCGGTAGATGCGATCGCGGATCCACGGCTCCGTCGATAGCCGCACGGCGTCTTCGATCGGCGCCCAGCGCACGCCGCTGTTCTCGTCCGGCTTCACGCGGACGGCTTCACGCGGGTCGGCGACGGCGAGGTAGGTCACGTTGAGGTGCAGATGCGAGCTCACGTATTCGCCACGCTTGACGTGGCCGTCTACGGTAAGCACCTCGATCGAGTAAACGCCGCCCGGCCCGCAGTCGACCAGTTGAGCATTCGCCACGCCGGTCTCTTCCGAAAGCTCTCGCAGCGCCACGGCCGCCAGGTCGCGTTCCCCGTCGGCGTGACCGCCGATCCAGCTCCATGAATCGTAGATGTTGTGGTAGACGAGCAGAGTCTGCGTGAGCGTGGGGTCGACCGTCCAGATGGAGCACGCCATGTGCGCCTGCGCGCTGCGGTCGAAACAGTTCGGATCGTTTCCGAGCGCGCGCAGGATCACGAGCTTGTCCGCCTGCTCCTGCTCGTTCACGGGTCGGTATGCGCGTATGTCGTCGATGAGTGCCATGGGGAAAGTGTAGCAAAACGAAGGCCCCGGAGCCGTCATGTCGACGCCGGGGCCTGAGCGGCGGTCCGCTTGATCACGGGGTGCGGTCGCTAGGCGTAGAAGGCCTTCATGAGCTGGCTTTCAGCGGTGTCGGCGGGCGTCCACGTCCCGTCGATCAGCTCGTAGTCGAGGCTGCAGCTGCTGGTCACAGGCTCAGATTCGGCCACGGCGCGCATGAGCAGCTTGCCGATTTCCAGGTTGAGCTCGTCTTCGGTCATCGTCGCGAGGCTCGCCGCGTTCGCTACCACCCACTCCTCGGTGAGCGCTTCGGCCTTCGCCGTGGCCGAGACGGTGGATTTGCAGGTGATGGTCACGTTGCCCACGGCGGTCTTTCCGTCTTCGCCGACCTCGACGGAGTCGACGCTGTAGGCGAATCCGTCGAGCATGGTCTTGATGTACTCGTCGACGTCGATGCCGTAGGTGGTGAACTCGTCCGTACCTGCCAGATCCGCCACGAGCTCGTCGATCTGCTCCTGGCTGGGGTTCTGGAACACGCCGAGCTCGCTTTCGAGGCTGGCGCGAACGGCCTGCTCGGGATCAGGTGCGCTTGCGCATCCGACGAGCGCCACGCCCGTTCCGAACACGCCCGCCGTAAGAAGCGCGATGACGGCGATTTTCAGTTTACGCATGATGTCTCTCCCCTCCCTGTTGTTCCCCCGTAAGTGACAAGCGGAATGTTTCGCCTGGTCAGTTGCCTATTGTAGCATCGGCTCGATGGAGGGGTCTGCGCAGGTGCGAAGCGATGGCGACGAGATGTCAACGGGTGCTCTGCAGTTCCGGCGCATCACTTCGTCTTCGGTTAAAAGTTTCAAAAATAATACCCGTTCGTCTACCATTGACAATAGGGAGATACTATAATGACACTAATGTAGTATCAATTTAGCATCAAAACCACAAAGGAGGGGGAAGACGCATGGACCTGTTTGCCGATCCGGTGTTGCTATCACGGTTGCAATTCGCGCTCACGGCGAGCTACCACTTCATCTTCGTGCCGATCTCCATCGGCATCGGCCTGATCATGGCCATTTTCGTTACCAAAGCATTCCGTTCGAAGCTGCCCGAGGACGAGGCGCTGTCCAGGATGTGGGTGAAGATCTTCGCGGCGACGTTCGCCATCGGCGTTGCGACGGGCATCACCATGGAGTTCTCCTTCGGCACCAACTGGGCGGACTACTCACGTTTCGTCGGCGATATCTTCGGGGCGCCGCTTGCCGCCGAGGCTCTGTTCGCCTTCTTCCTCGAGTCGGTCTTCCTCGGCGTGCTGCTGTTCGGCAGGAAGAAGGTCAGCCACCTGTTCTACGTCGTTTCGTCGTGGCTCGTGTGGTTCGGCTCCTGCCTCTCGGCCCTGTGGATTCTCATCGCCAACTCTTGGATGCAGACTCCTGCAGGCGCCGCGCTGTCCGCCGATGGTTCCGAGGCCATCATCACCGACTTCTTCGCCGCCGCGTTCAACCCTTCGCTTATCTCCCGCTACGGCCACACCGTGGTGGCGCTGCTCATCATGGGCGCTTTCGTGGCCATGGCGGTCGCCGCGTGGTACATGATCAAGAAGCGCCACGAGCAGGCTGCCATGAAGATGATGCGCGTCGGCGCCGTCGTCGGCATCCTCGCCACCTGCGTCATGCTGGTGACCGCTCATGCTTCCGCCGTCGTGGTTTCCGAGGAGCAGCCCACCAAACTCGCCATGATGGAGGGCATGTACGACTCCGAGGTCCCGCCGCTGTACGCCTTCGGTTGGGTTGACGAGGAGTCCCAGGAGGTCCTCACCCCCTTTGCCATTCCCGGAGGCACGAGCTTCCTCGCAACGGGCACGTGGGATACCGAGTACCCCGGCCTCAACGAGCTTGCGCAGACGGATAAGTACGGCGACATCGTCGTCGAGGACATGCCCGTCAACTTCGTCTTCCAGTCCTATCACCTCATGGTGGCGATGTTCGGCGCCATTTTCCTGTGCGTGTTCCTCGCGCTTCTGTTCTCCCGCAAGAAGGGCCGCATCAAGAACATGAAATGGCTGCAGTGGATTCTGCTCATCTCGCCTTTATTCCCCTTCATCGCCATTCAGGCGGGTTGGATGACCGCGGAAGTCGGTCGCCAGCCGTACGTGGTGTATCCTTCTGTCACCGGTCCCGACGGCGTGTACCTGCTGACCGCCGACGGTACGTCGGCCTCGGTCACGCCGGTGGAGCTGCTCATCACCATCGTGCTGTTCCTGGCCGTGTACCTCATGCTCTTCGTCGGTTGGGCGCGCGTCATCAGCCGCTTCATCAAAGACGGCCCTGTCGCCGAGGGCGAGGGTGAAGACGTTGCCGAGGCCCCCGCGTTCGCGCCCGCGGCTTCCGCGTCTGCTGCGTCCGCGAAGAAAGCCGAGGCCGATGCCGTCGATGAAGAAGCCGGTGCGAAAGGGGGCGATCGGTAATGACCATCCTCACGGTTTTGTGGTTCTTCCTGATCTTCGTGCTGATCGCGGGTTACTTCGTCCTCGACGGTTTCGATTTGGGCGTTGGCGTCCTGTACCCCTTCGTTGCGAAAAACGAGGAGGAGCAGGCTGTCGCGCGTCGTGCGATCGGGCCTGTGTGGGACGGTAACGAGGTCTGGCTGCTCACCGCGGGCGGCGCGCTGTTCGCGGCGTTCCCCGCAGCGTACGCCACCACGTTCTCGGGCTTTTACCTGGCGGTCATGCTCGTGCTCTTCGGCTTGATCGTGCGCGCGGTCTCCTTCGAGTTCTGGGCGGGCGACAAGAAGTGGCGCGGCGTTTGGAACGTGTGCTTCTTCATCGGCTCGCTGCTTCCCGCGCTTTTGCTCGGCGTTGCCGTGGGCAACATCTTCGCGGGCATCCCCATGGATGCGAACGGCGACTACGCAGGTATTCCGCTGCTCGGCCTGGTCACGCCCTTCACGCTGCTCACCGGCCTTCTCGGCCTGGCGATGTTCATGGCCGCAGGTGCTTCGTGGCTCGCTTTGAAGGCTCCGAAGCCTTCCGACATCCAGGCTCGCGCCGCGAAGCTCCGCCTTCCGCTGCAGATCGCCTCGCTCGTGCTGTTCGTGATCGTGTCCGTGTACGCGCTCGTGATCATCGCCCCCGAGATGGATCCGGCGCTCTCCGTGTTGCGTTACCTGTTCGCGATCCTCGTGGTCGCCGGCTTGTGCGTCGCTCTTTATCTGGGCAAGGTCAAGGGCTGCGATCTGGGCGCCTTCCTCGCGCAGAGCGTGAGCGCGTTCTCGCTGACGGGGTTGCTGGCGTGCTCGATGTTCCCGAACCTGGTGGTCGCCTCCGAGGGAAGCGTCGGCCCGACGTTGACGCTCATGAACGCGAGCGCGTCGGAGCTCTCGCTTCTGTACATGATCGTCATCGTGTGCATCGGCTTGCCGCTCGTGCTGATCTACCACGTGATCGTCTATCGCACGTTCCGCGGTCGCGTGAGCGTCGCCGACCTCGCCGAGTAGCGAACGGCGGTGCGGTCGTCGCGCGTGGTTCGCAGGTGCAGCAGCCGTGCGGCGTCGCTCGAAAAACGATTGAACTTCGTCGGCATTGACGCGATGATATTCAGTCGATTCCGCTAGAATTTGGGTCGAGCCGAAACAACGGCTCGACCTTTTTTTGTTTGCGCCGTCGGCGTCGGCGGGGGGAAGACGCGACGGTCTGTCCAAGAAAGCGAAGGGAACACCCATGGATGAGAAAAACGTCAACCAGGTTCCGCAGCCCGCTCAGCCGGTGACGCCCGGCGAGCCTGCACAGCCCGCTCAGCCGGTGACGCCCGGCGAGCCTGCACAGCCCACCGAGCCCGTGCAGGCCGTCGCCGAGCCGACGCAGCCTGTGGCGCAGCCCGCTCAGCCTACGGCGGATCCGACGCAGCCGGTTAATCCGTACGCGTCCTCTCAGCCCGCGACTCCGGAGCCTGCTCCCGCGTCCAATCCGTATCAACAGGCGTATTCGGGCGGAGCTGCGCCTGCGCAGCCGACGCAGCCGGTTAACCCGTACGCGGCTCCCTCGCCCGTCGCACCTCCCGACGGCGCGCAGGGTCAGGTGCCGCCTTACGGGCAGCCTCCGATGGGTCAGCCCGTGCCGCCTTACGGGCAGCCTCAGCCTGCAGGCAACGGCAAGGCGACCGGAGCCCTCATCTGCGGCATCGCCGCCATCATCTTGTGCTGGCTTCCGCTTCTCAGCGTCATCCTCGGCATCGTCGCCATCGTCTTGGCGGGTTCCTACATCAAATCGGGCGGTACGGCTGGAACGGCGAAGGGGGGTCGTATCTGCGGCATCATCGGCATCGTGCTCGCCGTTTTGATGTTCATCGGCAGCATGGTTTTCGGTATGGCGGTGTACAGCCAGGTCATGGATGAGATTGACACGCCCGCCGCTTCTATTTCGAGCTCCTCTTCCAATTCCGCGCCTTCTTCTTCGCTTTCGGCGCCGTCCGCTTCGCGGGCGTATCCCGAAGGCGTCTCCATCACCGAGGACGAGCGCGTTGCGTGCGATGTCGTCGGCGCCGAGATGGAGAAGCTGCGCAACGCCGATCCTGCGGTCGTGTCCACCGTCGCCGCGCTCATCGAGGACGGCTTCTATCAGGCGTCCGATCTGACGTTGGCGGAATGCGGCGTCGACCCTAACGAGGTGGCGCGCCTCATGCTGCAGGATTTCGACTACCAGGCGTCCATGGTCTTGGCTTCAAGCGATGGCACCGGGTTCGTCGCCTACGACGTTAAAGTGCGCGACATCTTCGACGTGCTGAGCGATTTCGGCGATAAGCTCGACACCCTGTCCAATTCGCCCGAGCTGAGCAGCATGACGCAGGATCAGGCCAAGGCGCGCATCGGCGAGCTGTTCATCGAATCCATTAAGGGCGCCGACATGGAGGACGACGGTTACTTCTCCGTCGACATCGCCAAGTCCGGCAGCACGTGGTCGATGGTGCAGTCTTCCTGGGATGACGAGATCGATTACTTCTTCGGCGTGTACTAGGTGATTCGCCGAGCGCCGCTTTGGCGGATGCTCCTTGGACGCGAAGTCCCGGCAAACGATAAGGCCCTGCAGCTCGTGATGAGCTGCAGGGCCCGCTTCTTTCAGGGCTGTATTCTTGAGCGTTAGCTCAGGCGTTTGCCTAGCTCGGCTGCGGCAGCCGCTTTGTCGAAGTTGCCGCCCGTCTTCTGCGTGAGCGCGCCCATGACGCGTCCCATCTCGCGCTTCGTCGAAGCGCCGGTCTCGTCGAGAACCTCGTCGATGAGCGCGAGCAGCGCATCGCCCGATACCTGCTGCGGCAGGTATTCCTCGAGGATGGCCACCTGCGCGGCCAGCGTGTCGGTGCGCTCTTGATTGGTGCCCGCCTTGATGGAGCCGTCGAGGGTTTCCTTGGTCTGCTTGATGACGCGCTTCAGCATGGCGTCGACATCAGCCTCGGTGACGTCGCGACGCTCGTTCACCTCGATGGACTTCAACTCGGTGTGGACCTGGCGAAGGATGTCGCGGCGTTTCGCGTCGCGCGCCTTCATGGCGGCTTTGATCTCGTCTTGCAGTTTCCGGTACTCCATGCGCTCCCTTTCTTCTTTGCGGCTGCGATCGCATCCAGTATAGATGCGCGGCGGCGTTCGCTTTCGAAAAACCATGCGACGAGCGTTTGCGGGAGCGCGAGAAAAACGCGACCCGAAAAACCGGGTCGCGTTACGGGCGATCGTGTCGAGCGGTTTCCGCTGCGGTTGCGCGGTGCGAACGGGTCATGCTGCTCCTGGCGCATGCCCCTCGAGCGCATGTCGCGCGTTCGAGGGGCATGACCGTCGCACTTCGCTACGCCTTGATGGCCTGGCGCATGATCCCCCGGCTTGCCAGATAGGTGGCCAGCATGTACACGCCGTAGACGGCGGTGATGAACACGCCCGCCATCGCTATGGGGCCGATGACCGATACGCCGAGCAGCTCGAACAGCGAGTCGGACATGACGCCGATGGCGCACGCCGAATGGCAGATGGCAAGCGTCAGGGGGCAGAGGAAGTACACGAGCACCTGGATGAGCACCGAGCGCGAGAGCATCCGCTCGTCGCAGCCGAGACGCGCGAGCAATCGGTAGCGCTCTTGCGAGTCGGCGGCTTCGGAGAGCTGCTGGATGGCCAGCACCGCAGCCGTGGCGATGAGGAACACGAATCCGATGTAGATGGCCAGATACGTGATGAGCATGCGCAGCCCGCCCGCTTGCGAGGTCATCTCGAGCGAGGTCAGCAAGTTGGTGAGGGGCCAGAACCCTCGCGCGAACGCGTCGTCGGCATGGGCGGTGCCGCCGTCGAGCGTGCTGTCTTCCTTGGGGAAGGCCTCGGCGAGGGCGGTCTTCAGCGCCGTGTCGCCGTCGGCGTTGTCCACTCCCTCGGGATACATCACGTTGAGGTAGCTCTGCAGGGGGATGGCGCCCGCTTCGCGCAGCGCATCGATGACATCGTCGGGGGCGATGAACGTCATGCCGGTCGCGAGCATCGCGTTGTTCTGAATTTGGACGTCGCAGATGTCGGCGGAGACCTTGAAGGTACGGCCCAGCATGTCTATCTCGGTTTCCGAGCCCGCGATGTCGCGCGCGAGGGTTTCGGTCATGGCCATGTTGTTGGCTACCATGATCTCTCCGTCGCGCAATTCGACGGGCTTCTTCCCCTGCATTTCGAGCAGTGCGTTCACCTGCGACAACGCCATGACGCCGATGTTGTTCTCGCTGACCGCGTCGTCGGTTTCGGCGTTGCCCGACGACGTTTCCGTTTGACTCATCAGCTGCCCGTAGGTGATGCCGGGAACTTCCCAGCCGTCCACTTGAGCGGATTTCGCCACGATGTCGTTCCAGCCGGGCACGCTCTCGGAGAAGCGCTGCGCCATATTCCAGTTATGTGCGACGCCGTCGGCGTATAACTCCGGGTAGTTCGCCTCGAGCGCACGGGCGCGTTCGTCGATCGTTTCGGAGTCGGGATGCGCGATGTCGACGGGGTCGGCGAAGTAGATCTCGGCGGTGAGGGTCGCGTCGTAGGGGTTCGCTTCCTCGGCATCGCCGTAGAACACGTCGATCAGCCCCATGCCCGTCGAGAAGATGGTGATGGAGAAGAACAGCATCACGCAGGTCACCCAGAGGGAAAGAAACGCGGTGTTGATCTTGCTGGCGATCTGACGCACGGTGAACACGGTGAGCCCGCGCAGGTAGATGCCTCGTGCGCGTTGGAGCACGTTGACGACGAAGCCTGCCAGCGACCAGAAGAAAAGAAGCGAGCCTACGAGCATTCCCGCCGTCGCCAGGTAGAAGTTCGGGTCGTCGAGCATGACCAACCCGTTGACGATGAGCCGGTTGTAGGCGAAGACCAAGACGCCGAGGGAGACGATGAACACCGCGAGGCAGGCCCAGGGGTTGCGCACGGGGTCCTTCTCGTTGTGCGAGCTTGCCGACAAAAGGTCGATGAGCTTATAGCGGTTCACGGCGAGCAGGTTGAACAGCGCCACCACGAGATAGATCACGATGAAGCACGCGACGGTCGCGAAGAGCGCATCGGGGGAGAAGACGAACCGGTAGCCCGCCATGCGCAGGCCGAACAGGGCGGCCGTGGCGAACGCGAGCGCCTGCGAGGCGAGGACGCCGCAGATCAGGCCGATGCCGAGCGAGACCAGGCCGACGATGGCCGTCTCTCCCAGCACGATGAGCGAGACGCTGCGCGGGTTCATGCCCAGCGTCAGGTAGATGCCGAACTCGTGCTTGCGTCGTTTGATGAGAAAGCGGTTCGCGTACACGATGAGGAAGCCCAGGACGAACGCGATGAACACCGACAGCCCGTTGAGCATGGTCTGAGTGGTGTCGAAGATGTTCGAGGTCGCGGATGCCTCGATGTCGAAGAGGACCTGCTGGCTTCCGATGGAGTTGAAGGCGTAGAACACCGCCACGCCGAACACGAGGGTCACGAAGTAGATGGCGTAATCCCTCACCGAGCGGCGGATGTTGCGCGCGGCGAGTTTAAGCAGCATGGCTCGCGTCACCTCCGAGGAACGCGATGACCTCCATGATGCGTGCGAAGAAATCCTCGCGCGTCATATCGCCGCGACGAATCTCGTTGAACAGGGTGCCGTCTTTGATGAACAGCACGCGGTTGGTGAACGAGGCGGCGAAGGCGTCGTGGGTGACCATCATGATGGTTGCGTTCATCTGCGTGTTCATCATCTCGAGCGTCTCGAGCATGATCTGCGCGCTGCGGGAGTCGAGGGCGCCGGTGGGTTCGTCCGCCAAGATGAGCTTGGGATCGGATACGATGGCGCGCGCCGCCGCGATGCGCTGCTTCTGCCCGCCCGACATCTGGTACGGGTACTTCTTCAGCACGCCTTCGACGCCGAGGTTCTTCGCGATGGCCTCGATCTTGGCGGGGATGTTCGCGGGCGATTCGTGCTTGATGGTGAGAGCCAGCGCGATGTTCTCGTATCCGTTGAGGGTGTCGAGAAGGTTGGAATCCTGGAAGATGAAGCCCAGGTCATCGCGGCGGAACTTCGCCAGCTGGCGCTTCGAGGCTCCGGTGATGTCGCGTCCGCCGACGAGGATGCTGCCGCCGGTGGGAACGTCGATGGTCGACACGCAGTTCAAAAGCGTGGTCTTGCCGGAACCTGACGGTCCCATGATGCCGACGAACTCGCCGCGCTCCACATCGAAGCTCACGCCCGCGAGCGCGTGGGTGATGGAGTCGCGCGAGCCGAAGACTTTCTCGATATTGCGCACGCTGAGGACGGGTCCTTGCGTAGCGGTGTAAGCGTCTCGGGAAAACGCCTGGGCGCCGCGCATCTGCGGGCGGGGCGTTGCGAATGTTTCTGCCATGGTGTTGCCTCCTTCGTGGTCGAGCATGATTCCATGGTAGAAGGGGCGCCATCGCCCATCCATCGAACCCGCTTACGCTTATCTTACGAAACTGTTGGGTTCGCGCTCGGTCTCCCGGCATGACCTCGCGCGAAGAGCGGTCGGGCGTGGGAGCGCGCCGGGCGCGAGAGGGCTGCGCCCGCGCGCGTTGCGCCTTCCGGTCAGCGTGCCTCGTTCGCCCTCAGGCGCCTGCGATCGTGCGGGAAGCTGAGAACCAAACGCGTGCCCACGCCCTCCTCGCTGCCGATTCCGATGCCGAGCCCCATTTCCTCGCACATGGTCGCGACAAGGTAGAGTCCCATGCCCGTGGCGGTGCCCGTCGAGCGCCCGGCGCTTCCGGTGAACCCGCGTTCGAACACGCGCGGCACATCGGCGGCGGGAATGCCGATGCCGTCGTCGCGCACCTCGAGCACGGTGCGCCCGCGCGGAGTCTCGGGTTCCTCTTCGCGCGTCGTGAAGCTGATGGTGCGCGCCCCGTACTTCGCCGCGTTGCCGACGATCTGGCTCAGGATGAAGGTGAGCCACGGTTCGTCGGCGAGCACGTTGACGTCCTCGCCGACCGCGATGTCGAGGGAGATGCCCGCGTTCACGAGCGCGTGCATGTTCTTCTTGCACGCCGCGCGCACGACGTCTGCGAGCGGGATGGACTTGATCAGGTAGTCGTTGGCGAGAGAAATCGCGCGTGCCGAGTAAAGTGCCTGGTCGACTTGCGCCTCGATGCGCTCCATCTCGCCTTTCAGCTTCAGCGCCTGTTCGCCGTGCATGCCTGCCAGCATCAGCTTCGCAGCTGCGAGGGGCGTTTTCACCTCGTGGATCCACAGCTCGATGTACTCACGGTGCGCCCTCGCCTGTTCTCGTTCGTCGGCGTTTTCCTTTTCGGCGACGAACGCGAGCTGCTCGATCGAGCGGTGCATGATGCGCCCTTCGAGGAAGGAGGGCGCATCGACGAGCGCGGTGTACTGGCAGACGGCGCCGATCTGACGCACGTACATGGTTGCATCGTGGTAATACGCCGCGCGTCGGAGGTAGCCGATGACGGCTTCGGCGATCATGCAGAGGAGGGCGAATGCCACCACCAGGACGCATGCTTGGAACCCGACGCCGAGGACGGGGAGGGTGAGACAGAGCCCCGCGATCAGAAGCGCGCCGATGAGCGCGCTTCCCCAGCGGTCGCGCAGGTACGCGAGCGGGGTGTAGCGGGGCAGGTCGTCGCCGATGTCGTCGAGGCTGATGTCGGCGCTCATACCATGTAGCCTTGTCCGCGCCGTGTGATGAGGAAGTCGTCGGGCACGCCGAGTTTGGAGAGCGTTTTGCGAAGGCGGTTGACGTTCACGGTGAGCGTGTTGTCGTCGATGAACGCATCGGACTCCCAAAGATCGCACATGATCTCGGTGCGGGTGATGACGATGCCGGGGTTGCGCATGAGGATGTGCAGGATCTTCAGCTCGTTGCGCGTCAGCTCGGCGGTGCCGTCTTCGTAGGCGACCGTTCCCGCGCCGATGTCGAGCACGACGCCTTTTCGCTCTATTCTGAGATCGTCGTGGCCCGTCGACGAGCGGCGGATGATCGATTGGATGCGCGCGATGAGCACGGCGGGGCTGTAGGGTTTGGTCACGTAATCGTCGGCGCCGAGGTTCATGCTCATGACCTCGTCGAACTCGCTGTTCGAGGAGGTGAGCATGATAATCGGCACCGAGCTGCGCGATCTGATGTCGCGGCAGATGGTGTGCCCGTCGGTTCCGGGGAGCTTGAGATCGACCACGACGCAATTGGCGTTGGCGGCCAGCGCGTCTGCCGCGGCGGTGTCGAAGCGCGTGCAGACGACGGCGGAGAAGCCGCTTAGTTCGAGCAGATGCGCCAGTTCGTTTCGCAGGGCGTCGTCGTCTTCGATGATGTAGATGAGATAGGCCACGTTTCCCCCTTCGAAGGTTCGCATCCATTGTATAACGCAAGCTGCCCCGGCCGAGGGCCGGGGCGCAACCTTACAAGAGGGTAAGAACAGCCCGCTTCCGCTTCTATTGCCGAACGTCAGCCTTGGGGCATGGCTTTCGTCATCAGCTCGTCGAAGTCGGCTTGGGACATGTCGTAGTCGTAGAACAGCTTGTAGTAGCCGGAAACCACCTCGTACATGTCGTCATCGAACTTCTCGGGATAGCAGATACGCGGCAGCCACTGAAGGCCGAGTAGCTGGTTGACTGACGGAGGCCGGTTCATCCAATCGTAGGGCGTGTTGGGAATCTGGTAGTAGTTGCCGGTGCGAACGGCGGTAAGCGATTGCCATGCCGGGTCGTCGGCGACGGTGTCGTAGATGCTGTTCGGGCCGAAGATGATCAGCTCCGGGTCCCACAGCGCAATTTGCTCGAGGCTGGTCTCGCTGCCGTTGCCGCTTACCTGCGCACCGTCTTCGAGAACGACCACGTTGTTCGTCACCATGTCGGTGATGACGCTGTGGTAGGAGCCTCTCGGCATGGCCTGCAGGCCTGTGTCGCCTTGCAGGTACGCGACGGTGACGCGTTCGTTTTCGGGAATGGATGCGGCGAACTCGGACATCTCCTTATACACGTTGTCGCAATACGTCGCCAATTCCTCGGCTTTGTCCTGCACGCCGAGGAGGTCGCCGAGTGTGCGATAGGCGTCGCCGAAGGTGTCGAGCGTGGTGCTTACGTGAATGCAGGGGATGCCTAGCTGTTGCTGCAGCGTGTCGAGATCTTCGGCGAGGCCGTCTTTGGGTTGGCCGACGTCGATGACGATCTGCGCATCGGCCGCCGCCACGGCTTCTTTGTTGAAGTCGCCCTTGCCGCCGACGATGGTGCCGAACTCGTCCATCCCGCTGTATTTGTCGCCGAAGTATTTCTCCTGGTTGGCGCTTGGACCGCCTGCAAGCCCGACGAGCTTGTCGCCTGCGACGGTCATGAGGACTTGCTGCGAGATCGAACCCGAGGGCGCGATCCTCTCGATGTTCATAGGCACTTCGACCTCGCGACCGAGCGAGTCGGTGAAGATGCGCGTCTCGCTTTGCGCTGCCTGCTGTTGCGAGTTGTCCGAGGCGCTTTGCCGCGCGTCGTCCGCGCAGCCCGCGAGGATGCCGCCGGCGCCGAGGCAAAGCGTTGCGACGCATGCCACGGCAACCGCCTTACGGCCAAATGATGTCGATATCTTCAATTTCCGCCCCCTTCTCTTCCTGCGAACCGAGGGAGCGCAATCCCATCAATTCGCAAATAAGAATAAACTGTATTGCGAATTATACATATTAAAAAATATTATTGAAGTGGAGCAATGCAAAGATAGGCGACGTTTGCGGCGCTTCGGCACCCGCACCGCTTGTCGCTCGCTTATCGGGTGCACCTGGGGGATCCGAGGTCATCTGATATAGTGGACGCGTCGAGAGGAGCGCTATGCGAGAGATGCCCGCGAACAGACTCAATCCCAAGATCAAAAACGTTTGGCGGATCAACGACGCCATCTGGATCGCCCTGTGCTTCCTTCTGTGCTTCGTTCCCTTCGCCATCGTCGCGGCGGTCGAGCCGGACGCGGGGTGGAGCCTCGTCGTCCTCGGTGTGATCGCGGTGCTGTTCGCCGTTCTCGCCATCGTGTTCGTGGTGGTGTTGCCCCCGGTGCGCTACGCTCGCTGGCGTTACGAGGTCTCGCAGGATTATCTGGAGATAGCGCGCGGGATCGTCTGGCGCAAACGGTTCGTCATCCCGTTCATTCGCGTGCAGAACACCGACACGCGGCAAGGTCCCGTGCTGCGTGCGTTCGGCTTGGCGAGCGTGACGGTTTCGACGGCGGCCGGCGAGCACGAGATCCCCGGTCTCGGGGTCGAGGAGGCGGAGATGCTGCGCGACCGCGCGGCGGAGCTCGCCCGCATCGCGCGTGAGGACGTATGATGGAGGAACCGAAGAACGGCGCTGCTCCCGCGCCCGCCCCGACCGTCCCCGCCCCCTCGTCGATCGCACCCGCTCCTGCGCCTGCGCCGGCCGGCTCGGGCGCATCCGCTCCTGCAGCCGAGGGGGTCGCGCAATGCGAGCCGGTTCGGCACAAGGCTCATCATAGCTACGTTTGGCTCGGCTCCATCCGCGCCGTCATCATGTTCGTCGGCATCGCGTTCGTCGCATCGCTGTCGAGTCTCGTCGGCTTCGTCGCGGAGGATCTCTCGGATCCGGGTGGTGTGTTCGTTTTCCTGGTGGTGACGGGCATCATCGTCGGATGCATCGTCTTGGCGGCGGCGTGCATCGTCGTCTACCAGGTGGTTTCGTACAAATACCTTTACTTCACGCTCGGCTCCGACGAGTTCAGCCTTTATCGGGGGATCATCAGCAAGAAGCGGGTGCACGTTCCGTATCGGCGCATTCAGTCGGTCGATCAGAGGGCGTCGCTCCTTCAGCGGGTGTTCGGGGTGTGCACCGTGCTCGTCGACACGGCGGGCGGTTCCGCCAACAAAGCCGTGACGATCCCCTACCTTACCAAGCAGCAGGCCGAATGGCTGCGCGCGGAGCTGTTCGCGCGCAAGCGGGGCGCGCTCGCCGGTACGTCGAGCCAGATGGCTTTCGGCCAGGCTACGGCTCCGGACTCCCCTGTCGCAGCGCGACCGCGCGCGGCGGAGGGCAACGTGCTCGATGCTGGGGCGGCGGTGTGGAGCGAGTTCGGCGGCGTGTTCGGCGGGGCTGAGCTCGATACCGGATACGTGTCGTACGAGTACGGGCTTTCCAACAAGGAGCTTTTGCTCGCGGGGCTTTCGGGCAACACGTCGTTTTTCATCGCCATCGCAGGTGTCATCGGCGCCGTCTCCCAAATCGTCCCCGTCTTGATCGGCATGTTTCCTCGGGCGGGGGAGGACATGGTGGAGTCGGTCGCTGCCCAGATGGCGGGAGGGTTCGCGGGGAGCTTCATCGCCATGATCGCGCTTGCCGTGCTCGCGGCCGCCCTCGTGCTCTGGCTCGTGTCGGCCCTCGGGACGTGCATCAGCTACGGGGGCTTCAAAGCCCGTCGCCGTGGTAGCCGAATCGAGGTCGAACGCGGGCTTTTGCAGCATGTCTTCCAAGGCGTCGATGTGGAGCGCGTTCAGTCGGTCACCATCGAGCAGACGCTGATCCGCCGGCTCATGGGTTACTGCCGCATCGTGGTCGGTAAGATCGACGCGGCATCCGATGGCGACGAGGCCGCGCAATCACCCGTCTCCCAGGGCGTGGTCGTCCATCCGTTCGTGAAGATGAGCCGGGTTCCCGAGATACTCGCGGGGCTCGTTCCCGAATACGCCGACGTTCCCCGCCAGGCGATTCCCGTCGCGCCCGTCGCGCTTCGACGCGCGCTGCTTCGCCGTTGCCTCTGGATGGGCGCCGGGTTCTACCTCGCGCTCGGCACGGCGGCGTGCCAGGTCGGCATGGCGCTCGCAGGCACGTCGGCGCTTGCGAGCGCGTTCGGCATCCTTCCCTCCGACGTCGCGGCGCTGCGTCTTGCCGCCGACGTCGTTTTCGCCATCATGTACGCCCTTGCGCTGATTATCATCGTCATCGACGCCGTCGGTGCCGTGCTGTGGTCTCGTGAGTCGAGCTTTGCGTACAACGAGCGGTTCATGCAGGTGACCAACGGCGGTCTGACGCGTACGAGCGTGAGCTTCCCTCGCAAGAAGATCCAATTCGGCGACGTGCGGACGAACCCGCTCCAACGCGCGGCGGGAACGGCGACGGTGGAGGCCCGCATTGCGGCAGGGGTCGGCGGGACGACGCTTTCCCTCATCGACGCCCGCGAGGACGACGCAGGCCGTTGGCTCGCGTGGCTGAAGCCCGGCGGAAATGTGGTAGAGTGACCCTCATGGAAAATCAGGTTGCCTCAGACAGATCGGCCGGTCGAAGTACCGGCTCCTCGTTGAAGAAGCGCTCGGGCGAGCGCGGTTCTTCGCTGCGCGATTACTCCCTCGGCGAGGAGATCACCAACGCCATCACGCACGGCATAGGCGCGGCATTGGCCGTCGCGGCTCTCGTCATCCTCATCGTGAAGTCGGTCGTCGACGGCGCGGGCGTGTTGTTGCTCTCGGCGCTCGTCTACGGTATCGCCCTTCTCCTGGAATATCTTATGTCGACGCTTTACCACGCCATCGCGCATCGCGGCGCGAAGCGTGTTTTCAAGGTGCTTGATCACTGCGGCATCTATCTGCTCATCGCCGGAACTTACACGCCGTACTGCCTGGTGACGCTCTCCGATGTCGGCGGGTATTCTACCGGAATATATTCCACTTCCTTGTACTTATTGATCGACAGATCATAATTATTATCCGCAATCTCCTGTTTCGGTACAAAAAAACTCTGTTCCGTGCGCTGCCGGGTAGACTCCCGCTCCAGATTGTGAAACCTTTCGATGATATCGGGAATATCATTCTCCTCGATTTCCGAACGCTTATCGTCGAGGCTGAAACCGTCGGCTTTCATATCGTAAAACCATACATTTTCCGTACCGCCGGCGCCGGTTTTCGTGAAGATCAGCACAGCGGTGGATACTCCCGCATAAGGTTTAAATACGCCGGAAGGCATAGAGATTACCGCACGGAGCTGATGATTTTCCACCAGCTCCTTTCGCAGTGATTTATGAGCTTTGCTGCTGCCGAACAAAACTCCGTCCGGAACGATGCAGGCACAGCGGCCTCCTGTCTTCATCATCCGCAGAAACAATGCCAAAAAGAGAAGCTCCGTCTTCTTCGTATC
>ERZ827469.1973-NODE-1973-length-16733-cov-5.360175_pt1 | contig 16733 bp, 15 predicted proteins | sample MGYA00519917_ERZ827469 | MGnify/ENA primary metagenome ERZ827469 (study PRJEB31778, sample SAMEA3449314) | human gut metagenome | biome: human gut; feature: human-associated habitat; material: faeces | place: United Kingdom | collected 2010/2012 ... | reverse complement strand
GCAGGATATGCATTGCTTGTCAATACAAAAATATCGAATTACGATAAGTATAAGAAAATTATCTTGTAATTTTGTAGACTTTCCTATTGCATGCAATAAATATAAATATAACGAAGATGAAGAATTTTTTCAAGACTTTCGGAGCCGCTTTGCTGGCGTTTTTCGTGGGAACGGTGCTGATGTGGTTCGTGCTATTTTCGATTATAGGAGGGATTGCCGCCTCCTTCGGACAGCGGCAGGTGTATGTTCCTTCGGATGCCGTCCTCGTGGTGGATTTTCGTTCCGGAATAGTTGATTCTCCGGATAACCGGTTCGGGGCTTTCGACGTGAACAGGAGAAGGTTGGAGACTTCCAATACGATGCTCGAGGTGACCGATGCTGTCCGGCTTGCCGCTTCGGACCCCAATATCAAGGGGATATATATCAATATAGCTGGTTCGGGTGCGGTCAATTACGGCAATATGGAGGAGCTGCGCAGCGAGTTGCTGCGTTTCAAGGAGTCGGGCAAGTTCGTTGTAGCTTACAACGAAGTTTATTCGCAGCCGGCCTACTGGCTCTCTTCCGCCGCCGACAGGGTGTTCATTCATCCGGAAGGGTTCATGGACTGGCGGGGAGTTGCAGCCAATGTAATGTTTTATAAAGGATTGCTCGATAAACTCGGAGTAGACGTTGAAATCATCCGGCACGGTACGTTCAAGTCGGCGGTGGAGCCCTATATCACCGACCGGATGAGTCCGGCCAACCGTTTGCAGATGACCACCCTCGTCAATTCTCTGTGGGATGTCATGCTGGCGGATATTTCCGAGTCCCGCGGCATACCGGCCGATAAGCTCCGGCAGTATGCGGAGGAGATGGCGGTGCGTGAACCGGATGATGCCTTGCGGTTCGGTTTCGTGGACGGTGTTCTCTATCGGGACGAGATGGCGGACATGCTCTCCGCCCTCTGCCGCGGAGAGGAACTTTCGGCCGCTTCCGTGTCGGAACATACCGATTTCAATGCCGTCTCCCTCGGCGATTACATAGCGGCACGGGCCGTACATGCCCGTAAAGTCTCCAAAAACAAAGTGGCCCTGATATATGCCGACGGACAAATCGTGGACGGCGAGAGTTATCCCGGTGCGGTGGGAGGTGCCACGTTGGCCGACCAGATAGCCCAGGCCCGTGAGGACAACGGTGTAAAGGCGGTCGTACTTCGGGTCAATTCCCCGGGCGGAAGCGCTCTCGCTTCGGATGTGGTGTGGCGCGAAATGGAACTTTGCCGCGAGGTGAAGCCCGTTGTGGTCTCCATGGGCGGTGTGGCGGCTTCGGGAGGTTATTACATCTCCGCTCCGGCCGATGTGATACTCGCCGACCGCACCACGCAGACAGGTTCCATCGGTGTGTTCGGAATGAAACTCAATCTGGAAAAGACGCTGCGCGACAAGGTGGGCATTACGGTGGATGTGGCCAAGACCAACGCTTATGCCGATATGGGCAGCGTCGCGCGTCCGTTGATGCCGGCCGAACGTGCATTCCTGCAGGGGCAGGTCGAGAAGACCTACGGTACTTTTGTCGAGCATGTGGCCGCAGGCCGGAACATGACCTTCGAGCAGGTCGATGAGATAGGTCAGGGCAGGGTATGGCTCGGAACGGAAGCTGAAAAGAACGGCCTCGTGGACGGTTTCGGCGGCCTTTCGGATGCGGTGGCGCTGGCTGCTGACCGTGCCGGTATCGCCGCCGATTTCCGGGTGTACGAGATACTTTCCGAACCCGATTCGTTCGCCGCATTCCTTTCGATGTTCTCTGCACGGATGCAGCGCTTCTCCGCGGCCTGCGTGCACGGCGAACTCGGCGAGGCGTTCGTGCATTACGATATGCTCAGCCGTACGCTCCGGGAGGACGGAGTGATGGCGCTGATGCCCTATACGATATCCTTCGAATAGGCCGGTCTTTCCCTATACGGGGGAGTGTCGGCAATGGGGAAGATTCGGACGGTGCATTGTCATGGTACACCGTGGCGTTATGTCCGGTGTCGGTGTCCGGTCGTTGCGGCGGGAGGGTGCCTCTGTTCCGAATCCCGACGCTTGGTATCCTTGTTGGCTTTCCGATGCTTAGGGAGACCGTTCCGAAAGCGGTCGGCCGGAATGAAAGATATGACATAAGTTTTTATAACTTTGTCATCAGATAGTCCAGGGGGTTTGCAGCCTCTTGTCGCGGCGGTTGCCGTCCTGCGGTCCGCATTTGCAAAGCGGGTCGGGCGGATGCTGCGTGGAGAGAGAAAAAGGAGGAAATATGGAGTTTTTCGAATTGGTGGAACGGAGGCACAGCGTCCGCAGTTTTACCGGCGAACCGGTAGAACAGGCGGCGATAACCCGGATACTGAAGGCTGCGTTGTCGGCGCCCTCTGCGAAAAATACGCGCAGCAGCAGTTTCATGGTGGTAGAGGAGCCGGAGCTTATCGGCCGGATAGCCCGGATGAGGGATTACGGTTCGGCGTTCGTGGAGAAGGCCCCGCTCGTAATACTTGTGATGGGCGACCAGCTACGGAGCGACCTGTGGGAGGTGAATGCCGCCATATCGGCTACCTATGTACAGCTCGCTGCGCAGGCATTGGAACTGGGCAGTTGTTGGGTACATGTCGCCGGACGGCCGCAACGCAGAGAGGAGCCCGGCGGCCCCGCCGCAGAGGATTATCTGCGTTCGTTCCTGCCGGTACCGGAGGGCAGGCGCATTCTGTGTGCAGTGGCGATAGGGCATACGGCCGAACCGGCCCCTATCCGAAAGGAGGAGATACCCGACGCGGATGACAGGGTCGTCATCCTGCCGTGAGACCTTCTTTGTCGGGAGCGGTGTCGGCACTTTTCGGCGGAGGACGTTTTCCCGGAATGCGGCAGAGAGTTTCCCGTCATTAGATATTATGGATTATGGAGAATAAACCCGTTACGGTAGCGCTGATATACGACTTTGACGGTACGCTGGCACCCGGCAACATGCAGGAGTACGACTTTATTCCTGCCGTCGGCAAGAGTGCGGCCGAGTTTTGGGAGGAGAGCAACGTGATAGCCAAGGCGCAGGATGCCGACCCGATACTGACCTATATGGCGAAGATGATTGAGTGCGCCCGCCGGAAAGGGCTTTCGCTCAAGCGGGAAGCGTTCCGCGAGTCGGGGCGTAAGATAACCTATTACCGGGGCGTGCGGGAGTGGTTCGGCCGCATCAACGCATACGGCGCCGGGCGGGGCATCGACGTACAGCACTACATCAACTCCTCCGGCATCAAGGAAATTATCGAAGGGACGGACATCGCCCGGGAGTTCAAGAACATCTACGCGAGTTCGTTCCTGTACGACGACGAAGGCGCTGCCTATTGGCCCGCCGTGGGGGTGAACTATACCAACAAGACGCAGTTCATCTACAAGATAAACAAGGGTGTCGAATCGGTGAGCGATACGAAACTGGTGAACCAGTACCTCGAGGAGGAGAAGCGGCCCGTGCAGTTCAAGCACATGATATTCATCGGCGACGGGACGACGGACATCCCCTGCATGCGGCTCGTCAAGTCGCAGGGAGGACACTCGATAGCCGTCTATAACCCCGCCCACCAGGGTTCGTTCGAAGCCATGAGGAAGCTGATAGACGAGGGGCGTGCGACCTACGTCTGCCCGGCGGACTATACCGAAGGGGGCGAGATAGACAAGCTGGTAAAGACCATTATTGACAAGATATATACGGACAACAAGATAAAGCTCATGGCGGAGTCGCTCAGAGTGAACCGCAAGTGCGAAGAGTAACATCATGCAGAGAGAGATTCTGTTCGCTACGAACAATGCGCATAAGCTGGAGGAGGTAAAAGCCATCCTCGGCGACGGTTACAGGCTCGTCACGCTGCGCGAGCGAGGTATTACGGAGGAGATTCCGGAGGAACAGCCCACCATCGAGGGCAATGCGCTCCAGAAGGTGCGTTATGTCCATGCGAGAAGCGGTGCCGACTGTTTCGCCGACGATACCGGTCTGGAAGTTGCGGCGCTGGGCGGTGCGCCGGGCGTACACTCCGCGCGTTACGCTACGGAAGGCCATGACTTCGAAGCCAACGTGAGGCTTCTGCTGCACAACCTCGAAGGGGTTTCCGACCGCCGCGCCCGTTTCCGGACAGTCGTCGCATTGATACTCGACGGACAGGAATATACCTTCGAAGGGATTGTGAACGGAACCATTGCGGAGTCGCCCCGTGGCGGGGAGGGTTTCGGATACGACCCGGTCTTCATACCCGACGGTTACGCGGAGACTTTCGCGCAGATGCCCGCCGGACTGAAAAACGCCATCAGCCACAGGGCCATCGCCGTCCGCCGCTTTGCGGAATTCATGCAGGAGAGGCGGGAAGCCTGATATCCGCATCGTTCCGAGGTCGGGGCTGCCGACCGGTCGGGCAAACAACCGGTCCGGTACGGATGGCGGAGCGCTTTCCCGGTGTACGGGAAGGTTCTTCGTGCCGTCTCCATACTGCGGGAGTCTCGGAATCCGTTTCTATAAGGTCTGATACACCTTCCTTATCGTTATCTTTGCAGCATGGATTTCAAGTTAGTATCCGATTATAAACCGACCGGCGACCAGCCCGAGGCCATCGCCGAACTCGTCCGTTCCATCAACGGGCACAGCCGGCACAATACCCTGCTTGGCGTCACCGGTTCCGGGAAGACATTCACCATTGCGAATGTCATCGCCCAGTTGAAGCGGCCCACGCTCGTCCTAAGCCACAACAAGACGCTGGCGGCACAGCTTTACGGCGAATTCAAGTCGTTCTTCCCGGAGAATGCCGTGGAGTATTTCGTCTCCTATTACGATTATTACCAGCCGGAAGCCTATCTTCCGGCCTCCGATACCTATATCGAAAAAGACCTCTCCATCAACGAGGAGATAGAGAAACTGCGTCTGCGTACCACGGCCTCGCTCCTTTCCGGGCGCAGGGATATTGTCGTGGTATCGAGCGTGTCGTGTCTCTACGGTATCGGGAACCCGGAGGATTTCCACGCTTCGAGCGTGAAGCTGACGGCAGGCGAGGCTCCCGGCCGCAAGAAAATCCTCTACGCTCTTGTGGATGCCCTCTATACCCGCACCGAGGCGGAACTCCAGAGCGGTACCTTCCGGGTGAACGGCGAGGTCATCGACGTCATGTCGGCATACAGCGATTCGGTTTACCGCATCTCGATGTTCGACGACGAAGTGGAACAAATCGCACGCATCGACCCTGCAAGCGGACAGGTACTCGAAAGACTCGACACGGTGACGATATTTCCCGCCAACATGTTCGTGACGACGCGGGAACGCACCAACCGGGCCATCCAACAGATACAGCTCGACCTCGGCGAACGAATCCGCTTCTTCGAGGAGGCGGGCCGGATGATGGAGGCACAGCGTATCAAACAGCGCGTGGAGTATGACCTGGAGATGATAAAGGAGCTCGGCTACTGTTCCGGCATCGAAAACTATTCGCGCTATTTCGACGGCCGCGCGCCCGGCAGCCGGCCGTTCTGCCTGATCGACTATTTCCCGAAGGACTATCTGCTGATCGTCGACGAGAGCCATGTGACGATTCCGCAAATCCGGGGCATGTTCGGCGGCGACAGCTCGCGCAAGCACAATCTGGTCGATTACGGTTATCGGCTGCCGGCTGCCATCGACAACAGGCCGCTGAAATTCAACGAATTCGAATCGCTCGAAAACGAGGTGATCTATGTCAGCGCGACGCCGGCCGACTACGAGCTGATCAAGTCGGAGGGTTCCGTCGTCGAGCAGTTCATCCGGCCGACGGGGCTGGTCGACCCGCCGCTCGAGGTGCGCGTTACGGCCAACCAGATCGACGACCTGCTGGAGGAGATCGACAAGCGCGTGAAAGACGACGACAAGGTGCTCGTGACGACCATCACCAAGCGCATGGCCGAGGAGCTGTCGAAATACTTCGACCGCGTGGGGGTGCGCAACCGCTACATCCACTCGGATGTCGATACGCTGGAGCGCATCCAGATCCTCGAAGACCTGCGGGCCGGCCTGTTCGACGTGCTGGTGGGCGTGAACCTGCTGCGCGAGGGGCTGGACATCCCGGAGGTGGCCCTCGTGGCGATTCTCGATGCCGACAAGGAGGGATTCCTGCGCAACGTCCGCTCGCTCACCCAGATCGCCGGACGCGCCGCACGCCACTCGCAGGGCAACGTGATCCTCTACGCCGACACCTGCACCGAGTCGATGCGCTATGCCATCGAGCAGAGCAACCGCCGCCGCGAGAAGCAGGTGCGCTACAACATGGAGCACGGCGTGCTGCCGCGCCGTGCACAGAAGAGCGGCACGGGCCAGAGCACGCTGCTGGCGGGCCGGACCGACGAGAATGCCGGCAACACACCCGTCGCCTATCCCATCGCGGAGGACCACTACGCCGCGGCCGCGGCCGACGTCGCCCGCGCCTATACGGCCGGCGGCGACCTCGACGCACTCATCGACAAGGCGCGCGAGGACATGGAACGGGCTGCCAAATCGCTGGATTTCCTCGCCGCGGCGAAATTCCGCGACCGCATGTACGAATTGCAGAAGTTACGCGAGGAGAACCGGAAATAGCCTGCCGGCACCTTTCCCGGCGGATCCGCTCCGAAAGCCGACCGTACCTCGGACCGGGAATCGAGTTCTCCGGGTCCGTCCGTTGCCGTCCCTGTCCCTACTCCGCGGCGGCGTGGCGGAAGGTGAAGTACTTGGCCGCGAGAAAACTATATACGGTGGTGATGCAGGAGGCCAGCATCTGCGAAGGCGTGGCCCAGATCGCGCAGACCTCGACGAAAAATTTCAGAAAGACGTAGTTCACGCCGACCGACCCGGCGACCGAAAGGGCGTAGCGGAAGAGCTGCGTCCCCTGCGGAATCGGCGAGCGGCGGAACGCCACGTGGCGGTTCAGCCAGAACCCGGCGAAGAAGGTGATCGGAAAGGTGCAGAGCATCGCCGCGACATGGGGCGAAACGGCCACGAATCCCAGGTCGAGCAGCTCCTTATCGAGCAGAAAATTGTATATCAGAAAGTAACACCCCCATCCGAAGAGGACGTTCCCGCCGCCGCAGGCGGCATAGCGGAACACCTGCCGGGGCAGGAGCGACGATACCGGCGCGATGTAGAACAGGTCGATCGCCCGGATGATCCACTCCGCGACGCGCATCAACGGGCTGTATAGGTCCACATGCCGGGGAAACGCTCCGCATGCGCACGGATGAAGAGCGCGCACGCCTCCGGATCGTCCGACTCGAAAGGCGACACCATGAATTTGGCTCCGAAACGATAGACGCCGCAGGTCACCGCCACGTCACCCGACGCAGCGTTCCGCGCGGCGCGGGCCGCATTTTCGGGCGTACTGAACACCCCCAGCACCACATAGGAGCGCTTCGAAGTCATCGAAGCGGGTTCGGTCCCCGCAGGCCGGGACGCCAGACGCGATTCCGTCCGCACGGTCTGCCGTGCCGTGACGGCCGCACCCGAATCCGTGCCGGCCGTCTTTCCGGCCGTCGCCGCACCGGTGTCCGATGCGGAAGCGCCCGAAGCGTTTCCGGCGGGCTCCGACGCCGCGGCGGACGATCCCGCACCACCCGCAGCGTCATCCGCAGCCGGTCCTCCGACGGCATCCGCCGCACCGGCAGCGCTTCCGGCCGTTCCCGCCGCAACGGTTTCCTGACCGACGGCCGCATCCCCGGCAACGCCCGCCGACGGGTTTCGGTCCGCGGAGACTGCGACGGAACGCTCCGGACGGGTCGTCAGATAGGAGTATCCGCCGATTCCGACCGCGGCCGCGACAGCCGCCGCTCCGATCCAGATCACCCAGTCGGGCCGGCCTGCGGAACGCTCCTTCACGGGCGCATGTCCCTGCGGATTGAGCCGCCGGTCGAAAGCCTCGTCCAGGGTGAAACGGTCTTGTTTCAGCACGCCGACGCCGCATACGGTCAGGGTCTCCCCCTCCCGGACGCGTTCCAGCCAGCGGCCGTACACCTCCTGTGCGGCCTGCGGGGCTTCCGCCTCCGACATGCCACTCGCCGTCAGCACGCGGGCGATCTCCTCCACCAGCGACACCCCCTGCCGTTGCGGGGTGAACGTCACCGCCCGGTAGGGCGGCCGCACGCTCCGGCGCGACAACCGCTGCGCCCGGCGGCGCTCCACGCAGAGCGATCCCACCTCCGGCAGGAAAATCTCCCCGCCTGCGGCCAGGACGTTTCCCACGACCCGGCCGACCTGTTCCTCCATCGGATTGCTGCTCATCGTTTCCGTTTTTTATGCGAATTTCCCGAAGCGGCCCCCGACCCCGGAACCGCCTTCGGCCCCGGAGCGGCCGCGGACACGGCGGGCCGCGTCATTCCGCGCCAGATCATATAAGCTCCCAGCAGGATGAACGGAATGCTCAGCCACTGTCCCATGTCGAGCGCCCAACCCACTTCGAAGGACTCCTGCTCGGTCTTGATGAATTCGATGAAAAAGCGCGTCAGGAACACTCCGATCAGGCCGATGCCGAACAGCACCCCCGGACGGCGGCGCGCCATGTCGCGGCCGTAGTAGAGCCAGCAGAGGATGCCGAATGTGGCCAGGTAGCACAGCGCCTCGTAGATCTGCGTGGGATGCACCGCCGCCGGGGCGAACTCGTGCACCCACTTGGCCGAACGGACGAACTCGAAGCCCCACGGCAGGGCGGTCGCCGTACCGAAAATCTCCGAATTGAAAAGGTTGCCCATCCGCACGACCGCCCCGCCGATGCCCACGGCGATCATGATGCGGTCGAGCGACCAGACGTACGGCAGCCGGTTCTTGCGCGAAAAGAGCCACAACCCGATGAGCAGGCCGACGGCCGCGCCGTGGCTTGCCATGCCGCCGTCGCGGAACCCCGTGATGATGGTCCACGGTTTCGAAAGGTACTCCACCGGATCGTAGAAGAGGCAGTGGCCGAGCCGCGCGCCGAGGATCGTCGCCAGCGTGCCGTAAATGAAAATCGAACCGGAAACCTCCTGCGAAAGCCCTTCGCGCTTGCAGAAGTTGTCGAAAAACCAGGCTCCGATCAGAATGGCCAGCGCCCACATCAATCCGTAGTAACGAATGTCGAACGATCCGAAACTGATGAAAACCGGATCGAAATTCCAGACAATGCTCAAAGGTTGTATCATCTATTCAAATTTGTTTCTCCGTTTCCGGGCTCCGTCCCGTGCCGTGCGAACCGCCCGGCGGCCGGAACCTTCGTTTCCCGCAGCCTTCGCGCTATTCGCGAACGCCGCAGAACAGGTTTCCTCCATGTCGGGAAGCGTCTGCCGGATCCGGGACGGCGAAAATTCGTCCCCGCCGCCGCTGCACCTCCGCGAAGAACAGCGGGGATACCTCCGGCAAACGGCCGAATCGCATATTCCGGACGCTATTTTATATCCTGCAGGCCGACCTTCTTCAGCGTGAACGAGAAGGTGCTGCCCGCACCGAGTTCGCTGCGCACGGTGATCCGCTCGCCGTGGGCCTCGACGATGTGCTTGACGATCGCCAGACCCAGTCCCGTGCCGCCCTGTTCGCGCGAACGCCCCTTGTCCGTGCGGTAGAAGCGTTCGAACACGCGCGGCAGGTCCTCCTTGCCGATGCCCTGCCCGTTGTCCTCGACCTCGACCAGAATGCGGTCCAGCATGTCGCGGAAGCGGATGCGCGTCGCGCCGCCCTCCCGGCCGTAGTGGATCGAGTTGATGATGAGATTGACCAGCACCTGCCCGATATAGTGCTTGTCGGCCAGCACCCAGAAGGGCGACGGAAGATTCTCGGCCCCCTTGACCGAAATCCGGATGCCCTTCCTGTCCGCCTCCATCTCGGCCTGCTCGGCGATCTCCCGGGCCAGCGCCACGATGTCGAACCGCTCCATCTTCAACTGGTTCATGTTGCTCTCGAGCTTCGAAATCGTGTCGAGGTCGTTCACGATATTTATCAGCCGGTCGATGCTCTTCTCGGCCCGCTCGAGGTATTTGCGGTTGATCAGCTCGTCCTCCAGCCCGCCGTCCAGCAGGGTCGAAATATAGCCCTGGATATTGAAGATCGGGGTTTTCAGCTCGTGCGCCACGTTGCCCAGATACTGCTTGCGGAATCGTTCGGCCTCCTTCAGGCGGGCGATCTCCCGGTCGTTGGTGTCGGCCCAGGCCGTCAGCTCCTCGCCGATGTTCTCCACACGCTTGTCCTTGAGTTCGGAGAAAATCTCGTTGGTGTGCACGTCGCGCGAAAGCACGATCGAATAGATCGGCTTGAGCTTGTAGGCCACATACTTGCGGATGATGAACAGCGCCGCGAAAAAGACGACGCAGAAAGAGGCCGACACGGCGACGAGCGCATAGCCCCACCGCACGTGCACGGCTCCGAGCACAATCCCCACGATCGCCGCCGCCAGCAGCGCGATCCACAGCGAGGAGGCCTCCTTGGTCTTGATTCGCAACATGGCTCCGGTCTATTTCAGGTAACTGCCCATCAGGCGGGCGATGTATTTGCCCACGATATCGAACTCGAGGTTCACGACCGATCCCACGTCGATCCGGCAGAAATTCGTATGTTCGAACGTATAGGGGATGATCGCCACGCGGAACGACGCCTCCTTCGAGTCGCAGACCGTCAGGCTCACGCCATTGACCGTCACCGACCCTTTCTCCACCGTGCAGAGCCCCCCGCCCTGCGGCTCGTATTCGAAAGTGAAATACCAACTGCCGTCGGCATCTTCCTTGGCCGTGCAGACGGCCGTCTGATCGACGTGTCCCTGCACGATATGGCCGTCGAGCAGCGCATCGGGCTTCATCGACCGCTCGAGGTTCACCAGATCGCCCGTGCGGAGCAGCCCGAGATTGCTCCGGTCGAGCGTCTCCTTCATGGCCGTGACGGTGTAGGTATCGCCTTCGATGCCCACAACCGTCAAACATACGCCGTTATGTGCTATGCTCTGGTCGATTTTCAACTCGCCGCAGAAATCCGCGCGCAGCGTGAAATCCCTGTTCTGACGGTCCGTGCGGATGGCCACCACCTCCGCCGTGCGCTCCACGATACCTGAAAACATACGCTCAACTGTTTACGATCAATTTTCCCTTTACCTTGTACACCGAGACTATATCGCTGGCATTCACCACGATATCGTCGAAATCGTCCCGGTTTCCGGCCACCAGGCGGAATTTTTCCTCCGCGTCGGCGGCCCGAACTATCCGCAAAGTTACAATTTTTCGGCAGACTACCACATATTCTTCCCCGGGAATAATCGCATCCCGGTCCACGGCCTTCAGCAGCACGACCGTTCCCGGCGGCACGAGCGCCCCCATGGCACGCCCGGCGTAGATCATGGCCAGATCGCAGTCGCCCGCCGGAGCCGCCACCAGGTAGCTCTCCGCCTTCAACCGCCCGACGTCGGCAATGTGCCGCTCGACATCGACGTCGTAATAAGGTATCTGCGCCCCGCGCACGCGGCCCTCGGCGAACATCTGCCCCTCGCCGGTCAGCAGCCACAGCTTGTCCACCTGCGGAAACTTCGTCACGATCCGGTCGGCGACGTCGAGCGAAATGCCGTTGTTGCCGCGTTTGATCTGGTAGAGATTCTCCCCCCCGCGCCAGACCGATATGACGGGCGAAGTAGTTGGTGGACATGTTCGCCCACTTGATGACGGCCTCGATTCGCTGCCAATTATTCTGTTTTTCCCGCATTTTTTTGTATAATTTAAATTTTTTTCACACCTTTGCAGTCCCGGTCCCGTAGTTCAATGGATAGAATATAAGATTCCGGTTCTTACGATAAAGGTTCGATTCCTTTCGGGACTACCAGGCACAAGTGCGGAAATCTCCGTGCTTGTGCTTTTTTTATCGCATTCCGAACGGCCCGACGACCCGATTCGAAAATCGTTTTTCCCGACAAAAGTAATAACAAAATCCTTCCGGGCAAGGAAAAACAACACTTTTGATCGTTTTGATAGCACATTCGGACACGCACGGACGAAAAAAGCCTGCGCCGTGCGCGCAGACTTTCTTCCATGCAACAAACATGCAAGTATGTGAAACGGGTCGCGTCAGAACGTGAGGCGCACGCCCAGCCGGAGTGTCAGCGTCAACGGCGAATCGGTGCGCACGGTGCGCAGGTTCGTTTCGGTAAGGTAATACGACCCTTCCGGCTCGAAGTAGAGTCCGACGATTCCGCCCAGCCGGTACTGCGCGCCGGCGGCCGCGAGCAGCGACCACTGCACGCCCGGCTCGGACACGCTCTTCGAGCCGAATTTCGCGGAGACGCACTTTTCGGCCATTCCTCCGGCCCCTATATATAAGGAGAAGCGTCCGCGTTCGAGGAACTGCCACTTCATCCTGAGAGGAATGCCGAGAAAATGCAGGGTCTGCCCGGTCTCCTCCGAGGCGTACATCGCCCGCACGTCCGACCGCAGCAGCGTGTAGTTGAGCCCGCTCTCGAGCGACAGCCCGTGGGAAAACTCCTTTCCGACGGTGAACGCGACGCTCAGCGGCTGATGATGGCGGAACGAACTCTCCCCGTAATCGTAATTCTTCAGCAGCACGATTTCGGCTCCGTTGCCGATCACCGAGGACATGCCGCCCGGGGCATCGCTCATCATGGGAAAATGCGGCGTCCGTCCTGCCGAACCGCCGTCCCCGGAGACGCCGCCTCCCGCCGACAGCGAGAACGACATCCGCTTCCGTGCGGAGGGCCGGGATGCCGGACGCGCATCGCCGCGGACCGCATAGAGGCTGCCTCCCGCTGCCGCGGACCGGGCGGCAACTCCTCCCGTCCGTCCGCCGTTGTCCGCCGCACGACTTCCGACGTTTGTCGCCCGCCCGTCGGACGCACGCTTCCGGCCGGTCTCCGACTCCCCGCCGGAAACGGCCGCCGCGGCTTCCGCCGGCGCTCCGCCGGACACGACTTCCGCGACATGCCCGCCGCTTTCCGCCGAATCCGGCGCCCCCGCATCTTCCGACGTCGCGTCCGGAGCCGCAGTCCGCAGCAACAGCGACGCGGCATTCCCGGCCGTCTCCGCGGCCGTTCCGCCCTCCGATCCCGGCCGCCCGGTCGTCTTCCGCAGCCTTGCGGACGCTTCGGAGCCGGTCTCCCGTGCCGCGCCTCGTGCGGGCGGCACGGCCTGCGCCAGGACGGGCCCAGCCGCTTCGCCGCCGGAACCGGGCAGCAAAGGTTCCGCGGTCTTGCCGCCGTCCGCCGTCGTGATAACAACCCCTTCTTGTTTCAACACCGTATCCGGCCGCAGCAGAAGATCCCCTGCAACGATCCCGATCAACACGACGGCGGCTGCGGCGGCAATCCGCGGCCAATAGATCCGCCATGCGGGCCTCTGCGAAGGGGCGGGCGAAGCCCCCTCCTGTGCAACTGCCAACTCCCGCTCCAGCCGTTCCCAGCCCCCTGCGGGAGGCGTGGCCTCGGCATCCCGGAGCGAGCTCCGCACGGCATCCGTCCACTCTCTATTTCGTTCCATACTTCAATGCGACTCCAAATAAGCCCGGATCTTGCGGGCCAGCAGCGCCCGGGCGCGAAACAATTGCGACGAGGAGCTTTTCTCGTTGATTCCCAGCATCCGGGCGATTTCGCGGTGGGAATACTCCTCGATGCAATACAGGTTGAACACGGCCCGGTAGCCTTCGGGCAGCTCGGAAACGAAGCGCAGCAGCACCTCGCGCGGGACCTGCTCCACATCCGACACGGCGGGTTCGGCGACGGTCGCCGCGACCCTTCCTTCGTCGAGTTCGGTCATACCCAGCCGGTTGCGGCCTCGCAGCCATTCAAGCGCCACATTGACCGTGACGCGCTCCATCCAGGCCCTCAGCGATCCCGGACCCCGGTAGGAGAACTTCCCGAACGCGCCGTAAATCTTCAGGAACGCATCGTGGAGCAGGTCTTCGGCCGTGGCCCGGTCCCCGGCATAGCGCATGCAGACTGCCATCAGACGCCCGGCGAAACGGTCGTACAGCTCCCGCCGGGCCGCACCGTCCCCCTCTCTGCACCCTTCGGCCAGTATCCGTTCATCCATCTGCATCGCTGAATTCACCTATATAAATTGTCCGGACGGCGAAATACTGCATCCGGACGGAAAAAATTTCCGCACCGTGCAGTATTCCGGCTTTCCGCGCGTTTTCAGAAGCGAAAGGTAACAATAAAATACGGAAATCATGAAAAAAATCGGTTTGCTCTTTCTGACGGCGCTCCTCTCCCTGACGCTCCCCGCCTGCAACGACGACGACGGAGATTATCCGTATGTTTACGGACTGATAACCACCGTGCATACGCTCGGCGACAAGGAGTATTACTTCGAACGCGACAACGGCCAGACGCTCTACCCGAGCGAGAAATCCGCCACCTTCGAGGCCGAGGAGGGGAAACGGGCCGTCATCTATTTCGACCTGCTCGAAGGGATTCCCGACTACGACTACAACATCCGCCTCTACCGCGCCGAGGAGATCTACACCGGCCCCTCCGCGATCGTCACGACGCAGGAGGAGCTGGACCGGCAGGGCGGCGACTGCGCCGGCTTCCCGGCGGCCTACTGGCAGTATTTCAACCTCACGCCGAAATGGCTGACCCTTTATCTGCTCTACCCCGTGACGGACAACTCGAAACACACCTTTTCGGTGATCGTCAACAAGGTCGAGGCTCCCGAACAGACCGAGGAGGGCTACCTCAACCTCGAACTGCACCACAGTGCCGGCGGCGACGTCCCGGGCTACACGCAGGGATACTACGTCTCGTTCGACCTGACCCCGATCGCCGCGGAACTGGAGGGAAAAAAGGGCGTGATTCTCGGAATCGAGACCTGCGAGAACGGCACGAAACACATCAAGCTGGACCTGCCGCAGGAGCAGTAGCCGCTCCGAACGCGCAAGTCCCCGTCCGGCCCGCCTTCCCGCGGGCCGGATTTTTTCGCGGGGCGCCGCGGCGTCTCGTGAAAATTCGCTATCTTTGCCGCATGTCTATCGTACGCAATACAGAGAGCGACCTCGAATTCGAGAACAGGATCCGCCCGCAGGAGCTCGAGAACTTCTCGGGACAGGACAAGATCGTCGAGAACCTCCGCATCTTCATCAAGGCGGCGCTCATGCGCGGCGACTCGCTGGACCACGTGCTGCTGCACGGACCTCCGGGACTGGGCAAGACGACGCTGGCGAATATCATCGCCAACGAGATGGGGGCGCAGATGCGCGTCACGTCGGGTCCCGTGCTGGACAAGCCGGGCGACCTGGCCGGCCTGCTGACCAACCTCAACCCGGGCGACGTGCTCTTCATCGACGAAATCCACCGCCTCAGCCCGATCGTCGAGGAGTATCTCTATTCGGCGATGGAGGACTACAAGATCGACATCGTACTCGACAAGGGTCCTTCGGCGCGTTCGATCCAGATCGAGCTGGCCCCCTTCACGCTCATCGGAGCCACGACGCGCAGCGGTCTGCTGACCTCGCCCCTCCGGGCGCGGTTCGGCATCCAGTGCCACCTGGAGTATTACGACGCACCGGTCCTGGCCGGCATCGTGCGACGGTCGGCGCGGATTCTCGACGTCTCGATCGACGACGACGCGGCGCACGAGGTGGCCCTGCGCTCGCGCGGCACGCCGCGCATCGCCAACGCCCTGCTGCGGCGCGTGCGCGACTTCGCGATGGTCAAGGGCGAGGGGCACATCGACCTGGCCATCACCCGCATCGCCCTCGCGGCGCTCAACATCGACTCGCGCGGACTGGACCGCATGGACAACCGCATCCTCTCGACGATCATCGAGAAGTTCAACGGCGGACCCGTCGGGCTGAACACCGTCGCCACGGCCGTCGGCGAGGAGGCCGGCACGATCGAGGAGGTTTACGAACCGTTCCTCATCAAGGAGGGGTTCCTCAAACGCACGCCCCGCGGCCGCGAAGCCACGGCGCTGGCCTACGAGCACATGGGCTTCACCCCGCCCCGCAGCGAAGGCACGCTTTTCTGACCGCCCGGCAGCCCGGAGCGAGGCTTCCGGCCGCAAAGGAGCCGCATGCCGGACGGTCGTCCCCCCCCATTCTCCGGGCCGGGCGCAATATTTGCAACGAAAGCCCGTTGGTATTCGACGGATCTAACCGAAAAAAGAGAAAAACAATGACAACCGACAATAAACTCGCCGAGGAGGCGCTGCGCTACCACAGCGAAGAGCGCCCCGGAAAAATCGGCATCGTTCCCACGAAGCCCCACCGCACGCAATACGACCTTTCGCTGGCCTATTCGCCCGGCGTGGCCGTTCCCTCGCGCATCATCGCCCAAACGCCGGAGAAGATCTACGACTACACGGGCAAGGGCAACCTCGTGGCCGTCGTGTCGAACGGCACGGCCGTACTCGGACTGGGCAATATCGGCCCGCTGGCCGCCAAACCCGTAATGGAGGGGAAGTGTATGCTGTTCAAGACCTTCGCCGGCATCGACGCCTTCGACATCGAGGTGGCCGAGACCGACCCCGACGCCTTCGTGCGCGCCGTGCGGGCCATCGCCCCCACCTTCGGCGGCATCAACCTCGAGGACATCAAGGCCCCCGAATGCTTCGAGATCGAGGCGCGGCTGCGCGACGAGCTGGACATTCCCGTCATGCACGACGACCAGCACGGCACGGCCATCATCACCTCGGCGGCGCTGCTCAACGGCGCGAAGATCGCCGGCAAGGAGATCGCCCGCCTGCGCGTGGTGGTCAACGGCGCGGGAGCCGCCGCCATCGCCTGCGCACGGCTGTTCCTCTCGC
>ERZ827469.1972-NODE-1972-length-16739-cov-4.556941_pt1 | contig 16739 bp, 17 predicted proteins | sample MGYA00519917_ERZ827469 | MGnify/ENA primary metagenome ERZ827469 (study PRJEB31778, sample SAMEA3449314) | human gut metagenome | biome: human gut; feature: human-associated habitat; material: faeces | place: United Kingdom | collected 2010/2012 ... | reverse complement strand
TGGCACACCTGGCTGCAGCTCGGCGCGGCGCTGCTGACGCAGGGGCGCTTTGCGGATGCGCGGGACGCGCTTGCGCGCGCTGACAGCCTCGCGCGCTGCGCCTGGGTAAAATACGCATGCAGCTGCCTGCACCTCATGCAGCACGAGCCGGAGCGCGCCGCGGTATACGCGCGTCAGGCGGCCGAGGCCGCGCCGGAGGATGCGTCCGTGCTGAAATTCGCGCTGCGGGTGCTGCTGGAGGCGCGACAGTACGGCGAAGCGCTGCGGCTGATCGCGGCTGCGCCGCCGGAGCTGCAGCGGCTGCCGCGCGTCCGGCTGTCCGAAGCGCAGGCGTTGGTCGGACTGGAGCGGCTGGAGGAGGCGGAGGCGATCCTGCTGCAGGACGGCGGGCTGATCGTGCCCGATATCCGCGAGGGCGAGCAGACGATGTCGGAGGTATGGCTCGCGCTCCAGCAGAAAAAGTACGGCCTCGGACGTGAGGCGGCGGAAAAGATCGCGCCCGTGCCGTACCGGATGGATTTCCGGATGAACTGAAGCGACAAAAACCGCAGGGACATGCAGACATGTCCCTGCGGTCATTTTATGCCGGTTCAGCCGGCCGTCTGTTCGGTTCGGATGGATTGAAACAGCGCCCATACCCGCGCGGCCAGCAGACCGTGCGCGTGCCCGTTCAGATGCACGCCGTCTTCAATGGTCAGCTCCGCGGGGGAGAAGGCCGCGTAGACCGGCTCCATGTCGTTGAAGACGGCACCGAAGTCCTCCGCGGCCCGCCGCAGGACGTCGTTGAAGGCCTGCCGGTCGGGCTCAAAATACTCGAGCCGGTATTCCGGGAACACGGCGTCGATCTTCTGCTGGTCGACCGGCGGGATGGAGGAGACGACGCTCCGCGTGCCGCCGGATTGCAGGGAGGCGAGCAAAAAGCGGACGTTTTTCTCGAATTCCTCCAGCCCGGTATGCAGCGCGTGCGGCGCGTCCACGGTCCGGCGGCAGTCGTTCGTGCCGATCATGAGGTGCGCGAGATCGGCATGAGACTGGAAAATGGACGGATACATGGTGATGAACAATTCGCCGGAGGTCTGGCCGGAGATCGAATGGTCGCAGAAGCGGACGGGGCAGCCGCGCAGCGCACGCTTTAACATGCGCCAGAAGCTGGCCTGATAGCTGCTGATGGAGTCGCCCAGAATGCTGATGGTACACGGCTCCCGCCACAGCTCCTTCCGCAGCGGCTGCCCGCGCAGGAGCGCGGCGGCGGCCTGTTCAGTCAGCTGCGCGCAGCGCTCCGCCTCCTCGCGCAGGACCTGCGCGGGAAGACCGTAGATGCCGGACAGACAGTCGTATGCGTCTTCGGGGATGGAGGCGCAGAAGCCGAGCGATTTATGCGCCTGAAAGCGGAAATTCTTCCGTTGAAGCTGTTCGTCCACGCTCACACCCGCTTTCTCTGGACCTCGCGTTCATAGCGATCCATCTCGTCAAGCCAGCTCATGCCGACGCCGGCGTTCTTTTTCCAGCACAGATAATCCCAGACCGCATTCAGCGGAAGATTTTTGCATTCGTCCAGCATGGCCATCCGCTTGCCGAGATTTCCGGCATATTCCGCCTCGCGCATCAGCACTGTCGGTTCCAGCAGCGCGGCGAGCAGCGCCTTTCCCGCGGCGCGGAGACCGACGATCCATGCCGTGACGCGATTGACCTGCGCGTCGAAGAAGTCCAGTCCGATGGCGACGCGCTTATTTAACAGATCCGCGCGCACGAGCTCCTGAAAGACCTGGAACAGATACGGCTCGTCCTGCGTCAGCGTGTGGTCGGAGTCCCAGCGCACGCCGCGCGACAGATGGAACATCATGCCGTCAACGAACGGGAACACGGCGGAGATCTTATCCGCGTAATTTTCCGTCGGATGGAAGTGGCCGGTGTCGATGGTCAGACCCTTCTGGTTTTTCGCGGCGTAGGCGATATAGAAATCATGCGAGCCCGCGGTGAAGCACTCGTTGGCGATGGAGAAGACCTTGCCCTCCATGCAGTCGCACAGATACCGGCTGTCGAGCGGCTCGGCGTAGATCTGGTCGAGCGAGTCCTTCAGCCGCGCGCGGTAGCCCATGCGGTCGACGGTATTGTCCTTGACGCCGTCCGGCGTCCAGGTGTTGTTGAATACCGTGCAGCCGAGTTCGCGGCCGATGGCCTCGCAGATGCGCCGCCCGTTGATCCCGGCCCTGACCCAATAGGCGCGCACCGCGTCGTCCGGCGAGGCCAGCGAGCAGCCGTCCTTCATCATCGGGTGCGTAAAATAGGAGACGTTGTAATCGACCGCCATGTGATGCTTTTTCGCGAAGTCGATCCAATTGCGGAAATCCTCAACGTCGTAGTCGCAGCGCTCCTTCTGCGTTTTGGGTTCTGCATACATGCTCTGCAGACCCAGCCGGTGTGTGCAGGGGGAAAAGCGCATGGCCTGCTCCAGATCCTGCCGCAGCTCGCCGCCGTTTCTCGCGCGGCCGGGGTAGTTGCCGGTGACGGTGTTCTCGGAATGCACGCCGCCCTCGTGGGTCTCAAAGCCGGTCACGTCGTCGCCGGCCCAGCTGTGGATGGAAATGCCGACCTTCTCAAACTGCGCCAGCGCCCGTTCCGTATCCAGGCCCAGCGAAGCATAGACGGCCTTCGCGTTTTGATAGCCTTCGAGGATGCTGTCATCTGTGGGAGTATAAAACATGCGAATGCTCCTTTCAATTTGAATGCCTGCCTGTAGTATAGCGAAGAAAAATTCATAATTCAACAGACAATTTCATAAATAATCAAAAAATATCAAACGAGGACATTGGGGATCGAGTCCCGCGGCAGCAAAAACCGCGTGCCCTGGGTGGAAAACAGGTGCTGAAACGGGACGGAGTCCGCCGAAAAAGCGGCGGCCCGGGCGGCACAAAGGGCAAAATTGGAAAGGACCTTGGCGATTATGCCTAAAATCGACAGCGGGTTTTTATCCATGTCTACAAAGGTACTGCTGCGTATTGACAAAAAGTGATTTTATATGATAAAAAATGATTACGGCGCAGACGTGCCGAAGAAACGGAGGAAGACTTATGAAAAACAGAAAGATCCTGATCGTGCTGCTTGCGATGCTCCTGATCGTGAGCGCCGTGGGCTGCGCGGCAAAGCAGCCTGCCGAGACGGCGGCACCCGCCGAGACGAAGACGGACGCGCCGGCAGAACCCGCGCAGACGGAAGAAACGGGCGCTTATGTCATCGGCTTCAACAACTACAACATGGGCAGCGATTTCCCGCAGCAGCTGTACGCCGGTCTTGAGGCCGCGGCGGCGGAGGCCGGTGTGGAGATCATGTACGCGGAAGCCGCCGGCGACCCGCAGAAAATGGTCAGCAACATCGACGCATTCATCACCGCGGGCGTCGATCTCATCGTCGATTTCAACTTTAACCCCGAGGTGGGTGTGACGCTCGTGCAGATGTGCGACGAGGCGCAGATCCCGCTGATCTCCATCGACTGCTATTACGAAGGCGCGTATTTCTTCGGCGTCAACAACCTGCTCGCCGGCAAGACTGCCGGTGCGTTCGCGGCGGAGCTGGTCGCGGACAAGTGGGATAACTCCTTCGATGAGCTCGTTCTGGAGTTCAACGACGCGGCCGGCCCCGAGGTCAAGCAGCGGCTGGAGGGCATCGTGGAAGCGCTGCAGGAGGCCGGGATCGAATTTACGGACGATCAGGTCACCTGGATCGACTTCAACAACGACGAGACGAAGGCGCAGTCCACTGCCGCCGACTTCCTGACGGCCCATCCCGACAGCCGGAAGATCCTCTTCGGCGTCCTGACCGACCCCGCCTCCGCGGGCGTTCTGGCCGCGATCGAGACGGCGAAGCGCTCCGACGACTGCATGATCGTTTCCCACGGTGGCGAGGACGTCGGCATTGAGATGCTCAAGAAGGACAACTGCTTCCAGGGCACGGTCTGCTACGATCCCGCCAAGTACGGCGAGGGCCTGATCCCGCTGGCCGTCCGCATTATCCATGGAGAGCAGGCCGAGGTCTACAACTATGCGCAGCAGTACATGCTGACCCGCGACAATCTGGGCTGACAGAACGAAAAGGGGATCTGGGGGCGCTGCCCCCATTCCCCTTTTTCACGGACGATTACGAGGAAATGGAGTGAACAACAGCATGGAGCATGTTCTGTTAAGCATGCAGCATATCAGCAAGAGCTATCCCGGCGTGCAGGCGCTCGACGACGTTTCGCTGCGGCTCGACCGCGGCCAGATCCTGGCGCTGGCCGGAGAAAACGGCGCGGGAAAATCAACGCTTATGAAGATCCTGTCTGGTTCTGTCACGCCGAGCGGCGGTACGATCCTGCTTGACGGCGAAGAGGTCTCGTTCTCAAACCCCAGACAGGCGCTTGACGCAGGCATCAGCATCATGTATCAGGAGCTGAATTATCTCAACGATCTGAGCATTGCGGAAAACATCTTTGTCGGCCGTCTGCCGCAGAACGGCCTGCTGAATAAAATCGATTATTCCCGTCTGCATAAGGACTGCAGCGCGCTTCTTGAACGGGTGGGTCTGCATCACGACCCGTTCACCAGAGTCAGGGAGCTTTCCGTTGCGGAAAAGCAGCTGGTTGAAATAGCCAAGGCGATCTCCCGGAACATCCGCATTCTGATCATGGACGAGCCGACCTCCGCGCTCAACGAGGAGGAGACGAAGAACCTGTTCCGCATCATCCGCGAGCTCGCCGCGCAGAAGATCGCGATCATTTATATCTCGCACCGCATGGAGGAGATCTTCGAGATCTCCGACCGCGTGATGGTCATGCGCGACGGAAAATACGTCGACGATCTGCCCACGGCGCAGACCACGCGGGAGGAGCTGATCCGCCTGATGGTCGGCCGCGATATCGGCGCGATGTTCCCGGCGCGCAACGTCGCCATCGGCGAGCCGCTCATGAAGGTGGAGCACCTGTGCGTCAAAAAGATCCAGGACGTCAGCTTTTGCCTGCGCGAGGGCGAGGTGCTCGGCATCTTCGGCCTGATGGGCGCCGGACGGACCGAGCTGGTGGAGAGCATCTTCGGCGTGCATAAGATCACGGGTGGCAGCATCGAGATCAAGGGAAAGCCCGTCGCGATCCACTCGCCCGAGGAAGCCATCCGCGCCGGCATCGCCTATGTCCCGAGCGAACGGAAGCAGGACGGTCTGATCCTGTCGCATTCCGTCAAAAACAACATGACGCTGGCAAATCTGCGGAAGTATAACCGTGGCTACGCCATTGATTCCGCCGCCGAGACCGCCGCCGCGCGCGGCTGGGTCGATACGCTGGATATCAAGACGCCCGGCCTCGGCGCGGCGGTGGACACGCTCTCCGGCGGCAACCAGCAGAAGGTCGTCATTGCCAAATGGCTGGACACTGCGCCGCAGATCCTGATCCTCAACGAGCCGACCCGCGGCGTGGACGTCGGTGCGAAGGTCGAGATCTACAACACGCTGGAGCTGATGTGCAAAAAGAAGATCGGCGTGATCATGATCTCGTCGGAGCTGCCGGAGATCATGGCCATCGCGGACCGGATCATTGTGATCCATGAGGGAAGATATATGGGAGAATGTCTGAAGCAGGATATTTCACAAGAACGCCTGCTGAGCATGGCGATTGGAGGATAAACAACGATGAAAACGATGAACGCGCATAAAAAACTCGGAAGCCTGCTTTCAAAGGCCGGAACGAACCTCAGCCTGATCCTGGCGCTGCTTGTGATGAGCGTCCTGTTCGCGATCATGTCGCCGCACTTCCTGACGCTGCGGAATCTGGTCAATATCGCGACCTACACATCCATCAACGCGATCATGGCCTTCGGCATCACGGTCGCCATGATCCTCGCGGCCATGGATCTGTCGCAGTATACCGTCGCGGCGGTATCCGGCATGGTGATGGCGCTGATGCTGCGGGCGGGGCTGCCCACGGGCGTCGCGATCGTCTGCGCGCTGCTGACGGGCGTTCTGCTCGGCCTGCTCAATGGCGTTCTGGTTTCAATCTGCGGCGTCAACCCGATCATCGCCACGCTCGGCACGCAGCAGATCTACCGCGGCTTTGCCTATCTGGTCTCCAACGGCAAGAACATTCTCATCAGCAATGATTTTCTGACCTTTATCGGCCGCGGCGATATCCTCGGCGTGCCGGTCGTCGTGCTGCTGATGATCGTCATGTTTGCCATCACGGCCTATGTTCTGAAATATACGAGCTTCGGACGGAAGATCTACGCCATCGGCGGCAATAAGAACGCCAGCTATCTCTCCGGCATCAACATCCGCCGCGTCCAGATGGGCGGCTTCGTCTACTGCTCCGTGGCGGGCGCGCTGGGCGGCATTCTGCTCGCCTCGCAGGTCGGCGTTGCGCTGCCCACCTGCGGCATCGGCAGCGACATGGACGTCATCGCCTCCGTCGTTCTGGGCGGCGTCAGCCTCTCCGGCGGCTGCGGCAAGGTCTCCGGCACGCTGCTGGGCGCGCTGATCCTCCAGACGATCAGCAACGGCATGACGCTTCTGAGCGTCCAGTCCTACTGGCAGATGGTCATCAAGGGCATCGTCCTCATTCTCGCTGTGCTGATCGACGTCATGCGCAGCAAGAAGCGCTGAGAGGCGGAAAGGAGCCGCAATGAACGCAACGGTATCCGCACTTTCATTCACCTCCGGAGATCAGACCTTCCGGACGGACCGCTTTTCCTATCTTCTCTGCGGGACGGCAGCGGACGCGCCGTTCCGCTGCGAGGGGAGCCGGTGGGAGCTTTCCGAAGACCGCGCCGCGGTAGAGCTTCCGGAGCTGTCGCTGCGCGTCACCCGCACGATGCGCGCCTGTGACGGCGGCGCGGAGGAATCCATCGAATTTTACAACTACGGCGAAAAGAAGCTGCGCTTTTCCACGATCAAGCTGGGCTGGCTCCTGCCTTTGCAGGAGCTGACGCTCCACGCGATCCCGTTCACCGTGCAGCAGGACGGCTGGCGGCACGTGTACAGCGCCGAAACGCTCCGCTGCGGCGAGCATTTCCAGATCGTCAACAACCGGCTGCCCGAACAGCCGGGCCGGTATTTCGGCAACAGCGTGTACTCGGATCCCTCCCGGCCGGAGCCGCCTCTGTGCGAGGAAGGGCTGCTGCGCTCGGAGGCGTGGTTCTGGGGGACGGAGCGGGGCGGTCTGCTCGCGGCCAAGTACAATAACCGCGACATCGAATACGCCGTCGCCGAGCCGGTCGGCCCGGCACGCGAGGAGCTGCAGCTGGGCGGCGCGGGCTTCTGTCTGTACCACGAGCCCTCCGCGGCGCAGGAGCTGGACGCCGGACAGCGCTTCCGCTTCGGCAGCACGTTCTATTATCAGGCGGACGATCTGACGCGGGCCTGCGGCCTGTACCGGGCGCTGCTGGACCGGAAGGGCCACGCGCTCCCGTCGGATTACGCGCCGAAGGTACACTGGAACGAGCTCTACGACATCGGCTGGTATCACTCCGACCGGGCCGCGCTGAACCGGTCGTACACGCTTCCCGCGCTCCTGCGCGAGGCGCAGAAGGCGCACGAGTGCGGCTGCGGCGCGCTGTATCTGGATCCCGGCTGGGAATTTGCCGAGGGCACGACGTTCTTCGACTATCACCGGCTCGGCGATGAGACGGAGCTCGTGAAAACGCTCCGGGAGCAGTACGGCCTGTCTCTTGCCATCCGGATCATTCTGCGCACATATGTAAATTACTGGCCGGACGCGCTGAACGCCGTGCATACGCCGGACGGCTTTGCCTCGGCCTGCATGCTGCCGCGCACCATCATCCCGTCCAACCAGCTGCTGTATGAACAGTGCCTGTGCAATGAACCGTTCCGGAAGGAAAAGGAGCGCCGCGCGGACAAGCTGGCGCAGGACGGCGCGTATTTCATCATGCTCGACGAAATGGACTGGCGCGGGCCCTGCTATCATCCGGGACACGGACACGCGCGGCCCTCCACGGCCTACGAGCATGCCGACGCCGTCTGCCGTCTGGCAAAGCACATCAAAAACACCAACCATATTCAGGTCGAGGTCCACGACCCGGTCTGGCCCTGGAATTCCGCGATCTATACGCCGAGCTACTGGCGTCAGGGCTTCTCGCAGGAGGGCTCCTATCAGGAGAACTGGGGCTTCGAGTTCATGTGGGACTGCATCGAGGATCTGCGCAGCGGCCGCGCGCTGAGCCTGTATTATTACAATCTCAGCTGCAGCATCCCGCTGTATCTGCACATCAACATGGCGGCGGACAACGACCAGTGCCTGTTCTTCTGGTGGGCGGCGTCCACCGTCCGCCATCTCGGGATCGGCGGCAAAAACTGCGATCCCACGATCGTCCCGCCGGGACGGACGTTCACATTCGATCCCGAGACGCGCTTCGCGGCCTACCGGAGCTGCATGCAGACCTATAACCGCCTGCGTGCGTATTACCAGCGCGGCGTGTTTACCGGCATCAGCGAATTTGCGCATCTGCATACGCTGGCGGACACGGCGGGCGGCGTGCTCGACCTGTTCAACTGCACCGACGAGGCGCAGACCGTCACGCTCTGCCTGACGGCCGAGCAGCTGCACGGCGAAGCGCTCCCGGTCACGGGCGCGGAGGCCGTCTGGGACGGCGGCACGCTGACGCTCCGCGCGGAGATCCCCGCGCTCTCGCACCGTCTGGTGCTGCTCGGCGGCGCGGCCGCGCAGGCAGACTGAATCCGCATCATTTCCGCCGAGGGACGGCTGCAAAAAGTTTTTGCAGCCGTCCCTTTTGATTTGACCCGCTTCGCGGTCTATGATATACTGATTGTAAAATAATCAAAATTTCTCAAACCTGAGCGAAATGGTGACTGAAATGTTTGCTGATGAAAGAACGGAAAAAATCAAGGCGCTGCTGCTCGACTACAAGCGCATTGACATCAATACGCTGATCTCCATGATCCCGGCCTCGCCGGCCACCGTGCGGCGCGATCTGGAAAAGATGGAGAAGGAGGGCTTTCTCCGCCGGACGCACGGCGGCGTGGTGCTCGTGGAGGCGGAGGAACCGGCGGCGCCTGTGCCGGTCGACCGGTATCTGCTGGAAAAGGAGCAGATCGGCGCGATCGCCGTCGCGATGATCGAGCCGAATGATACCGTCTTCCTCGGCAACGGGACAACCTGCCTGCAGGTGGCAAAAAATCTGCGCGACCGGCCCAATATCCGCGTCGTCAGCAACAACATCGGCGTCATTGCAGAGCTGCTGAGCGCGGAAAACTGCCGGCTGATGGTTCCCGGCGGCGAGCTTGAGCGTGCCGGGGCCAGCGCCTGCCTGAGCGGCCGCCACGCGCTGCGCAATATCTCCAAGCTGTATTTTCAGAAGTGCTTCATTTCCGTCGCCGCAGCGGATCTGAATGCCGGCTATATGGTCGATACGGAGGATGAGGCGGAGCTCTATCAGATCCTGATGCAGCACTCCGAGCAGACGACGCTGCTGCTGGACTATTCGAAATTCGGCCAGCGCGCGCTGGTCCCGCTGTGTCCGCTCCATGAGATCAAGACTGTGATCTCCAACATTCAGATGCCGGAGACCTACAAGAGCTACTATTTCGACCACGGCGTTACGGTATTTACCACGATCAAGGATCTGTAGATTGAAGCGAAGGGTGTTGCTTATGTCGAACAATCTGATTGAGCTTCAGAACGTCTGCGCGATCCTTGGCCGGACACAGGTGCTCGACCATGTGAACCTGCAGCTGCGGGAAGGGGAGATCCTGGGCCTCTGGGGCGACAACGGCTCCGGAAAATCCGTGCTGGTCAGCCTACTCGCGGGCGTCCATGCGCCGAGCCAGGGACAGATCCTGCTGGACGGGAAGGCCTATTGCCCGTCCAGCCCGAGCGACGCGCAGCACCGGGGCGTCCAGACCATTTTCCAGCAGCCCGCGCTGCTGCCGAATCTCTCGGTGGCGGAAAATCTGTGCATCGGCGCCTGGCCGTTCCGGCACGGCAGGTTTCTGCATGTCGACTGGAAGGCCATCTACGCGCAGGCGGAGGAGAGCTTCTGCGAGCTCGGCTGCCGCATCGACGTGCATGCGGCAGCGCAGGAGCTGAATCTGGCGCAGCAGCGGCTCGTGGAGCTGGTAAAGGTCTCGCGCAGCGATGCGCGTGTGCTGATCGTGGACGAGCTGGACTCCGTGCTCACCGTGCAGGAGCTTGCGCCCGTTTTCCGCGTGCTGCGCAGTCTTCGCGCGCGCGGCATGTCCGTCCTGTATATCTCGCACCGCATCGAATCGCTCGCGGAGCTGTGCGACCGCGTCTGCATCATCAGCGAGGGCCAGATCAAGGACACGCTGGACGCGGGCGACCCCGACAGCCGCGGACGGCTGATCGAGCGGTTGTGCAGAGCGCCGGAAAGCCAGCGCCATCCGCGGATCTATCAGCCCGCCGGCCGCGTCGTGCTGCAGGCCGAGGGGCTGTCCACGGCACATGGTCTGCGCGGCGCGTCGCTTCAGCTGCGCAAGGGCGAGGTGCTCGGCATCGCCGGCTTCCTCGGCTCCGGGCGCAGCGCGCTGGCGCGGGCGCTGTTCGGCATCGATCCGCTCCTGACCGGAAGCATCACGCTCAATCAGGCAAAGCTCTCCCTGCGCAGCCCGAACGACGCCGTGCGCCACGGCATCGGCTATATTTCCGACGCCAGCGCCGACGAGCTTCTGTGCAAAAATCTTCCCATCGCGCAGAACATCACCATGGCGAATATCCGCGGTATCCAGGGGCCATACCATCTGGATCTGCGGCTGGAGCAGGAGGTCTGCCGCGCGTTCCGCGAAAAGCTGGTCATCCAGACCGCGGAGGACGACGAACAGGTGCAGCACCTGTCGCGCGGCAACCAGCAGAAGGTGCTGCTGAGCAAGTGGATCTTCACGAGCTGCCAGATCCTGATGATCGACGAGCCCTGCCGCAATGTCGACCAGTGCGGCAAGGTCGAGATCTATAACATCATCAACAAGCTCGTGCTGGAGGGGAAGTCCGTCATTCTGATCTCCTCGAACTTTGAAGAGCTGCTGGGCATGTCGGACCGGATCCTGGTGATGCAGGAGGGGACGATCGTCCGTCGGCTCGAGCGGAGCGCGTTTTCCATCAACGCCATCATTGACGCCCTGTCCGCCCCCGCCGCCCGGAAACCCATCTGACCCCAGCCGGCAGAACCGCTTATATCTGACAAAAGCAGGGTTCGAACCCCGCTCCCGGGGGGTCGAACCCTGCTTTATCATGCGTTCAGTTCAGTAAAACAAATTGTCATGATCCGGCAGACTGCAATGGTACTTTGCTGCTGTGCAGATGCCGGATGCCCGCGTTCCGGCCGGATCATTCTTCCGGCCGGTCTTTTTTATAGCTGCTTGGTGCGACGTTCATGTGCTTTTTAAACACTCTGGAGAACGAAAACTGGCTCGTATAGCCGACGGCCGCCGCGATCTCCGCCACAGAGAGCGTGGAGGACTGCAGCAGCTCGCAGGCCTTGTCAATCCGGTACTGGATCAGATATTCCATCGGGGAGCTTCCGGTCTCGCGCTTGAAGACCTTTGAGAAATATTTGCGGTCGAGGGAGAGATAGGTGGCGATCTCTTCGATGGAAATGTCGCGCTGATAGTTTTCCCGGATATAGCGGATGGCGATTTTTACATATTTGTGCGCGTTCGAGGTGTCACTGTCATTGCCGGAATAGTCCACAATGGACGCAAGAACGAGATACAGATAGCCGATATAGTTGAGATCGTGGTTCGCGGTGTCGCCTTTGGTGGAGAGGATCTCCCGGAATGCGTTTTCAATCAGCGGCTTGTTCGGACAGTCGATGACCAGATGATCCGGGCGGAACCCGGCGCGGCGCAGATACTGTTCGGCGTTCAGCCCGTCAAAGGCCACCCAGGAATATTCCCATGGCTGCGCGGCATCGGCCCGGTAGAAAACGGTCTCGCCGGGAAAGCAGGCGAAAAGCTGCCCGGCGGTGATGCGATATTCGCGTCCGTTGGAGCGGAGCCAGCCCTCGCCGCTGTGTACATAGTGCAGCTTATAATGCTGCTTGACACCGGGCCCCCAGGTGTCTGCTGCGGTGCATTTCTGTGACCCGTAATAGAACAGCTCCAGATCACTGTTATGGCTGCTGCTGGCACTTTTATTCAGTTATTCAGTATGGAGTTCCGATGCAAGAGATCACCTCGTTTCGACTGCGCTTTATCCTGGAATATACCGCGCATTTATTATAGAAAATATGCATGTTATTTTCAAGATATTTTTCGTGTCAGGTTTTCCCGGAGCTGCAAATGGAGATTTTGCGCAATAAAAAGCTGTCCTTTGGCAATAGCCGGGCGGCGGCTCCTGCACTATAATATTGGCAGGAGCTGATACAATGAACCGATATGAAACATCTCTTCCTGAGCGGATCAAATATGGGCTGGGCGATTTTGCCCAGAACGGCGTATTTACGTTTATGTCCTCCTATTTTCTGTTTTTCTGTACAGATATCGCGGGAATCGGTCTGGAATATGCGGGTATGGTGACGTTTATCGGCCGGATATATTACAAAAACGATACCAGACAGAGAACGGTTGCAGCGAAAAGTTGACAGTATCGCAGAGAGTATCAAGAAAATTCCCAGAAAATTTAGCAAGGAACGTAAGCGTCAAACCTCCCCGCGTATAAAAGGCCGCCATCTCAAAGCAAGCTGCTGCTCACTGGGATGGCGGTCAATTATTTTTGCGGTATATACTCTGATTCAAAACTGGAATGAGCGCGTCACGTCAGAGGATACAGTCTATGTGCTCGGCGATGCGTTCTGGAAAAATGAAGAAAACAGCATCCAGGTCATGCAGCAGCTCAATGGGCATAAGCACCTGATTCAAGGCAACCATGACCGCGTAAAGGGAAATCTCCGCCCTTATTGGGAGAGCATCGAGCAGTACGCGGAGATCAATGATGAGAAACGGCTGGTGATTCTGAGTCATTACCCGATTCTGTTTTATAAGAACCAGCATTATGGCGCGGTCATGCTGTACGGGCATGTACATAATACGCGCGAATGGGTACTCGTTGAGAAGTGGAAGAAAGAGCAGTGGGCGATGGGCATTCCAAGCAGATTGATCAATGTCGGCTGCATGATGGATTACATGAGATACACACCGCGCACACTGACGGAGCTGCTGGACGCCAACCCGATGCCGGAGATCGCCAGAGATCGCAAGGACGGAAGCGCAGTTGAAAGCGCGGAGTAGCAGAACAAGCGGGAAAGGACGTGGGATCTGAATGAAGGTTACACCGCTGAAAAAACAGAGTAAGAAAAACCAGCGTAAATTTCATGCAGCCAAGCGCGGCACATGGAACGGCGTTTCGCCGGTCCCCCGCATTGTGCAAAACAAGCGGCTTTACGACCGAAATCGTGCAAAGCAGGAGGATCGTCGGGATGAAGATTAGTGAGGCGATAGTGCGGAGTACGAAAAACCGCAAACTATGCAATATCTTTTTGGGTTGCACAGTAACAATCAAGCAGTACGCTGCGCCAACGCGGAAAAAGATTGCCGAAAGTAGCTGAAACCCTTGAAAACACTGGAGAAATCATTGTTATCTTAAAGGGTGCTGCTTGCCATATAAAAGCTCCGAAATCGTATGGTTTCGGAGCTTTTTCTTTGTTTTTTTGGCTTAAAAAGTTTGACATATCATGCTAAAATCTAATTAAAACAATCGATTGTCCAACTACGCCGTGTAATGCTCTTTATCGTATCAGAGGTCAAGGTGCAAATGATATCGCAAAGCCGATCTACTACTTTCTCCAAAGTAGCAAACACTTCATTGCGGAAGCCCGTGATTCGAAGTTCTTTCCATATCTGCTCGATGGGATTCATCTCAGGCGTATACGGTGGAATGTAAAACAACTCTATGTTTTCCGGGATATGAAGCTTGTTAGACTTGTGCCATGCTGCACCATCACAACACAGCAGGATCAGATCATCCGGGTATTGCTTGGACAGTTCCTCGAGAAATATGTTCATACAAGTAGAATTGCAATACGGCATAACAAGAAAACAGGAGCTTCCCGTTACTGGTTCAACAGCTCCGTATGCATACCGATATTCGCGAATGTGATGGCAAGGTACCGATGGACGAATGCCCTTTTCACACCAGCAGTATTTGGGCTTATTGATTCGTCCGAATCCTGCTTCATCCTGGAACATAAGTCGTACTTCTTGATGTGGATGACCAGACTTGTTTACATAATCCTTTAGTTCGCCGATTCGCTTGTTAATTTTTTTGAGGCCTCGATGACCTCATCACTGGCTTTCTTCGGATGCTTGCTCCTTGGCATGACTTTCCTCCAACCGTGGCGGTGGAGGACGTAATAGATCTGTGATGTCCCTATGGAATGGCCTACAGCTTCCCGATATGCAGTCTCAATATCATGCACCGATACCGTTTTTCCTGCATTTGAATCCTGACGAAACGGCTCCAGAAGCGCTTCCTCTTCTGCATAACTCAGGTTCCGGTGGTTTCCGTGATAGTGGCTTTCTGTGATACTTGCAAGACCGTTGGCTTTATATCGGGAAACCAGCACGGTAATATATTGCGTGTGGAAGCCGGTTTTTTCACGAATTTCTTTGTTCTGCTTCCCTTCTGCTCGCATCTCAAGTGCTGCCAGTCTTTTTTCAACATTCTTGTCTCGATTCTTTTTCCTCGCAGCCTTGATTTCTTGCGTTTCCTCAAGCGTGAACGTGTATCTTTTCATTTCTCATCACCATCTTCATTATACATCAATAAATTATCAGCCTTTTTAAAAAGACATTAGTATTATAAATTGTTTTTGGGTTTAAACGCGCATATAAAAAACCGCCCGCTCAGATGAAAGCTGACCGGGCGGTTTTAGTATTCGGGTGTTTATGCGAATGTTCCGCCTAAGGACTGGGTGAGGCCTGTCAGTGCGCCGGTGACGGTCAGGACGGCAATCAGGATGATTGCCAGCACATAGACGCAGAAATAGCTGCGGGCGTAGTTGCGGCGGTTGATGTTCGCGCTGCCGATGGCGTGGACGATCAGGAATATCCAGCCCACGAGCGGCAGGGAATAGAGAATGCCGAGGCCGAAATAACTCCATGGCGACAGGGGGCGGTACGCCTCCGGCAGATGCTGCAATTCAAATTCGTTCATGCTGTTCCTTCTTTCTTAGCGTCAGTGGTCAAGGGCACATATGCCCTGCGGGTCTCCGAGTTTTCCCGGAGTATGGACGGCAGCTGGCAAGGCAGACGAGGCAGATGGGCTGTCGCCCATCAACGAGGATAACGACGCCAGCTGTCGTTCAGGCCCGGGAAAACCATGTGTGCCCTTGTCCACTGACGCTATAGATGTTCCTTGCAGGTCAGCTGCGCGACGTCCAGCCGGAACACGGCCACGCGCTGCGTCTGCTCATCCGTAAATGCGAACGGGCGGCTTTTTTCATAGTGCGCCATGATGGCCGACAGCGCCCGCTTCTTTTCCTCCGGCTCCTGCACCTCGCAGATCACGCCGGTACCGATTACACTCCGATAGCGATAGGAATACGAGCAGCCGGTCTGTCCGGCTGTGAGTGCGTGCGCGCAGTCCAACTCAAAGCCGACGCGCGGCGCGGTGCGGATCAGGTCTGCCTTGCGCCCCTCCTGCGCGCCGTGAAAATAAAACCGGTCAGGCGTGCCGGGGACAAAGGCGAAATTCAGCGGCACGATGTACGCCCCCTCCGGGCAGGAAAAGCCGACACGGCAGCATTCGCAGGACTCGATCACCTGCAAAATCCGTTCGCGGTCCGTGACCGCGCGGTCAGCCCGCCTCATGCCAGCCGGACGCCGCCCGCCTGCCGGATCGAGAGCACATGGCAGCGGCCCTCGCCGAGCAGGGCCTCCATATTGGCGCGGAAGGACGTGAGTGCATCGTTCGGCACGAACGCCAGCAGCGTCCCTGCAAAGCCGCCGCCGTGAATCCGGCAGGCGCCGCGCCCGGCAAGCTGCTGATGGCGGATATCGCCGCCCGTACGCTGTTAACGCCGTATGAGCTGGCAACCGGCGTGATGACTGCACTGGTCGGCGCGCCGGTCTTTATCCTTATGGCGTCAAGGATGTTCAAATGAACCGGGCTGGATTGAGGGCAGTACGATTTTTCTCCTTCTCGGCGCTGGTTCGCCCGAGGGCGCTGCTGTATCTGGCCGTATTATCGCTTGCCGCTCTCCTGCTGCTAAGTTTTGGCCTGACGCACGGTTCGCTGCCCATTCCTGCTTCCGCCATCGGACGTGCGCTGTTTTATCCTGAACGTCTGACGGCGGATGCGCATTACATTGTGATGGATATCCGCCTGCCGCGCCTGCTGATGGCGGTGCTGTGCGGCGCGATGCTCGGCATGGCGGGGGCGGCCATGCAGTCCATTACCCGCAACGGCCTTGCTGACCCCGGTCTTATCGGCGTGAAAGAGGGCTGTAGCGCGGCGGTGCTGCTGCTGATTTTTCAGTTTCCGGGATTGGGGCCGTACTGGCGTCCACTTATCGGCATGGCCGGTGGGCTGCTGACCGCGCTGCTGGTAGTGGCGCTGGCGCGTGATATCTCGCGCCCGCGATTCATCCTGATTGGCATCGGTGTGAAGATATTGTTGGAACATCTTGGAATATTTGGATAGAAAGGAAATAGAACATATGTACATTCTCTCTGTAATTATATTAGTAATAGGATTTGTATTACTGGTAAAAGGTGCGGATTTTTTTGTGGAT
>ERZ827469.1969-NODE-1969-length-16751-cov-3.930762_pt1 | contig 16751 bp, 16 predicted proteins | sample MGYA00519917_ERZ827469 | MGnify/ENA primary metagenome ERZ827469 (study PRJEB31778, sample SAMEA3449314) | human gut metagenome | biome: human gut; feature: human-associated habitat; material: faeces | place: United Kingdom | collected 2010/2012 ... | reverse complement strand
CTGGCAGCACTTGAGATGCGAGCAGAAGGGAAGCAGAACAAAGAAATTCGTGAAATCACCGCAGCAGGGCAATTTGACAGGCTGGCGGCAGCGGTGTGCTTGGCGCAGTAACAGCAACATCATATTGAACAGAACGTAAGTGTTTTTGATGATTTTATGATAGGAAAGGGCGCGCGGATGTGATAATATGAGAATGCAGTCATGGACAGCACAGGATGGTGACGAATATGTATTTCGCATACGGGGAAACCGAATGTTCCTATCTGCGGCAGAAGGACAAGCGGCTCTGCGCGGTCATTGACCGTATTGGGCATATTGAACGTGCAGTCGATACGGATCTGTTTTCGTCTGTCGTGCATCACATTATCGGCCAGCAGATTTCAACCAAGGCGCAGGCGACGATCTGGTGCCGGTGTCAGGATACGCTGGGCGAGGTCAACGCGGAAGCCATTCTGACAGCAGGCGTTCCAAAGCTGCAGTCGCTCGGCATGACCTTCCGCAAGGCGGAGTACATCACGGATTTTGCCGAAAAAGTTCATACCGGCGTGTTCAGCTTAGACGCGGTGGCGCACATGGATGATGAAGACGCGATTCGGGCTTTGAGCAGTCTGAAGGGGATCGGCGTTTGGACGGCGGAGATGATTCTGCTGTTCTGCCTGCAGCGGCCTGATATTTTCAGCTATGACGACCTTGCAATTCAGCGCGGGCTGCGCATGGTCTACCATCACCGGGAGATCGACCGCAGGCTGTTTGAAAAATATCGCCGCCGCTTTCACCCGTATTGCAGCGTGGCCAGCCTGTATCTGTGGGCGGTCGCGGGCGGCGCAATTCCGGAAATGAAGGATTACAAGCCGAAAAGCAAAAGCGGAAAATAAAAGAGGGGTACAGAATGGTTTACACGACGGAATATGCTTCTCCGCTCGGCGCGATCACGCTGGCCTGTGACGAAGAAGCAATCATTGGCCTGTGGTTCAACGGGCAGCGATATTTTGGGAATATCCTGCCGAAGCGAACCGAGCAGAAAGAGCGGCCGCTGTTCGCAGATGCGAAACGCTGGCTGGACATATATTTTTCTGGACGGGAGCCGGATTTCCTGCCGCTGCTGCGGTATGACTCCACGCCGTTCCGCAAAACGGTCTGCGAGATTATGCTGACGATTCCGTATGGAAGGACTATGACCTACGGCGAGATTGCTGCTGAGGTCGCCAGACGGCAGGGGCTTGAAAAAATGTCCGCGCAGGCGGTCGGCGGTGCGGTGGGGCACAACCCGATCTCACTCATGATCCCGTGTCACCGCGTCGTGGGCACGAACGGCAGTCTGACCGGCTATGGCGGCGGCATTGCGCGAAAGGTGAAGCTGCTGGAATTGGAGCGCGCCGATATGCACGGCCTGTTCGTGCCGAAAAAAGAGACTGCGCTTTGATAAAAAGGAGAGAAGATCATGATTGTTTCAACTGCGATTCAAAAGATGATTGCGTTTTACAAGGGAAACCACCACGATATCAACCATTTTCTCAAGGTCTGGTCTATGGCAAAGACCATCGGGGAACTGGAAGGACTGGACGGACACACGCAGGAGGTCCTGGAACTTACCGCCGTGGTGCATGACATTGCCTGCCCGCTGTGCCGGGAGAAGTACGGCGATGCCGACGGGAAGCATCAGGAACTGGAAAGTCCGCCGCTGGTAGAGGCGTTTTTTGCAGAACTGCCGGTTGCGCGTCCTGATGTGGAGCGCATTTCATGGCTGGCCGCACACCACCATACCTATACGGAGATCGGCGGCATCGACCACCAGATCCTGCTGGAAGCGGACTATATTGTCAATGCGGACGAGCATGGTTATTCGCGTCCGGCAATTCAGACTTTCCGCCAGCGCATATTCCGCACAGCCGCAGGCCTCCGCCTGCTGGACAGCATCTATCTGCAGGACGAGCACGGCGCGTAAGCGGCCGCGCGAAGGAGAACCCGGAGAGCCGCAGGCAAGGCTCTCCGGGCTTTGGTTTTGGAAATCGAGCGGGATTTCCTGTCAGCGTCTTGCCAGACGGTAGGTGCTTTGCAGCACAAAGAGGCAGAAGACGAGCATGACGGTGAAGACGGCGTAAGCGGACGCGTAGCCGCCTGCAAGGTCGGCAATCGCGCCGGGCAGAAAGGACAGCACAATACCGCCGAGGCCGTAGGCACCCTGAAACAGCCGCAGGGTCTTCTCATAGCGTTCCGGCGTGCTCAGATCGCCCGCCCAGATCGAAATGCCGACGGTATTGAGCGACCCGCCAAAGCCCAGAAAGACCGAGGAGGCCAGCATCAGCGCCTCGCTTTTCATGGGTGCCAGCACGCACAGCGCGCAGCCGAGGATAAAGCTGCCGAAGAGCAGATAATTTGCCCGGTAGCTGCCCAGCTTATCGCACAGCGCGCCGCAGACGCACTTGCCTGCCATTAGCGCCAGTCCGCACAGCGAAAACGCCGCCGCGGTGCGCATGGCGTCCATTCCCTCTGAGATGTACAGCGTCATCAGATGGGTAAAGCCCGTCGCGCCGATGCCGCTGACCAGCAGAACGGCCAGCAGAAGCAGCGCCCAGCGCAGCCGGGACGGATGCAGGGCGTGCAGCGCGCGCTCCTGCGCACTCTCCGGAACAGCTGCGCCCCACGGCTCGAGGCCAAGCGCGGCAGGGTCGCTGCGGATGAGGAAAAAGACAAGCACTGCCGCTGCCGCGCAGAACGCGGCTGTCCATAAAAACGCGCGGTCAACGCCGCTGGATTCTGCAATGGCGGTAAACAGCGGCGAAAACACGACGGTCGCCAGTCCGGTTCCGGCGGAGCAGATCCCGATAGCCAGCCCGGAATGCGCCCGGAACCAGCGGCGCATCAGGATCGACGCCGGTACCATCGAGCCGAGCGCATAGCTGACGCCCGCGACGGCTCCGGCAAAATAATAGGCCGCGAGGCTCTTTGCCGCCGCAAACAGCAGGAAGCTGACGCAGGCCAGCACAGCTGCCAGCGCACAGCCGGCGCGGTAGCCGAGCCGCCGGTAATACCGGCCAATGGCGAACGTACCGAGCAGATACGCTGCCGAGCGGACTGTCGTGATGAGAGAGGTCTGCGTGTTGGTAAAGCCATTCTGGGTCAGGATGTACGGCTGTGCGGCTGAAAAGACGTTGAAAGCCAATCCGCATGTCACAAACAGCATCAACGTGCAGCCTGCGCAGGATAAAATTGCCCGTTTGAGGTTTTTTGGCATCTCTCTTTCTCCTCTGTATAGAATAAGCGCGCCGTGCGGCGCGCTTATTCTATGTGTCTTAGTCCTCTTCCTTTGCTGTGCAGCGGATATGCAGCTCGTCAAGCTGCTTCTGGGTGACCTCGCTGGGGGCACCCATCAGAATATCCTGTGCGTTCTTGTTCATCGGGAACGGAATGATCTCGCGGATGCAGTCCTCGCCTGCCAGCAGCATGACCATGCGGTCGATACCCGGGGCGATACCGGCATGGGGAGGTGCGCCGTAGCAGAAGGCGTTGTACATGGCGGGGAACTTCTTCTTCACATCGTCTTCACCGAGGCGGACAAGCTGGAAAGCCTTGATCATGATCTCAGGATCGTGGTTCCGGACTGCGCCGGAGGACAGTTCGATGCCGTTGCAGACCAGGTCATACTGCTGGGCCGTGATGGTCAGCGGGTCGAGTTCGCCCCGGATGGCCTTGTCAAGCGTGGCTGCGCCGCCGCCCGGCATGGAGAACGGGTTGTGGCAGAATTCCAGTTCGCCGGACTCATCGCCGATCTCGTACATCGGGAAATCGACGATCCAGCAGAATTCGTAGCGTTCCTTATCCATATGGCCCTCGACGTTTGCGCCGAAGGTCTTGATGAGCACGCCGGTAAGCTTCGTGGCCGAAGCGCCCGCCGCAATAACGACCAGCGTGTTGGGCGTCAGGCCGAGACGCTGGGCGAGCTGCTCCTTGCAGCCCTGCACAAACTTGGCGACGCCGCCGGCAAGTTCGCCGTTTTCATCCATCTTGAACCAGTAGCCCTTGACGCCCGCCTGCACCTCGCAGTCGGTCAGAAGCTTTTCAATCTGCTTCCGTGTCAGATGGCAGTTCGAGATCGGGACGGCCTTGACAGTCTGGCCCTTGAACGGCTCAAATTCAGATTCTGTGAACAGGTCGGAGAGATTTTTGCAGGTCAGATCGATGCGCAGATCCGGTTTGTCAGAGCCGTAAGTCTCCAGCGCATCCTTGTACGCGATGCGGCGGAACGGTGCGCTGGACGCGATGTTATACTTGCCGTACTTGGCGAAGATCGGCGGCAGCACATCTTCGATGATGGCAAACACGTCATCCTGCGCGGCGAAGGCCATTTCCATGTCAAGCTGATAGAACTCGCCGGGGCTGCGGTCGCCGCGCGCGTCTTCGTCGCGGAAGCAGGGAGCAATCTGGAAATAGCGGTCGAAGCCGGAGGTCATAAGCAGCTGCTTGAACTGCTGCGGCGCCTGCGGCAGAGCGTAGAACTTGCCGGGATGCTTTCTGGCGGGAACGAGGTAGTCGCGCGCGCCCTCCGGGCTGGAGGCCGTGAGAATGGGGGTCGTGATTTCGAGGAAATCATGGTCCATCATGGCCTTGCGAATGGCGGCAATGACGTTGCAGCGCAGGATGATGTTGCTTTTGACGGCGGGGTTGCGCAGGTCGAGATAGCGGTATTTCAGGCGCTGTGTTTCGTCGGCGTCGCGGCTGCGGTTGATCTCGAACGGGAGTTCGTTGTACTGGCAGCGGCCGAGCAGTTCGATCTTCTCCGGCACGACTTCAATGTCGCCGGTGGCCTGCTTGGGGTTCTTGCTTGCGCGTTCCCGCACGGTGCCGGTCACGGAGATGGTCGATTCCTTGTTGATGCCCTTGATGACGTTCATGATCTCTTCCGTTTCAACGACGATCTGCGTTGTGCCGTAGAAATCACGCAGAACGAGGAAGGCAAAGTTATTGCCGACCACGCGGACATTTTCCATCCAGCCGACGAGCGTAACATGTTCGCCTGCGTTTTCGATGCGGAGTTGGCCGCAGGTATGGGTTCTTGACTGCATCATATTGGTTTCCTTCTTTCTTTATGGGAAGATTTTTTACTTTAAGATTGTGCCCTGACCGCGAAGTTCCATATCGGCCAGAATGCGGGCGCTTGCGTCCTGCGCCGGAACGGTGATCTGCTCACCGGTGCGGAGATCCTTTAAGGAGACGGTTCCGGCTGCGATCTCGTCTTCGCCGAGGAAGATGATGTAGGGGATATGCAGCTTGTCTGCATACTGGATTTTGGCCTTGAACTTCTTCTGCTCGGCATAAAGCTGGACGCGGATATTTTGCGCGCGAAGTTCGGTCGCAAGGCGGACGGCGGCTTCCAGATCGTCGGTCATGGGGACGATCATGACATCAGCCGGGGCCATAACGCGGTTTTCGTTCAGCATGCCCTGCTCGTTCAGCACATAGAACAGGCGCGTCAGACCAATGGAGATGCCGACGCCGGGCAGCGGACGGTCGGTATAGTATTCCGCGAGATTGTCATACCGGCCGCCGGAGCAGACCGAGCCAATCTCGGGGTGGTCAAGAAGTGTCGTCTCATAGACGGTGCCAGTGTAATAGTCCAGACCGCGCGCGATGGTGAGGTCAACGGCGAAATTCTCTTCCGGTACGCCGAACGCGCCGAGCAGCTTCGTCACGGACGAAAGTTCGTCCAGACCCTGGTCGAAGACCTCGTTTCTGCCCCGGTACTGCTCCAGCGCGGACAGAACCTCGCCGTTTGTGCCGCGAATGGCGATGAAGGTCAGAATTTCATCGGCCTTCGCCTCTTCCACGCCGCAGTCTTCGACCAGCAGAACGCGGACTTTCTCCGGGCCGATCTTGTCCAGCTTATCAACGGTGCGCATGATATCACCGGACCGTTCGGACAGACCCAGCATGGCGTAGAAACCGTTTAGAATCTTGCGGTTATTCACGCGAATCTGGAACCGGCGCAGGCCAAGCGTCGAAAACGTCTTGTAGATGATAGACGGAATCTCGGCCTCGTTCGTGATGGAAAGCTTGCCGTCGCCGATGATGTCGATATCGGCCTGATAGAACTCGCGGAAGCGGCCGCGCTGCGCGCGTTCGCCGCGGTAGACCTTGCCGATCTGGTAGCGGCGGAAGGGGAAAGCCAGTTCGCCGTAGTGCAGCGCGACGTATTTTGCCAGCGGGACGGTCAGATCGAAGCGCAGGGCCAGATCGCTGTCGCCCTTCTGGAAGCGGTAGATCTGCTTTTCCGTCTCGCCGCCGCCCTTGGCCAACAGCACGTCGGCGGCTTCGATGGCGGGCGTGTCCAGCGGCGTGAAGCCGTAGAGGCTGTAGGTGTTCCGCAGAACCTCCATGATCGCTTCCATCTGCAGTTGCGGCTGCGGCAGCAGCTCCATAAACCCGGAGAGCGTATGCGGTTTGATTTGTGACATGGTTTTGTTCCTCTCTATGTGATGCGTTTTTGGTTTTGGATGGGATCATTGCGGTAAATCAGCTATGTGGTCAAAAATTGCAGGGAAGTATGGATTTGCTGGAATCTTGTGGGCATCGCCCCCTACAACCGGTGCGTGCAAATTTGCTTTGCATATCCATAAAAATATACTCCCGTCCCACTGTTTTGGGACGAGAGCATACCTGCTTCGTGGTGCCACCCAAATTCGGAAGTGGTTGAACGCTTCCCTCCTGCGCAAGGATACGGGCTGCGCGGGCCCGGCGATTTCGGCGCAGTGCGCCTTATACGCTTGCTCGGCGGATGTCCTTCCCGATGCTGCTGCAAAGGCCTTTCAGCAAAATGGCCTTCTCTCTGGGCAGGCAGGAAACCGGTACTGCTTCCACGTCGTCGCAAAAGATAGGATTATCGAATTGAACGCTTATTTTTCATCATCATACGCCAATCCAGATCGCCGCGCTGCAATCCGAGGATCAGCATTTCTGCCGAGGCCAGATTTGTTGCGCACGGGACGTTGGACGAGTCGCACAGGCGGAGCGTGCGCATGATGCGCTGATCCTCCCAGGGATCGGTGTCGTTGGGGTCGGAGAACATGATGACAAGATCGATCTCGTTATACGCGATGCGCGCATCGATCTGCTGATGCCCGCCCTGACTCTTGGACAGGAAGAGCGTGACGGGCAGGCCTGTCGCCTCGGATACCAGGCGCCCCGTCGCCGCCGTTGCCGACAGCGAGTGCTTGGACAGGATGCTTTTATACGCGGTGCAGAACTGCACCATGAGTTCTTTCTTTTTATCGTGTGCCATAAGGGTGATGTTCATACGCTCAGCTCCTTTATGTACGCTTTATCGAGTGATTTTCATCAGCGGAACGCGCTGCCCGCAAAGCCGCTTTGCGATATGCAGACAGGCCAGCGCCGCGCCGTGGTAGGTGTATTGTACAAGCGGCTTGCCCTCCGCTGCGGCCAGCGTGACGGAGGCGTCGTCCGGTACAATGCCGAGCAGCGGCAGCCCCACGCCGTCCATCACATCATCGACCGTCGCACGCATGCGGGCAAACAGCTTCGGAACGGCCCGGTTGACGACAAGGCGCGCCGGGATCTGCCGCTCCTGCAGCAATAACTCCGCCGTGCGCGCAGCGTCCCGCTGCGACGCAGGGCCTGCCAGCGTGACAAGCATTGCTTCGTCTGCAAATCGAATCGCCATCCGAAACAGGCTTCCTACGCCTGCGGGCGCGTCCAGCAGAATCCAGTCATAGCTGCCGCGGGCTTCGGCGAGAAGCTTCCCAAATGTTTCCGTGTCAACCGTCTCGGCATCTTCGGTCACGGGGGCAGTGAGCAGGGCAAGATTTTCAATCGTCGGATGCTGCGATACCTGCTGCAGAGAGTATTCCCCGCGCATGACAGACGTAAATGGCAGAACCGCCATGTCGGACATGCCGAGCGCAATATCGAGGTTGCGCAGGCCAACGTCGAGATCGACGCACAGCACGCGCTGTCCCTCCATCGCCAGGCACGATGCGACGCCCGCGCAGAGCGAAGTCTTGCCCGTTCCGCCCTTGCCGGAGATGACTGCCAAAACCTGTGCCAAGCCGTGTCCCTCCTGCATGCTGATACTTATTGCATATTATAAACGACGCTGGCCGGAAATTCAATGGGGAAAGTGCGGACAAACGGTTTTTTCTTTCTGTTTGGCGCAGAAACTGCCGGTTCTGTCTGCCTGTTTGCGCGCATATACTGTGATGGGGGCGAAGCATATGAAATACCGCAGTATGGAAAACAGGTTCTGCATGAGCCTTGTGGCGTTTGCCGTGATTGCGCGGCTGCTTCTGGCGACGGGCGTGTCGGCGGCGCTGGATTCGGCGGTCGGACTTGCACCGAAGCCCGAAACACCGGACGAGCCGGACGTGTTTCTGCTGGAAATTTTGGAGCCGGAGCGCATGCCGGACGAACCGCCCGCACAACCTCAGGCACCGGATGAGCCGGACGAGTCCCCGGAGCCGGAGGCAGAGCCGGTCGAAGCGCCGCTCATGTTTTCCGCAGACGAGGCGGACGCAATTTCCATTGCCGGGGCGTGCAGCTACCGGCCGGACAAGCAGGCGCTGCTGACCCGGCCCTCGGCGCTTTCTATTCCGGAAGATGGTCCGGCAGTTCTGATCGTACATACGCACTCCAGCGAGGCGTATACCATGGAGGCGGGCTTTGAATATCCGGAATCAGATGCGCTGCGGACGCTGGACGAGCGGTATTCCGTGATCCGCGTGGGCGATGAAATTGCGGATATTCTCACAGAGGCGGGCATTTCCGTCCTGCACGACACGCAGCCGAATGACTACCCGAATTACAACGGCGCATACGAGCGCATGCGGCAGACCATCGAAGAATATCTTGCAGAGTATCCGTCCATCCGGATGGTTTTGGACGTCCACCGCGACGCGGCGGAGGACGCGGATGGGAACCCCGTCGCGCTGACGGCGGAGGTAAACGGCGAGGCCTGCGCGGAGCTGATGCTCGTCGTCGGCACGGACGAGGGCGGGCTGACGCACCCGGACTGGCAGGAAAATCTTGCGAACGCGCTGAAGGTGCAGGCGCTTTTGAACCGGGCGGCGCCCGGTTTGTGCCGCAATCTTGATCTTCGCACAGAGCGCTTCAATCAGCACGAGACGCCGGGCTCCCTGCTTGTTGAGGTCGGTGCGAGCGGCAATACGCTGGCCGAGGCGCTGCGCGCCGCGCGGATTTTCGGACAGGCGCTCGCCGTGTTCCTCCGGGGACAGATGTCGACCAAAGGCTCTTGACAAAAATGCTCTACAGATGTAGAATGCAGATATACTACAAATGTAGAGGATGATGCACCATGGCAGAACGCATTCGGACACTGCCGGACGCGGAATTGGAAGTTATGCAGGCTGTCTGGGCCTGTGCGGTTCCGGCGAAGCGCGCACAGATCGGCGCAATTCTGGATCAGACCCACCCGATGGCCCCGACGACGCTTTTGACCGTTCTGTCGCGGCTGGCGGACAAGGGCTTTCTGCGCATTGAAAAAACAGGCCGCAGCGCGGAATACTGGCCGCTGGTCGCGCGGGAGGACTATCTTGCCCGGCAGGGTCGGAAATTCTATGATACCCTCTGCGGCGGGAGTCTGCCCGCGTTTGCCGCCGCGCTGTGCGCAAGCGGCTTAACGGCGGAGGAGCTGGAGGAGCTGCGCGAGCTTCTGCGGGAGGGCACGCTATGAGCGCGGCGATGGCGCTGCGGCTGTTGTTCGGGGTGCTGTGCGGCGGAGTTCTCGCGTGGGTCGTCTGGGACCGCTCCGAGCGGGAGCTGGCAGACCGGGCGGGTAGGGAAGAGCATGAGCGGCCGCGCTTCCTGCCCTTCGGCGGCTATTATTATCTGCCAATGATGATGCTGCTCTATCCGATTCTCGGTGTGATCGTCGGTGGGGCGCAGATGGCGGTGCAGCTCACGCTGTGCGCGCTGATGCGCGTGTTTCTGGAGCTGGGGGTCTATTATGTGCTCCTGATGGCCGTGATGCCGTGGCTGCGCAGATGGGTCTCCGCTCGCGTGTGCGCGATGCTCTGGCTGCTGCCGGACTGGATATACGTGTTTGTCGGCAGGCTCGATTTGCCCACGGACGGGAAAAAGCTCGTCCTGCATGCGCCGGGCGTGCTCGTCTATGTGCTGCTGGCTATCTGGGTCGTGGGCGCGGTAGGCGTGATGGTCTGGAAGAGCGGGTCGCATCTCGCGTTCCGCCGCCGGATTTTAAAAAACGCCGTTCCGGTCGCGGACCGGCAGACGCTGCATGTCTGGGAGCTCGAGCTGGAGCGCGCGTGGATCAAAAAATGCAAATGGAAGCTCGTGCGCTCAGAAGCCGTCACGACGCCGCTGTCCATCGGCCTGTATAACCGGACGACCCGCATCGTGCTGCCCATGCGCGAGTATACGCAGGAGGAGCTGTCGCTCATCCTGCGGCATGAGATCATTCATATCTCCCGCGGCGACCCGGAGGCGAAGCTATTTCTGACGTTCTGCACGGCCATGTGCTGGTTCAATCCGCTCATGTGGGCCGCCATGCGCAAGAGCGCCGATGATTTTGAGCTCAGCTGCGACGAATCCGTCCTTCTGGACGAGCCGCAGCCCGTCCGGCGGCAGTATGCGGAGCTGCTGCTGCAGACCGCGGGCGATGAGCGCGGCTTTACGACCTGCCTGTCCGCGACGGCGGGCGCACTGCGCTACCGGCTGAAAAATATCATGACGCCGGGAAAGAAGCGCACGGGCGCGATTTTGGTCGGGCTGACGCTGTTCGTGCTGGCCATGTGCTCCGGCTACGTGGCGCTGGCCTATGACGCGCAGCCGGGTACGCAGCGGCTCTTCGACGGGCAGGACTTAAACGCCGTGACGGTCGCGAGCGTCGACCCGTGGAACGATCCGCGCGGCAAGGACGGTACCTGCATGGACGAAGACGCGCTGAAGGACTATCTCGCGTCGCTGGAGCCGGAATTGTATACAGAGAAGCTCGACGAATACGCCTCCGGCGAACAGCGGGAGCTGACCGTCATGCTTGAAACGCCGCAGGGGCGGCTGAGCGTCCGCCTGCTGGATCAGGCGGTTCACGTCGCGCGCCTGTGGGGCGGCCCGGATTTCCGCACGGACAGCTATTATCTGCGAACCCCCACCGACTGGGCCTATCTTGACACCCTCATCGCGCCGCTGCCGGAGCTGTGCCTTGTTTTCCCGGACGGAGAAATGGACCGCGTTTTGTGCAATTCCCTGACCCTGACAGCGGCGGACGGGACGGTCAGGGTTCTGCAGGAGCCCGAGGACTGGCGCTATAACGATTATGGAAAAAGCGGCGTGCAGGAGGTGCAGCTGCTGTTTTCCCTGCCGCTGGCCGGGCCGTACACCGTAACGGTCGAGCCGCTGCGCGGCGGCGCGCGGCAGACGCTCACGCAGGACGATCTGCCCGGCGACTGTCTCCCGCTCACCGGCCCCAATGCGAAATATACCGTCGCCGCCGACCTGCAGGGCGAGGACGGCGCGGTCTACCACGCACAGTATATTTTCATATTCCGAACAGATGATTCAGAAACATAAACGAAAGCGGCTGCTTGCAAGGCAGCCGCTTTCGTGCGCTTCTAAAAAACAGATGCTTTCGCGGAATACTGGATGTTTCCGCCTTGTTATGATATAATAATTAAAAATTCAGCATGAGGAGAATCCGCATGGAATTAACAATAGACATTCTCATCGAAGAAGCGAAAGCGTTCAGTCAAATGCTTTCTGCACAGAATCACAGTTCCTTGATTGGGGTAACGGATGGCAAGGCGGTAGGCACATATGTAGAGCATTTGTTTCAAAACCATCTAAGCAGGAAGTATACAATGACCGTTGGCAGCAGCGCTTCCGGCATTGATTTGCCATCTGTAAATACAGATATAAAGACGACAAGTTATGTCCAACCGCAAAGCAGCTGCCCTTTCAAATCCGCTCGTCAAAAAATTTTGGATTAGGATATAATCTGCTTGTTTTTGTATATAACAAACAAGACACGAAAACAACTTGTACCCTGCATATAACGCACTGTACGTTTATCGAAGCAGACAGAACGGCCGACTACACAATCACGGCAGCGTTGAGGCAAATGCTGTCTGTTCATGCAAACAAAGATGATATTATTGGTCTGCTTTACGACAGAAATGTTCCGGGCGATGAAATTACATACAGCGACCTTGCGGACGAAATACTTGCAAATCCTCCACAGCAAGGTTACTTAACGATTAGCAACGCTCTTCAATGGAGGTTACAATATAAGCGCGTGATAGAACTGAACAATTCCGTTGGAGGGGTCGTTAATTTTGTCTGGTAATGTGAAAAAAGAATTTGGCGATTACCAAACTCCGTTGGATTTTTGCTATAGAGTCTGTAATTACATCAAAGAAAGCCGTTTGGCAGAAGATGCAGCAGCGATTATGGAACCTACTTGCGGCGTCGGGAATTTTCTTCTTGCTGCATCAAATACGTTTGCATGCAGCAAATTGATTGGAATAGAAGTCAATGCGAAACGTGCAGACGCTGCTAGAATAGAAGTCCCATCTGCCACGATTGAAACAAATGACATTTTTAATGTCAGTACCAAAACTCTTTGCGGCGAAGATTGTGTTTTGGTCATTGGGAATCCGCCTTGGGCTACAAATTCTGAGTTGTCTTTCAATCTTCCCCCTAAAACCAATTTCAAGGGCTTGCGGGGGATTGAAGCAATTACAGGTTCGTCCAACTTTGATATTTGCGAATATATTATTTTGAAGCTGATTGGCGAATACAAGCACACAAATAGCACAATTTGCATGTTGTGCAAAACTTCGGTTGCAAGAAATGTGGTTTCAGAACTGTCAAGGAATCACATTGCATACCAAAAAGTCGAGATGCTAAATTTTAATAGCAGTAAGATATTCGGTATCTCTGCTTCTGCGTGCGTTCTTATAATCAAGTTATCTACAGATGAAGCTTGTGCGGGAGAAATTGTCTGTGAAGTCAAAGATTTTGATAAGAAATCCGTGATTGATACATTGATTGTCAGCGGTGATACAGTTAAAACTGCGAGGACAATAACAGATCTTGAAGGCAAATGCCAATTTGTATGGAGGCAAGGTGTAAAGCATGACTGTGGGAAAGTGATGGAACTTGACCGCAAGGATAATGACTTCATAAACAAAAACAAAACGGCGGTTCGTCTTGAAAATGGACTGGTATTTCCGCTTGTTAAATCCAGCCATTTCAAAAAACCAATCATACATGACTTCTCCAAATTTGTTATCGTAACACAAACGAAGCCGAAACAAGATACCGCATACATCCAAAAAGAGTACCCGCTTACTTGGAAATACCTAAATGATAACATAGAGAGTTTTGATAAACGGAAAAGCGTGATATATAAAGAAACTGCCCCATTCTCTATGTTTGGAATTGGAGACTATAGTTTTGCTCCGTATAAAGTTGCACTTTCTGGTTTCTACAAAAAACCGCTGTTCTGTCTGCTGTATGCAAGCAAACCTGTTATGACCGATGATACTGCTTATTTTTTGGCATTTTATGATTATGATATCGCTTACAGCATGATGCTGCTGCTAAACAGTAAAACAGTGCAGGAGTTCCTTCTGTCGATTGCATTTCTTGACAATAAAAGGCCGTACACCGTTAAATTACTATCAAGACTGGATATCCAGAAGTGTCTGGAAGCGGTTCCTTTTGAAGGACTGAAACAAACGGAGGCGGGCTTGAAGCTTCCTCCAAAAATAACAGAAACAATGTATCGCAATCTTGCTCAATTTGTAAGGGAGCAGGCATAAGAAAAACGGTATGAGGAAATATCCTCGTACCGTTTTTTCAGTAAGTACTGAACTGTCACATTTTAACTTTCATAAGGTAAATGGATTTTCTATAGTTCTTGCTTGTTCAGCCACAGCAAAAAGTTCTTTGCCAAATCCAGCTTTTTTGTATTCATATTACGCAGGAGTTCTGCAACGTCTCTCCATTGTGCGTCGTCATACTTCACGCTGCCTACCAGAAATTCATCCGGGGTGCAGTCCAAGGCGAAGGAAAGCCGCATGACGACGTCCAGCGATGGGATGGACGCCGCGCGCTCAATGCAGGACAAATATTTATCATTGATACCGGCACGTTCGCAGACCTCGGTTTGCTTCAAGCCCAGATCCTTTCTGCGGCGGGCGAGTCTCTTGCCGATTTCAAAATAATCCAGTTCCATAAACATCTGCCCCCTTAAAGGTTATTTTACAGACCGGATCAGGCAACCGAAACAGTTCAAAAGGCGAATAATCAACTTGACATAAGAATATATCGAGCTTAAAATTGATTTATCTACTTTTAGGCAGAATGTGCTTGCAGGATGATTCAAAAATATATTCTGATAGGAGGTACATTGTGCAGCCTTTTGAGAAAACGCCAGACGCTGTGACCGGAAGGAGAATCTCCGCCGTTGATTACGCGAAAACATTTGCGATTCTCTGCGTGGTGATGATCCATGTATCCAGCGAGGTCCTGCTCGGCAGGCAGATCGGGAGCGCTGCATGGCTGGAAGGCCTGTTCTGGAGCAGCCTTGCAAGAGGCGCGGTTCCGCTGTTTCTGATGTGCAGCGGCGTTCTGTTTCTGGATAGAAGCGGCGGCCTGTCCGTCCGGCGCATCTGGAAACGGAACATTCCGCATATCCTGCTTGCGCTGCTTGTCTGGGCGGCTGTTTACAAGCTGGTTCCGCGCTTTCTGCATGAAAAGCTCACTGCGGAAGCGCTGCGCACGATTTTGCTGGAGCTGTTGTGCGGCCAGCATGAGGGCCATCTGTATTTTCTGCATATCATGCTGCTGGTATATGCCGCGCTGCCGGTTACATACACGTTTGCGGCAAATGCGGATGAAAAAACGGAGCGCTATGCGCTGGGGTTCTGGATCGTATCCGGCGTGCTCGCTGCATGCGGCTTCGTTCTGTACTTTGCCGAGTCTATGATGGTGGTTGCATGATGAATCGACATGAGATGCTCGCGGGGCGCAAGCTCGCGCCCGCGCGACTTGGCCGCGTCGTCGTCCTCGGACTCGGCGTGAGCGGTCGCTCATGCGCGGCGTACCTGCTCGATCGCTTGGGCGGGCGCGTTTCCGAACTCGTCATCTACGCTGGCTCTCCGGGTGAGGAGGCGCGCAGCTGGGCGCAAGACGCCGCCTCGCGGGGCGCACGCGTGGTGTTCGATGACGAGAGGGTCGAGGGTTCCTTCGACTTGTGCATCGCGAGCCCCGGCATATCCGAGTTCTCCGACTTCTACCTGAGCGCCGCGCGTGCTTCGCTTGAGGTGATCAGCGAAGTCGAGTTCGCTTGGCGCGAGAGCCGTGCCGATTCCCGTTGGGTCGCCATCACCGGAACCAACGGCAAGACCACGACCACGGCGTTATGCGCGCACTTGCTGAACAAGGCGGGAATGAACGCTTGCGCCGTGGGCAACATAGGGGACACCTGCATCGACGCCGTCGCGTCCGACGCGGCAGATGTGTTCGTCGCGGAGGTCTCGTCCTACCAGCTCGCGTCGACGAGGGACTTCGCGCCCGAAGTCGCCGTGGTGCTCAACATAACGCCCGATCATCTTTCTTGGCATAGGTCCCATGAGAATTACGCGGCCGCGAAGTGGAAGGTGCTCGCCAACCTCGCGAAGACGCCGGGGTCCCTGGCCGTCCTCGATGCGTGCGATGAGGAGGTTCGCGCGAAAGTTCGCGAGCTCAAGATGCGTTCCGACGAGGAGCGCGGGTTCTCCTATCTTCCGCTCGGCTGCGGTCGAGGTTTGGACGGCGACATGCGGACCGTGTGCGGCAGCGCCAACGCCGCCTTTTTGGCGGAGGGGTCTATGATGCGCATCGCGTTCGGCGATGAGGAGATCGATCTCGTGCGTGCCGACGAGCTGCTCATCAAAGGCGAGCACAACGTTGCCAACGCGCTCGCTGCGTCGGCTGCGGCCGTGGCGCTGGGAGCTGACGTGTCGGCCGTCAAGGCCGGCTTGCGTTCGTTCGGCGCTCTCGAGCACCGTATCGAGCCCGCAGGCGAGATCGACGGCGTCGCGTGCTATAACGACTCGAAGGCGACCAACGTCGATGCCGTGCTGAAGGCATTGGTCGCGTTTCGACCTGTGAAGCCCTATATCCTTCTCGGGGGACGCGACAAAGGGACCGATCTGTCACCGCTGGTCGCCGCTTGCGCCGAAGACGCGCGCGGCGTCGTGTGCTTCGGCGAGTCACGCGAGCGCTTCCTCGAGGCTTTCGCCCCGCTCGCGGAGCAGGGCGTTCCGGTTGACGAGGCCGTTTCGCTCGAGCAGGCGCTTGATGTCGCCCTTGCCCGGGCGAAGCGCGGAGACGTCGTCTTGCTTTCGCCCGCCTGCGCCTCGTTCGACGAGTTCTCCTGCTTCGAGGAGCGTGGTGACGCGTTCAAGCGCTATGTTTCCGAACGTGCGGCCGCGGCTGCGGGGCGTTAGGCGATGGCGCGTGGAAACAGCGCCTCGTCGTTGCCTGCTGATGTGCGCGCTGCGCGCATCGCGCTCGTCGTCGCGGTGCTCGGCCTTTTGCTCATCGGTTTCGTCATGGTGTATTCCACGACGTCCGTCGAGCTCATCAACGATGGGAAGGACCCTCTGAGTGATCTTGCGAGCCAGGTGGAGTTCGCGCTGATCGGCATCGTGTGCGTCGTCGTTTTGTGGAAGCTCATCCCCCATACGGCTTGGTGCACGCGCGCGGTTTGGGTTATT
>ERZ827469.1964-NODE-1964-length-16768-cov-2.973135_pt1 | contig 16768 bp, 14 predicted proteins | sample MGYA00519917_ERZ827469 | MGnify/ENA primary metagenome ERZ827469 (study PRJEB31778, sample SAMEA3449314) | human gut metagenome | biome: human gut; feature: human-associated habitat; material: faeces | place: United Kingdom | collected 2010/2012 ... | reverse complement strand
CTGGTCGATAAGCTCGGGGGAAGTTCCCGGAACGGTTTTAGCGTGGATGTAGCCTCTGAATCTATGTTCATTGCGCAGGATGCTGAGCGTGCGGATCATGAGTTCGGTGGTGCGATCGGGGCTGCCTTCGACGCCTGAGCTGAGAAACAAGCCTTCGATGTAGTTACGTCGGTAAAAGCCGATGGTGAGGTCGGCAAGCTCTCGCGGGGTGAAGGCGGTTCTTCGAATGTTTTCGTTGGATTTTCTGTTCACGCAGTACGCGCAATCGTATACGCACATGTTGGTCATAAGGACCTTCAAGAGCGTGACGCACCTGCCGTCCGGCGTGAAGCTATGGCAGCATCCGGCTTGCGTAGCGTTGCCCACGCTCCCCAACCCACCGGCCCTTCCGACGCCCGATGACGTGCAGGCGACGTCGTATTTCGCCGCATCTGCGAGAATGCTGAGTTTTTCTACGATATCCATGCTGCACCCTGAAAACAAACAAATGTATGTACGAATATTTGTTCGCTATTGTAGGCGGATGGATGTTCGCTTGTCAATAAAAAGCCCTCGAGCATATGCAGTTGCTCGAGGGCGGGGGTAGCCGTGCGGACGTTTTTCGTGCGCCGTTTTAGCTTGGTTCGTCGATCCTACGCTTTAACGCCGTATTGATCGTAATACGCGTCGAGCGCCGCTTTCACCTCATCGTCGATGACGACGCGACCGTTCACCTCGCGATTATGCAGAAGCTCGACGACCTCGGCCATGCTCACGATGGATGCGACGGGAAACCCGTATTTCTCCTGCACTTCCTGTTGCGCGGTCACGACACCGCCCTTGCCGACCTCCATGCGGTTGAGGGAGACGATAAGTCCCTTGACGTCAACGTCGGCGGCGGCCTTCAGGATGGGGTAGGTTTCATCGATGGATTTGCCGGAGGTGGTGACATCCTCGACGATGATGACGCGGTCTCCGTCGTGGAGGGTGCATCCGAGAAGGTTGCCAGCGTCGGCTCCGTGGTCCTTCGCTTCTTTGCGGTTCGAGCAATAGCGGACTTCCTTGCCGTAAAGCTCGTCGATTGCCATGGTGGTGATGACCGACAGGGGGATGCCTTTGTAGGCGGGCCCGAAAATAACATCGAAATCGAGCCCGAAATTATCGTGGATCGCCTGAGCGTAGTACAGCCCGAGGCGATGGAGCTGCTCTCCGGTCACGTAGGCGCCTGCATTCATGAAGAAAGGCGACTTGCGACCGCTTTTGAGCGTGAAATCCCCGAACTTCAAAACATCGCTGGTCACCATGAACTCGATAAACTCTTGCTTGTAGGTCTCCATGAGCCGCCTTTCTGAACTCGCTCGCATCGGTCGTCTGCCTCATCGGACCGACTGTTCCCCCTTATGATACTACGACGCGTGGGTAGAGGAGCATCGGCTCGGTCGATTGCGGCTTCGGTGTCCGGTGAGCCAGACCTGCGATCCACCTATCTTCAAAAGCTCTTGTAAAAACGCGAACATTTGTTCAATTTTCGCTTGCTTGTCATCATTGAGAGTGTATGATGGAGGCATGGGAGGGGATGGCTTCGTCGGGTTGTCTGCTATCATTCGATAATCTGCCGAAAGGGAAGGCGCTATGGCTTTCGAACCGATCGGCTCCTTAATCGAGCCTCGGGGACCCGAAGCCCCGAATGCGCATAAGATGAACTCCGGGCGATGGGGGCGAGGTTCCGGTCGGTGTTCGGATGGAACCGTGTTCGCGTCTGCTTATCTGATAGGAGATGCATATGAAGAAGAAAAACGAGATGTTTCTGAAGGAGCTCCTGGAAACTCCTTCGCCGACGGGCAGCGAGGAGCCGGTCGCCGCTTTGGTCAGGGAGCGTCTTTGCAATGTCGCAGATGAGATTCAGACCAACACCATGGGATCGGTTCATGCCGTGCTCGATGGGAAAGGCGAGGGTCCCGCGCTCATGCTCGCTGCGCATATGGATGAGATAGGGCTCATGGTTCGCTATGTCAGCGATGACGGATTCCTGTCCGTGGCGGCCGTTGGCGGCGTTGACCCCGCGATACTTCCCGGGATGCGCGTCGACGTCCACACGCGCAAGGGGTCGTATCGAGGTGTTGTCGGGCGCAAGCCCATCCACCTTATCGATGCTGACGAGAGGAAGGTCGTCACGCCGCTCGACAAGCTCGTGATCGACCTTGGCATGCCCGCGAAAGACGTTCGTGAAATTGTTCGCGTGGGCGATGTCATCACTTTCGGCGTCGGGTACGAGCGCTTCGGGAAGGGCATGGCGGTTTCTCGAGCGTTCGATGATAAGTGCGGTGTATGGATAGCTTGCCGCGTCATGGAGAAGCTTGCAGAGCACGGTCGCGCAAGCGGGGCTTTCATTGCGGCGGCCACCGTGCAGGAGGAGATCGGGACGCGCGGGGCGATGACGAGCGCGTATGGCATCAACCCCGATGTCGCCTTGGCGTTCGATGTCACTCATGCTACCGATTACCCCGGGATCGACAAAACCAAGCACGGAAAGATCGTCTGCGGCGAGGGGCCTGTTATCGCGCGCGGGCCGAACATCAACCCGCTTGTTTTCGAGCGCTTGGCCACGGCTGCTGAAGCCGAAGGCATCCCGTACCAGATAGAGGCGGAGCCCTCCATCACGGGTACCGACGCACGCGCTATTCAGGTCACGCGATCGGGCATTCCGACGGGATTGGTTTCGGTGCCTCTGCGCTATATGCACACGCCGACGGAAGTCGTTTGCTTGAAAGATCTTCAAGATACCGTGAGGCTCATCACTCGCTTCGCTCTGGATCTCGACGATGACGCGTGCTTCGTCCCCGGGGTCGCCGAGCCTCTGCGTCATGCTGGGGAGCGGGATATGCTTGAGGATGCAGCGGGGGATAAGCGTTTCTCCGATGAACTGACGGGGAATTAACCATGAAGCAAAGAGAGGAAAAGCTCATCGCGAAGAACAGGCGAGCGTTTCATGATTACGAAATGATTGAAACGTTTGAAGCGGGTATCGAGTTGACCGGCACCGAAGTTCGGTCTCTTCGCGACAACAATTGTCAACTGACGGACTGCTTCGCCCTCGTCCGTCACGGGGAGGTTTGGCTGAGCAACGTTCATATCGCTCCGTTCGCGCAGGGTAATCTCAGCAACGTTGATCCTGATCGGAGACGCAAGTTGCTGCTTCATAAGCGCCAGATTCGCTATCTGGAGTCGAAGGTGTCGGAAAAAGGTCTTACCATCGTCCCTCTTAAAATGTACTTCAGTCCGAATGGTTTGGTTAAAGTCGAGATTGCATTGGCGCGTGGAAAAAAGACCTACGATAAGCGGGCGAGCATGAAGGAGCGCGATTCCAAGCGGGAGATCGATCGCGCTTTGAAAGAGCGCTCGAGATAGGGGCAATTCATGGAAAAGGTTAAAGGCGAAACCGACCGGCAGAACGCAGCGGTCGATGCCGACGGCGGGGAGGCGGTTGCATGCACACGCGACCCCGGGGTTTATCTTGCCGATGATGAGCTTGAATCCCAGCCGATCGAGGCGGTTGAAGATGCCGAAGGCGTGAGCTGCGAGGAATTCTACGAGGTCGAGATAGACGAAGACGAGATATACGCCTACATCGTCGACGAGGATGATAACGAGATCGGCTTCATCCTTCTCGACGAGGATGGTGTTGAGCAGGAGTATTATTACGCTGAGGAAGAGATCGATTCGTCGAGCGGAGACGCTAAACCCCGCGAGGACGCGTCCGGCGGAGATGAATACGATCTTGGCATCACGCGTGAGGGTGTTGCCGAGGCGACGGCGGACATGAACGCTATATACAAAGACGGAGTGGCCATAGCGTCTGAGTTGAAGGGCGCGTTCGATGATATAGCGGCTGGATTCGACTTCCTGAAGAAGAAGTAAGCGCAAGGGCCTCTCGTCGCTCTCTTTCGGAGGAGGGGCGTGCTTTCGAAAGGCCGGAGCTCCCTGCGCATGGGAACAGCAAGGGGCTCCATTCGGGGTTTTCAAGGCGATATTCGAGGGATCGTGTTCTCAAACTGGCCTATCTCTGCGCGGCATGCTCGCTCGGAGATTGAAGCATGGGTTAAACGTGAACCTTCACCACTATTTTTCGAACGAGGCATGCGCCTTTCGCGTGACAGCCTGGCTTATGCGCGTCTTCGGGTGCCGCGATTGCAAGCTCGCCGGCGCGTAGATAGATACGGCTGGCGTAATCGGGAGTCGAATAGAGCCCGAAATCGTTTTCGTCGTCGAAGGGTTGCGTCTCGCTGAGCCCGTCTAGGGGGGCGACGTAGAGAGCTTCCTCTCCTCGCACGACGAATTGCACGTCGTGGTAAAGCTTATGAGCCTCCATGTCTTTCTCGTCGGCGTCGACGGTTTCGTACTCCATGACGTTTGCGAAAACGTCATCGCCTTTGATCTCGGTACGTCCAAGGGGGAGCGCATCGAGATCGTTGTCTCGCAGAAACGCGATGGCCTTCTTCATGTTCTCGCTCAAGTAGTCGTTTGCATCAGAGAAGTCGATCGTAGAGGTTAGCATGCTGCTCCTATCCATGGGGTTCAACTGGAGTAAGTATACGCTTGGGATGGTTGCTTGCATGATGCTTGCGCGAACATCAGGATATGTCCGCAATCTCGTTCGTCGAGTTTGCCCTATGCTTTGCTGTATGGCGTGGGGGGCGTAAATTATATGTGCATCGCGCCGGGATGCTATCGCGACGTCATCATGCCGCTATCCTTGCCTACCATGGAAAACGCGAGGGGGATTTGTGGGTAAAGTTGCGCGAAGGGGAAAGCGCGTCGTCAACGCAGGCAGAAGCCTTGGGGGGCTTGTTCTCGAAAACAAGGTGGTGGTCGTGCTATGCGTGTGCGTCGTTGTTTTCGTCATGTTGCTCGAGGGTGTTCTCGAGGGTGATCTTCTCCGCATTGATGTGATGGCTTACGGCGTCATCGTGGAGCGCCTGCGTTTCGAATGGCTCACGCCGATAATGGAATCGTTTTCGGCGCTTGCGACTCCGGTTGCGCTGCTCGTCATGCTTTTGCTTGTCGCTGCGTTCGCGCCGGGCAGGCGACCCGGCGCTTGCTGCACGCTCAACCTGGCGCTAGTAGTTGCATTGAACCTGTTAATCAAAGGCATAGTGCAGCGTCCGCGTCCTGAGGGGATATCCCTGGTTACCGAACACGGCTTCAGCTTTCCCTCGGGCCATTCGATGGCGGCGATGGCGTTCTTCGGTCTTCTTGTTTGGTTGATCTGGCATTACGAGAAGGACAGGCAGATGCGCATAACCTGTTGCGTTGCGCTGTCGGTCGTCATCGTCATGGTCGGCGTGAGCAGGATTTATCTTGGCGTTCACTACGCTTCCGACGTCATAGGCGGCTTTTGCGTCTCTCTTGCCTGGTTGGCGCTGTACACTCGAATAGTCGCGCCGCTTTTCCTCGATCCCGCCTTAACCCAGGATGATCGCTAGTTTGTGAGGTTTCCGAATCCGACAACGAGTCGCGTTGGCGACGGTTGGGAGCATGCATGACCGAGTTGCTAAATAAAAAACAAGATGCGGAAGCGGTGGATTCCCGCTCCGATGCTGATGGCTCCGCTTCGACGAGCGACAAGCGGGAGACGGAGTGGCCGGAGGTTTACGCGAACGCCGTCAAGAAGGCCGAGGATCTTATTGATGACCCCGACAACCTCATAGATGTCGATGAGATCATGGAAGAGGTTGAGCGCCATAACGCCGACGCCATTGCGGGGAAGAAGGTTCCCTTTGCGCTTAAGATCGTCGGTGTCGTCAGCATCCTCGGGAGCCTTGTGGGCATTGCGGACGGTGTGATGATGGGCTTGGGATTTTGGTTGCTCTGGAAAAACGGTTACTTCGTCGATTACTCGACTACGACGCTCGTCGTGACAAGCGTCATGGGTGTGGCGTTGTTCGCCCTGGTCGTCATGCTTCTCGTGCTCGGCGTTCGCTTGTTGAGGAATAAGCGCAGGAACGCCGCCCAACAGACGTGGATCATGATAGCGTTGCTCGTGATCGCCATTATCTGCAATCTCATGCTCTTCGGCATCGACAAGGATCTCATATTCTTCGGCGTCATGGCGGTTTTGCTGCTGGCTCTTTCGAGCTTTTTGGATCCGGAACTTTCTCGCGAGCGTAAGCTGCGCCGCGAGCTGCGAACGCTCGGCACCAAAGAACGCGTTATCGATGGTACGCTCGGTCGCGATGAGACCGGGAGGGGGTATATCTCGCTCGATTTCTTTAACCTGTTTTGGATTTTCATCGTGGCGAGCGTTCTCGGCCTCATCATAGAGATCATTTTTCACATGGTCGTCGTGGAGCCGGGCGTGTACCAAGACCGAGCCGGCGTACTGTTCGGTCCCTTCTCTCCCATATACGGGTTCGGGGCGGTGCTCATGACGCTTGCCCTTAATCGCTTCCATAAAGCGAACATGCTGGTCATTTTTCTGGTCAGCGCTGTCATCGGCGGCGCGTTCGAGTTTTTCGTCAGCTGGTTCATGGAGGTCTCGTTCGGTGCGGTCGCGTGGGATTACTCGGGGACGTTCCTCTCGATCGACGGTCGTACCAACGGCATGTTCATGGCCATGTGGGGCTGTCTGGGCGTATTTTGGATAAAGGTGTGCCTTCCGTACATGCTGAAGTTCGTGAATATGATTCCGTGGCAGGCGCGCTATACGGTCACTTCCGTATGCGCTGCCCTGATGATCGCGAACGGCGTCATGACGCTTCAGTCGCTTGACTGCTGGTACGAGCGTTTGTCGGGCAAGACGCCGGAGTCTCAGATCGAGTTGTTCTACGAGCGCAATTTCGACGACGATTACATGGCGAACCGTTTTCAAAGCATGACCATCGTGCCCGATGATTCGTCCCGCGCGGATAAAGAGGGGGATGTTGCCTCTCTGGCTGCTGCGGAGCGGGATTCGCAAAGTTAGGCTTCGGCGATTGTCGGCTTAGGTCAGGAGTTGAGTTGCAAACGCCCCTGCTATGACGAGGAGGGCGCAGGCTATGCGTTCCCGCATTCCTCTGAATCGTTCGAGTGCGGGGTATCGTCTGCGTAGCTCTCGCTTGTCAAGCAGAAGGTAGACGAGGGCGCCGTTCATGACGATGAAAACACCCCCGAAGGCGATAAGTCTGCTTACGAGGGGAATCGATGAGTATTGAGCGGTTGGGTATACGGCGCATGATATGCCGCAGAACGCTCCGAAGGCGAAGATCGTCAGTAGGGCGGTGTTCCTGATGCGGCTCCAGACGCTTCGCTTTGAAGCTCTCGGCTTGGAGGCGTCGTGAGGTGAAGTGGAGCCGTCGTCCGTTGCGGGGCTTTGCAGGCGGGGAGGCTTCTCCGTAGCGCATGCCGCTTCGTTCAGCGCCCCTACGAGCTCGCGGGCGTTCGCGAAGCGATGTTTTGGGTCGAATTCCGTTGCTTTGACGATGATGCTTTTGAGCGTCGGCTCGGCGAAAAGGTCGGGAAACCCTTCCGCGTGGAGGCTCGTGCTCGGCGTTTTTCCCGTAATGCAGAAATAGAGGACCATGCCCAGAGCATACACGTCGCTTCGTTCGTCGGTTTGGCCGAATCCGAACTGCTCGGGAGGGGCGTAGGGTCGCGTTCCGAAATGCGTCGTGTCCTCGGTTGCGTCCTCGTGCCAGCTTCGGGCTATGCCGAAATCGATGATGGTCACGGCTTCTCCCGATACGATGATGTTCGACGGTTTTATATCGCGGTGTATCAAGGGCGGGTCGAATGATTCGTGAAGCTCCGCCACGGCATCGCAAAGCGGTGTTGCCAGGCGTTTTGCCAATGCCGACGAAGGTCCCTTCCGCACGACGAGCTCGGCAAGGGTTTCTCCCGGCACGTATTCCATGATCACGATGAGCTCGCCATTTCGTTCGAAGCAGTCGAAGACGCGAGGGACGTGCTTGAACCTCCTCCCGCCTTTCCATGCGGCGAGAATGCGAGGGTAGGCTAATCCCGAGCGTCCGTCGAGAGGAATGGTTTTTCTTATGAACGGGCCGAAGCCCGATCCGTTGCCGCCGACGAACGAGACTATCTGCGTCGTTTCGCCGGTAGATCCTTTGAGGGTCTCTTCGATACGAAAGCTCTCATCGACGGCAAGGGAGTTGAGGTATTCGTTCAATTCATCTTGTTTCATAGCCTGCATGATATCAGAGCGATAGCGGGTGGTTTCAGCAGATCGTGTCTTCGCCGAGGCGGTAGAGTTCTTCGTTGGTCTGGTAGAGCGAGCAGCCTTTGCTCAGGCAGAAGGCTATGATGGCATCGCGGCGGCGCTTGCAGTAAAGATCGTTTGCGCCTGCTGCTTGGAGAAGGCGACTTGCTTCCTTCAGGGAGAGGGACATGGCGAAGGCGATCTGCAGCACCTTGTTGCGCGATGGGTTGCGTTGGCCGGTGAAGATCTGGTAGCCGAACGTTTCGTTGAGTCCGGCGTCTCGTATGACGTTCGACCTCTTGAGGTGTTTGATATCGAGCAGGTGAGCGAGGTACTCTGAGAGCGTCGGTGAATCGAGGTCGTATTTGTCGACGAAAGACGATGCGTTCGGTGATTCGAGAAGCTCCCCGAGTAGTTCGTCGGTAAGCGGTTCTTGCATGATTCGATCCTGATGATGTAGGCGGTCTTGCCTTATGATAGCAAGAATCCCCGCGTCGAGCACTTACGCTTGACGCGGGGATGGCCAGAGCGCGATTCTTGTTGAAGGCAGCATGCAGGTGAAGCCGGCTTGGCGAGGGCGCTAGAAGCCGGTGACGTCGGCGACCTCGAACGTCGCCGGTGCCGCGTCGCCGCTCACGCTGCAAAGAGCCTCGTACTTCCACACCCCGTCCGCCGCAAGGTTGTTGGTGTTCGCGAGTCCGGTTCCGATCTGCGCACCTGATTCATCCTTGAGCACGTACTCGATCTGCACGTATTTCTTCTCTGTTCCCGAGTTGTTCACGAGCGCGCCCGTGATGTAATAGACTCCATAGCCCTTGTCGACGAGCTGCTCGTCGGTGAGCTCGTAGGTAGCCTTCTCGGGCTCCGCTTCGGTCGTTGAGCCGTTCGAAGACTCCGCGTCTACGGTGCTGCCCCCGCCCGAAGAGCATGCCCCTAGTCCGATGAACCCGAGAACAGCGATGACGACGATGACGATGAGAGCTTTCTTCATGGTTTCCCCTTTTCCGAGCTGATGTTTGCGTAACGAGGGTATCGGATTGACGCTTGCGAAACATTAGCTGCGAGCTAAAGATCTTCGACCTGGCCGATAACGGCGCGTCGTGTTCTGCATCGTCTCGGTATGCATCCTCGATGTTTCTTCAGCGAGCCGGGTTAGCGCGCAGGTTTCGGATAAGACGTATCCCGCATGTTTCAGACGATTACCGGAAGAAGTGCAAACGCGATTTTTCCCGCGAATCGAGGCGCAGCTCGGGGCGAAGCGCCCGAAACGCCGCGACTCTCGTTACCGGCAGATTACCGAAAGGGTCTGAAATGCCCCGAGATTGCCACGTTTTCATAAAATATAATCTGATGATCATGTAAATAAAAAGGGCTTTCATCAGGCAAAACCCGAAAAAAGCCCTGTTCAGCGATGGTGGAGGCGCGGAGAATCGAACTCCGGTCCATACTAGACGATCCGTGAGGCTCTACAAGCTTAGCCTGCGATCGGTTTTAAGGATGCGTCGGTTCGCAGGCCAACGTTTTCATCCCGAGTCGGTTCAGTCTTTTCCTTGGCCATACCGGCTACGTGCCAAAGAGCATTCCCCTGAGTTGATACCTTGCCCGAATCGGGGAAAACCCGGGTTCGGCAGCCAGGTGCGATTAAGCAGCCATGGCGAGCGCCGGAGCGCTCTGAGTGTTCTTTTTGCCAATTAACTTGACGGCACCCCTGTTTAACGTGGCGAGGAGACCACGACCTGCTCCTCACTTCAAGCCTACCATGTCGAAACCAGTCGCCCCCGTTACGGGATCATGATATATGCAGTATCATGACGGTAAACTGAATTTTTTATTATACGTTCCCGGCTCTCTATGTCAATGCTACGGTACGAATGGTGCTTTATAGTTATCCAAAGGGAGCATGTCCTGAAATCGCGTGAATCGTACGCAAAAGTTCCACGAAGATGAACTCCGGGATTGTTTACAATGTTCGAACTAAGCGCATGACAGCGAGGTTAGATTTCATGGAGAAGAAGTTCGGGGGAAAGCACGCGGCTCCCAAGATGGGCGCTGCTGCGAGAAATCCCCGTGATAACGCATATCAATCGACGGTTCGACTTCAGCAGGTTCCGCAGGGGGGCAAAGCGCCCGATCCTGCGGCATCCGGTAAAAAGACCGAGAGCTTCGCTTCCGTGCCCGCGGGCGGCTCTGGACATGGCGCGTATCGTCCTGCGACGGCGTATCAGCCGGTTAGCGGATCGGCTCCGCAGCCTGCGTGGGAAAGCGGCGGCTCCATTGAGGTGAAAAAAAATCGCAAGTTGGCTAAACGTCTCGGGATGGGCGCTGGCATCTTCCTCGGTCTTCTTCTGGTTGTGTACCTCATCGGTGCGTTTGTGTTCACGGGCAGGTTCTTCCCGAGCACTGTGGTTTCGAATTTCGATATATCCATGAAGACGCCCGATGAGGCGAGCGCCATTCTCGATGAGGCCGTGGGCGACTACAAGTTCTCCGTGACGGGGCAGGGGCTCGACCTGTCCTTGTCTGCTGAGCAGATCGGCATGACGCTCGACTCGGCAGCTATTTCTTCGGGAATGATGAAGGACGTCAATCCCTGGGCGTGGCCCGTGGAGGTGTTCATGCAGCATGACGAGACCGAGTCTATGGTCGCTACATGCGGCTCTGAAAAACTGATTGAAGCGATCGCTCCGGAAGTCGATCTCGTGAACGCAGCCGCGATTCAGCCGGTGAACGCGACGATCGCCTATGACGAAGCGCGTCTTGCGTATGCGGTCGTTCCGGAGGTGGAGGGCACTGCCCTTGATTTGAACAAGGTCGCCGACCAGGTGAAGGAGGGCGTGAAGACGCTTTCTCCGAAAATCAACGTGACGAAGGACGCCACGTTGAGCCCGACCGTTTTCAAAGACGACGAGCGTCTTGCTGTGGCAGTTGACGAGGCCAACGTCATGATCAAGGCTGATCTCGAGATCATGATGGAGGGGAATCTGGTCACCGAGGTCACGTCTTCGCTCATATCTTCGTGGATCACCGTCTCTCCCGATGTCACGGTGACGTTCGACGATGCCGGTTTCACGGCGTGGGTCGACCAGGTTGCCGCAGGGTGCAACACCGTCGGCACCGAGCGCGCTTACACGCGCCTCGATGGCAAGGAAATCACTGTCTCAGGTGGCGTTTACGGCTGGGAAATCGACAGCGACGCCCTTCGCACGGCGGTTACCGACGCCGTCATGGCCGGTACGGTCGGCACGATAGATGTTCCCGTGCTGCAGAGCGGGGTCGGGTTCACCAAGCTCGGGAGCCGAGATTGGGGCAACCGCTATTGCGATATCGATCTTAGCGAGCAGCATGCCTACTTTTACGATGATGCGGGTGCGCTCGTTTGGGAAACCGATATCGTGACGGGCACGCCCGGCGAGCATGCCACGCCAACCGGTGTTTGGCAAGCGACATGGGGAAAGGAAAGCCCTTCGATGCTGATCGGCGAGAAGGATCCTGAAACCGGAGAGCCTGAGTATAAGACAGAGGTCAAGTACTGGATGCCTTTCATCGGCAATTCGATCGGTCTTCACGATGCGACGTGGCAGACAAGCTTCGGCGGTACGCGTTACAAGGACGGATTCGGATCTCATGGGTGCGTGAACATCTCGCTTGATGCGGCTGCGGCGCTCTACGACATCATCAAACCCGGGGACGTCGTCGTGGTTCATTGGTGACGCAATGCGCCGGCTAAGCTGTCTGCATCGATGAGCGCGACCTCTCTTACGCGATGAGATCCGCGTAAGAGAGGTCGATTACCTTCCCTAGATCCTCACTGCTCAGTCTGATTTGGCAACCGATTTTTCCCGCCGAGAAATAGATTGCGTCGAACAATTGCGCCGTTTCGTCGACGACGGTCGTGAACGTTTTCTTCATGCCGATGGGCGAGCAGCCGCCGTGAACATAGCCTGTCAGGGGAAGAAGCTCCTTCGACTTGATCATCGCGATGGCCTTCTCGCCGACGGCGCGCGCGGCTTTTTTCAGGTCGAGCTCTTCTGCGACGGGGATCATGAAAACGTAATGCTCGCCGGTTTTCCCGACGGTGACAAGGGTTTTGAACACTTGGTCGGGATCGAGTTCGAGAGCTTTTGCCACCTCGACTCCTGAGGGAACGTGATCCCCGCATTCGAACACGCGGAATTCGTAGGCAAGGCCGGCGGCGTCGAGCGCGCGCACTGCATTCGTTTTGTGATCATGGGATTTCGCCATGCTCGCTCCTTTGCGTCGCCCCCTGCAGCGGACGACCGACTGACGTTTTCTTGCGATGTGAGAAGGGTACTCCTTGCGAAGGGTGGGGGAAAGGGGGGCTTGCTCGCTCTTTGCTGCGGAGCGCGGTTGCGCAAGAGACCGGATCGTGCGACCGCCGCCGTCCCCGGGTGCTTCGTGGGGAAGGTGGGGTCATGCTCGTGTTTTGGCTTTAGGAGGAGAGCCTGCGTTTTCCGGCATTGTTTTGCGTTCTCCCGGAATTTACGCGGGGAAGCTTAGGGCGGCAGGCGGACCCGTTTTCAGTGCGTTATACTAGCCGGCATGAAATCGGTGTATTCTCATAGAGGATGTTTGCGGGTGATGAGTTCTAAGGACGCGATCGATGATGAGTGAGCTCATCCGATCAGGCTTTGACGACACCCCCATCGGTGTTTTCGACTCGGGCTATGGCGGACTTACCGTTGCTCGTGAGATCTGTCGCAAGATGCCGGAGGAGAACATCATCTTCGTCGGCGACTCGGCTCGCTGCCCGTATGGTCCGCGCGACCTCGCAGAGGTCGATCAGTTCGTTCAGCAGATATGCAGTTGGCTGGTCAACCGGGGCGTCAAGATGATCGTCATCGCTTGCAATACGGCTACTGCGGCGGGGCTAGCCCACGCTCAGCGCTCTTTTCCCGTACCCATCGTCGGCGTCGTCGAGCCCGGTGCTCGCGCTGCCGTTCAGATGACGCGTAACCGCAAGGTGGGCGTCATCGCCACGAAGGGTACTGTGGCTTCGAACGCGTATTCCGAGGCTATCCGGCACATTGACGCCGGCATCACGGTTTTCTCGACGGCTACGCCGCGTTTCGTCGAAATCGCCGAGCTGGGCTTGAAGATGGCGGATGGCCCTATCGAGTCTTATATGGCTGAGGCATCTAAAGTCTACATTCGTTCTGAGTTTCGTGAAATAGCGCGTGAGTACCTGGAGCCCCTTCGTCGTTGCGGAGTGGATACGCTCGTCCTGGGGTGCACTCACTACCCGCTTCTCAAGGCCCTGATCGGGGGAGTGATGGGGCGAGATGTCGTGCTCGTCTCATCCGCGGAGGAGACGGCGCGCGATGTCGAGGGGATGTTGCGCCGTCGTGGTGCGCTGGCTCATGGAGGCAACATCGCGCAGCGGAGATTCTTCACTTCGGGGAAGGACGTGGCCGAGTTCGAGCGATTCGGAAGCCGCGTGCTCTCCATGTCCATGGGACCTGTTGGCCGAGTTGATTTTTCTCAAGGAGATGCAAAGGAGGCGGCGCAATGAGCAAGACGGTGGTGATCGCGACGAACAACGCCCATAAGGTTGCCGAGATCACAACCGCCCTCGACTTCGAGGGCTGGGAGTTCAAGACGTTGCGGGAGATGGGGGTTGAGTCGAACCCCGAAGAGGATGCGGGAACGTTCGAGGGCAACGCGCGCATCAAAGCGCTCGCGGCTCGCGAGGCGTGCGGTGGCTGCGCCGCGCTCGCCGACGATTCCGGGCTTGAGGTTGACGCCCTCGGCGGTGCGCCTGGGGTGTATTCGTCTCGCTATTCAGGCGTTGACGGAGACGACGCCGCCAACAACGCGAAGCTTTTGCGGGAGTTGTCCGATGTTCCTGAAGAGCTGCGAACGGGACGATTCGTGTGCACGTTGGTTTTCATCGACGAGGACGGATCGGAATCGGTTGCTCGCGGCACTATCGAAGGTCGTATCGGTTACGAGGAGCGCGGCTGCGAGGGGTTCGGTTACGACCCGCTGTTCGTCCCCGATGCTTTCGGCGGAACGCTGACGCTTGCGGAGGTATCCCAGGAGGAGAAGAACGGCGTTTCGCATCGGGGGAACGCTCTTCGCGCGCTGAGGGAGCAGCTGCAGGGTCGCTAGCTGTTTTTCACCCTAGGGAGCCGCTGCGGTTTTCGCTGGATTGCCGCTCGCGTTCCGTTGCCCGGCGCTGACCCTTCGCGCATCTTGCCGTCGTGCGTTTGCGTTGCCTTCGGAGAGATGCAGGTCGGATTGACTCACGGGTTTTTCCGGTATAATGCGAAATCGTCGCAAACGGGACGTGGCGCAGTTTGGTAGCGCGCCTGCTTTGGGAGCAGGATGTCGCAGGTTCGAATCCTGTCGTCCCGACCACCAAAACCGCAGGTCAGAGGCTTATCGTCTCTGACCTTTTTCGTTTTGTGTCCTGAAGACCGCGAAAAATGGCACGGTAACTTCGTCGATGCTTTGAATCCCAAATTATTCAGGGGGTTGGAAAAATCGGGGTTTGAACCTGCGACTGGAGAATTTGTGGAGATTTTTAAATTTCTTCGGATAAGGGGCTTCGGGCTTCTCGATCTTCTCAATCCTGCCCATATTCGATGGTGCCGCTTTCTGAATTTAATTATTTCTCGCCTGGTTTTTCGAACGGTTGCGCTATACTACATATTCGCTGCTTGAGGCAGTGCTCTTCGCGGGTGTAGTTCATTGGTAGAACCTCAGCCTTCCAAGCTGATGAGGCGGGTTCGATTCCCGTCACCCGCTCCAGTATTTCAAAGGCCGGGATTTTCCGGCCTTTTTCTTTACCGAGTCTTTCTATCTTGTTCGCGCTCGCGCGTCGTCTCGCTTCGCGCGTTGAGGATGCGCAGGGCCTTGAGGCCATTTTTCATGCCATGTATGAAATGCCCGTTCAACAGGTCGACTATCGCATGCACCGCCTCTATGGGGATGCCTCCCATCGTCATGGACCGAAGCGGCATGTCGGCGAGCATGGCGTCGAGGATGGCCTTCGTGTCGCCTCCGTCCCCTTGCGTCGTCTTGCGCGCTTCATGCTCGATGATCTTGAATATCAGATGGCCGAGTGCCGTCTGGTCGATCTCGGTTACGGTTGAGTTGATGTCGATGGGGCAGATGGGCTTCTCGGCGGGAAAGTCCGCTCCGTAGATCTGCGCGAAGGAGGTCTCGTCGAAGCCCTCTCTCGTCACGTGCGCGTAGCATGCGGGTGCGGTGGGCGTATCGTCATGTTTGCCCTCGCGCGGCGAGAGCGTGAAGCCTGCCGAGCTGGCTCGAAGCGCGAGGGCGCCTTCGAGCCTGATATCTCGGCTCGACGCCCCGACGCTTACGGACAGCATCGTTTCATCGAGCCGCCAGGCGCCGCTTTCGGTGTCCCAGTACGAAAGGTCGTCGGTGCTGACATCGATGACGACGTGTTCTTTCCGGCCGGGCTGGAGAAAAACTTTGGCGAATCCGACAAGAGATCGAGCTTCCCTGAACACGCGCGGGTTCGTATCTGCGATATAGACCTGGGCGACTTCCGAGCCTGGGAGATCGCCTGCGTTCTCGAGGTCGAATGCGACGCGGACGCCGCCCTCGCAGGTTTCGATTTCGAGTCCGTCGTAGTGGAACAGCGTGTAGCTGAGGCCGTGCCCGAACGGGTAGGCGGGCTCTATTTCCGCTGCGTCGAACCATCGGTATCCGACGAAGATGCTCTCGCGGTATAAAATGATGCGGTTCTTGTCGGGGAAGTTGCTTCCGAGCGCGGTGTCCTCGAGCTTGACGGGCCATGTTTCGGCGAGCTTGCCCGAAGGGTTTGCTTCCCCGAGCAGCAAGCGGGCGAGCGCGGCACCGCCGCGGCATCCCGCGAGCCCGGCAAGCAATACGGCGGCGGGTTGAGGGGCGCCGTGGCTTTCGTCTTCGCTTGGGTTCGAAAGCCACGGCAGGGAGACGGGGGAGCCGCCCTGGATCACGACGACGGTCCTCGGATTTGCCTCGCACACGGCTTTCAGCAGTTCCTCATGTCCTGCGGGCAAAGTGATGTCCGATCGATCGAACCCTTCCGATTCGAAGCGATCCGGTAATCCGACGATCACCACGGCGATGTGCGCGGTCTGCGCGGTCGCGTGCGCTTCCTCGAGCAATTCATCAGTCGTCTCCCCGGTTACGGGATCGTAGCCTTTCGCGTAGCGGGCGTCGAACCCCGCATTGCACAGCGCGCTCCACGGGTCGTCGAGCGCTATCGGGTTTATCCGGGAGGAGCCGGCTCCCTGGTAGCGCGGTCTCAAGGCGAAAGATCCGATGACCGCTATGTTCTCGTGGGCGTCAAGCGGGAGGATGCCGTTGTTCTCGAGCAGCACCGCCGATTCTTCAGCTGCACGCTGCGCGGTGTCGAGGTGGTGCTTCGGGATCGGAAGCGATCGCCTCGCGGGAGCCTCGTCTTCGTATCGTCTGCAAAGCGAGATGAGCCTGCGAGCTGCAGCATCGAGGCTGCGGACGGGTAGTTCGCCATGCTTGACCGCTTCGACCACTTCCGCCGCATGATCGGCTCGCGGCCCCGGCATGACCAGATCAAGCCCCGCCGCCACGGAGGGGACGCTG
>ERZ827469.1954-NODE-1954-length-16827-cov-3.186322_pt1 | contig 16827 bp, 5 predicted proteins | sample MGYA00519917_ERZ827469 | MGnify/ENA primary metagenome ERZ827469 (study PRJEB31778, sample SAMEA3449314) | human gut metagenome | biome: human gut; feature: human-associated habitat; material: faeces | place: United Kingdom | collected 2010/2012 ... | reverse complement strand
TTAGGTAAGCCCGGTGATCATAGCATTCAAGAGAGAGCTAAAGATGCTTGTAAGGCACTCTTTTCTACTTTTATTCGTCAGAGTATTGAGCGCAATGGTGTAGATGAGGTGCTTAAAGTTAGCTTTAATGTTCCTCTTATCTGCGTTCCGCTTACCGATATAGAAAACACATATGCGGGAATTGGTGCTAAAGATATGGTTCTTACTACTGAGCATCGAGTTCCTACACCTTTACGTATGCCTAATGATGCACCTTTTCTTCATGTTTATACTCAACATGATGACGGGAGTCTTATTACATATAAGTACGCTAATAATAGCGTAGTTCCGCTCCTTACCACAGTCTATTCCCCTACTGGGGTTTGGGGAGTGTATCAAATCGTTAATGGTAAACTTAAAATTATTATCAAAAATACTCTCAAAAACTTTGAGATTGATGCTAAAAATTATAAGTTTGTAACAATCGTGTATGTAGCTGAAAATCCTGCTGAGGTTATCACTATGTATATGGAAGATGATGGTCAAGATATTGAACTTCCACTTCCTTCTGATATGATAGAACGTATAACTTATGAGGTTCTTAGAACTGAATTCGGTATTAAGCCTACAGAACACGAAGTTAAGATTATTAGTGATGCAACTTATGCTCCTAATGATCCTAATGGTACTCAACGTTTAATCCATAATAAAGTAGAATAAACTATATGGAATCCATGCACTATTACCACGATTATCTCGAACAATGTTATAATACTATCGAGAAATTAAGTACTGATCTTCATAATATTTATGTTAGACGTAATAATCTAGCTAATATCTGTTATGCTAATCTGAATCTTCTTGAATCGAATGGAATAACTAAAGAGATTATTGATGATCTTATTTTAGGTAAACGAGTTAAAGGTGTTAAGCTCTTACGTAAACTTAATTGGAGTGACGAAGCTAAAGCGGTATCTCTTCGTATTACGTTCAATCGTTTTGTTTATCTATCTACAATTCGTATTCCTAAACTTCTTGCTATTATTAGATATTATGATTGGATGTGTCGTATTCCTTATCCGATATTTAATCAAATACAAAGAGGTCTTAATAAGTCTCTAATTGAGAATCTTATTCGTGGTGATAGTGTTTCTTTAGGTACTTACATTGGTAAGTTTCAAGTTCAACGTGCTGTTGCTAGAGAATCTGTTGATTGGGCTGCTTCGTTTCGTCTTAGAGATGAGATGATTGCTGCTGGTATTGAAGTTAAAAGTTTTCTTAATCCTTATGGTAAGAATTGGCACGTTAAATCTGATAATCCGTATTATTGGTTCTGTAAATGGATACGTCATAATATGGGTGTTGATGTTGTACCTAATCAAATATTCTATAAATTTAAACCTAATCATTGTCATGTAAACATTATGACTAGTGATAAGGTGCTTAGGCATAAATCTATAGAAGAAGTTATTAAAGCGGATAATCTTGCATTTGATGCTAAACTCAAATACATGATTGAACATGATAAAACTATTATGGATAGGTATCCGCCTACTAAAAGCAAAAGAGAACGTATTAAAAACAATGAAGTAGATGAATACATTAGACCAAAACTTGATTAGTTCTAGTGTTGTTATTCATAGGATTATAGAAGATTATGATGTTCATTCTATGGACTTTATGACTCGTATTCCTACTTGGATATGTGAAGCTCTTGCTGATTTAAATATTCAACAGCATCTTATTAACGTTGGTAAAGTTATCGACTTTGATGAGTATCGTTGTGAGATTCCAGAGGGTTGTGAGAATATACGTCTTGTTGCAATTAATGGTAAACGCGCGGATTTTACTACTAATCCTGCTCCTTTTGAGCATGATGATGGAAATTATATACCGCTCGCCGTTTCATTCCCGATAGGGGTAAACCTTACAGAAAATGTCGTTTTTGACTTCATACGGACGATCTCCGGCAGTTTATATACGTATTCGATTAACGGGTCGTATTTGCATCTGAATGTCAGAAAAGGCACGCTAGGCATCTTATTTCACGGGTTGCCAATGACACTTGACGAGATTCTTAAAATCAATGTTCCTCTTATACCTAATAATGATGTTCTTATTGATGCTCTAAAGAACTTTGTTATGATGCGTATTCTTCAACGTAATTACAGGCATCCAGTTTTAAATCTTAGAGATAGTAATCCTTATACTAATCCGGCACTTGCTTATAATAATGCTAAAATTAAAGTTCGCAATGCTTGTAATAGGCTTACTAAAGATAAACGTGATGATTGTAGTAGGTCGTTATTAAACTTCTTAAATATGAAAAATCATTATGTGAACGGCTATGAAAGTAAACGCAGGTCTTTACCCTAAAGCAAATCCATCATTAGTCAATAGTGATACTAAGTCTTATGCACTTAATGTTCTATATAACGAGGATGGTGAGACTCTTATCAATGAAAATGGATTTGAGAAACATCATGATTATTCTGATTATGGTCAGTGTATTGGCACCATTCCGATTCCCGTTGGAGTGGTGCTTTTTTTCGTTAATAGAAATGGTGTTAATCCTAGTGTACCTGACGGAGACTACATTATATGGCATAGTGATGAAACTATTGAAGGTGATATAAAGTATTCAGATGTTATTTATAAAGCTCCTCTAGTTGATAATAGTACAGTTTTAAACTTCAGTGAAGATCGTCCTATTACTGGTGCTTATTCTTATAACAAAAATAATCATCTGATTATTACTTTTACAGAAGGTAATTCAACTGCTGCTAATGAAACTCGTTTGATGAATCTTAATACCTTTTGTGATGACTATAATCTTGCAAAAGACTATTCTGATGATACTACGACTATTTACAGTTTAGGTACTGATTTAACTAAAGAGAAACTATTGAATCTTATACCTGATGTTGAATATCCTACATTAACAGTTCAGTCTATTGATGGGGGTGGTTTACTTGCAGGCTCATATCAATTTGCTGTTGCATATAAACTTAAAACTGGAGATTATATTGATTATTCTTTGTTATCTCCTACATACTTTGCTGCACCTAAATACAATGAAAATATTAAAGCTGGTCAGCTTACTTCTCGTAAGTTTCAAATTGATATTACTAATATAGATTCTCAATTTGATGAATGTAAACTTGGTATTATCTATAAAGGTGAAGATGAAGAGAAAGCTTACGAGTATAAAAATATTGATATTAAAGGTAAAAATAGTACAACTGTTTATATCAGTGGTATCAATAATTTAAATACAGTTACTCTTAATGATATTGTAATTGGTAATATTTCATATATTAAAGATCAAGCTCATACTAATTTTAATTCACAGCTTATTCGTGCTAATGTTAGTATGAATGATATTACCGGTCTTGACAAGCATATCAAAGATAAAAATCTATGTACTGCTAATGGTCTTAATGGTACTGGTAATATTAAAATTAAAGAAGAATTATTCAAATCTGTTGGTGATAAAGGTGACTTTGAAAAGAAAGATCTTTCTAATGATACTTGTATTAAAGATAATGAATACTACTTCTTATATTTAGGTCTTATTGATTATAAAGGTAAACTTATTAATGTTTATCCTATTTATAATACTCAAAAGAGTAGCTATTACTTTAAGACTTCTAACTTCAATATGATCGGTAGTGATGGTGCTGTTAAACATCGTATGTTTAGATTTAAATTCGATCCTACAGATTTTTTTTCTAAACTCTTTAAAGATACTACTAAAATTGAAACTGCTGATGGTTTTGAAGAAGTTGGAGTTGTTGCTCGTAAACAAATCAAATCTTGGGTTGTTTACATGGCTCAACCTAATAGCTCTAATAGTAATTGGTGTTGTCAATCACTTGTTATTCGAGATTTAGCTTATTCTAATGTAGTTGGTAATAACTATAAAGGAGCTTTTGCTTCTCGTGATAGATATAGATTATATCCTCTTGAATATCTGATTGAAAAAAAGACTATGCCACAAGTTAAAGTTTATAGCGTTCGTAGTGCTTATGAACGTATGACTTGGGCGCATTGTTTTAATCGTCAACAAAATGATGATAAAAACGAAAAAGGTGAAGGTTCTAATCTATGGAATGAGGGTGGTGATTTAATTCAATCTGTTCTTCTTTCTGATTCACTTATTGTTAATAGTAGACTTAACGGACCTACTATTAAACCTGAATTTATTACTAATAATAATTCAGCTGTTTCAAATATAGCTGCTGATTCTAGTTATAAATTTAGTAAAAACGATGGTCTCGATGATAACGCTATGTTTGATAGTAAATACTATCCAAATGAATGGAATAATAAGAGTTATCAACGTGTTACTATTACTTATAGCAATGGTGACTTACTAAATCCTGGATTTGAATATAACAAAATATGTAAAGATTATTCTGCTGCTGGTGAGTGGAAAGGTGATGATAGACCTGATCCTGAAGATAATGATACTGATAGAGAAGTTGCTAAATTTCAATGGTATTCTATTATTGAGAATAATCGTGCAATTATAGATTGTTATTATAATGATCGTAATGCTGATGATATATTCAAAACTATTGATGTTTATGCTCAAAATCTTTCATGTATATCTCCTATTGTTAGAGTTAAATATCATCCTGTAACATATACTGCTAGTACAAAAGCTCAATATCTTAAAGGTGATACTTTTGTTGCATTTATAACTCAACGCTGTGTTGCTCCTGCTGCTGGTTTCCAACATGAAGGTGCCGGTGCTACTATTGCTAATTGTCATAGAATTATCATTAGTTATTTCATATTTAGTCGTATGAATCTTCAATGTCGTCATGATGGACTTGGAGTTAATAGTAGTGCTTATAAAATATTTGAACGTAATATCTCTAATACTGGTGTTATCGGTGAAAAAAATGAGATTGAAAAATCTATTCGTTGGGCTCCTAAGAATAATTATTATCAAGAAGCTGATAACTTAGGTTGTGTTAGTTATCCTATTGATAACTTTTGGAATACTGAGGATGGTAAGTGTTATGAGACTTCTATGAATTGGGATGGTTTTAAAGATGCTGTTATCATTAAAAAGATTGACGATATTAAAACTTTTCCTTCTCGTATTATACGTTCAGATGTTAATCCTAGTGAATCTACTGATATTGGTTGGCGTCGATATAAAGCTGATGCTTATAAAGATGTTTCAATTCAAAAGGGTTCTATCGAGAATGTTCTGTCTGATGATATTGCTTTATATATTCAGCAACAATACACATTACTTGTAGCCGCCATTAAAGATACTCTAGGTAACAATGATGAAAATACAACTTATGTAGGTACTTCTGATTTGTTTCAACGTGAACCTAAAGAAATTATTTATAGCACTACTGGTAAAATTGGTTGTAACAATCGTTTTAGTGCTATTATTACGCATCGTGGTTATCTTGTTTGTGATGTCGAAAAGGGTGAGATTTATCTTGTTAAGAACGATCAAAGCGTAAGCGAGTTATCCGATTTAGGCTTCAAAGAGTGGTTTAAAGAGCATATTTACGCTAATGCTACTAATCCATTGTCGCATAGTGGATGTTTCTTTACATATGATGAAATGCACCAAAGATTTATATTCACTAATAAAATTATAGATAAAAACGGTGCTATTGATTTGTATAAGTCTTATTCTATTTCCTACTCATTAAAGACTAACTTATGGACGTCTTTTCACTCGTATATCGGAGATTATTCATACATTAACCGGCATGGAATCTTCTATATAACTAAAGGTTCTCTTTTTAAGACTGATGCTAAGAATAAAGGTATTTACTTTGATGATGTTATTCATCCTAGTGTTGTTCAATTCATTTATGCTATCGAGCCTACTATAAGTAAACTCTTTAAGCATATTGAATGGCGTAGTCAGCTTATTAATGGTCTTATGAATAATGAAGATAATATACGTTATCTCTATAATAAAACTATTGATTGGTTGATGTTTCATACTGATGTTCAGTGTACAGGTCTTATGCCTATGAGTGTTAGTCCTATTTGGTGGGATAATGAAACTCTTAAATATAAAGCTGGTCGTTATCTTTGGAATCGCATTGAAGATTTCGTTGAGAATGATCATGATCAATGGAATCCTAATCCTAATCTTATTAATTTTATGGATAAAGATGCTATTGACACTCTTATTGAACTTTCAGCTAAATATCAAAAGCCTTGGTATGATATTGCTAAATTCCATAATGCTTGGACTTATATAACTATGATATATGAGAATAAGTTCTTTAGTCAAGAAGCTGATGATTATGTAGATGATATTACTAAATATCCTGATGCTACTCAACTTGATTTAAGACTTACTAATATTGAAGTTATGATTGATAAAGATACTCGTTTATAATTAGTGTTGCTCTTTAACGATCTCCAGACCCCGGTAGGGAAAGAGCTTGTGGTAAGGAGCAACACTCTGCAAATACTAGTGATATGCCTGATAAAAATAAAGCTAAACCTAAGTATAAGAGTATTCCTAAATTTAATCATAATAATGCTTCTGCTATTTATAATATAGCTCGTAAACTTGGAGCTAATGATACTTTAGCAAGAGCTATTTTAGGTGTTACCCATGTGGAAACTTATCCTGTTAGCAAATATGTTAAAGGTGATGTTTGGGATTATAAGAATCATGTTATTGAAAGAGCTTTCTCTGCTCGTCCTTATACTAGAGGTCTCTTTCATTATGATATGATGGGTCCATCATCTGATGAACAAAAGAAAGCTGCTAAAGCTAAAGGTGAATATCCTTTTGAGAATATCTATCGTGATGATACTACTTGGGGATATTATCAGAAGTTTCTTAAAGATAATAATCTTATTGATAGTCCCGAAGCTCAAATAGGTTTTCATCTTATTAAATATAGTGGTCTTAAGTCTACAGGTAAAGGACTTAAAGAACTAAATAAAATGTCTCTTGATGATGCTGTTAAAACTTTAGATAAAGCTCAAAAGCATAATAATGCTAACGGTTTTAAACAAGCATTAGAAAGAGCTAAAATGCTTGAGGATTGGACTCCTACTAAAGACTATTATGGTGAAGTAGATGAGATTGATTCTCTTGATGTTATTGATTTTAATGAATTAAAACATGGTGGTATGATTAAAAACATTTCAACTCTTAAAGCTTACCCTCGTCGACGTAGATACGCTGGTGGAGGTGAAGTTGCATTTAGAGATAGATTCGGGGATGTTCAAGGTCATAGTTATGGAGCCGAGAAAGGTATTCAAAGAGCTTCTACAATGTCTGGTTTAAGTACCGGTGCTACTATTGGTGGTGGACTTGGAGCTAAAATTACTGCTGCGGCTATCGCTGGATCTCCTGCGTTAGCTGGTACAACTTTTGGAGCTTGGGCAGGTCCTATTGGTATGGCGGCAGGTGCTATTATTGGTGGTATTGTTGGACTGTTTGGAGGTCGTCGTAAGAAACGTAAAGCTAAGAAAGCTGCTGAGGAAGCTGATAGGCAACGTCAGATTGTTGCGGGTAATGAACGTATTCTTCAAGATGAACTTAAATTATCCAATACTGCTCAACAAGAAGGTGCTCTTGATATGTATGGTGACTCTAATATTACAGGTGTTACTGGTTATCAAGACGATGCTAGCTTCGGTAGTGACTTAGTCCAACCTACTGTTCAAGGTACTCCATTTGGTGATGTTGATCCTAGTTCTGCTTTTGGTAGAATTGCTGCTCGTTGTGGTGGAAGACTTAAACGTAAACGTTGCGGTGGTAAAGCTAAACGTTATGCTGATGGTGGTATAATTGAAGAAACATCTTCTAATACCGCAGAAGTTAATGGTCCTTCTCATGAACAAGGAGGTGTTCCTTATGGACCTAATGCAGAAGTAGAAGGTGGTGAAGCTCTTATGACTGATGCAGATAATGCTTATGTATTCTCTGATACTTTAAAGTATAATGGGACTACATTTGCTGATCTTGCTAAACCTCTTATGAAACATAAAGGTTATCTTGAAAGTTCTCTTCCGATTAAATCTATGATGCTTGGTAGAATGCTTTCTTTAACTGACCGTAGTACGTATGCAATTGATCGTAATACTAACGGTCGTAACGCTGAGAAAGCTAATGCTGATCTTCAAAGAACTAACGCACAAATTGCTGCAATTCAAAATGAACTTGCACAACTCTATAATCTTCAAGAAAGTATGAAAGCTAAATCTGGTATGGAAGCTGAACCTATTGAAGCTCGTTGTGGTGGTCGTATTAAACGAAAATGTGGCGGTAAAATTAGAAAGTATTATGATGGTGGTCAAATTGTTGATATTCCTATTTCTACTTATGGTACTCAACGGAATAATAGCGGAAGTTATGCTACGGAACAAGAAGTAATTTTTACATCTAACGATAAAACTCAAATTCAAAATCCTTTAACTACTATTCAACAAGGTCTGCGTTGTGGTGGTAGAACTCGTAAGTATGCTGGTGGTGGTTTTATAAGTCCGAGATTTGTTTCTGAAGTTAATGGTAATCTTATTGGTGGTATAAGTCAGTTTATCACTAATAAAGGTTTAATTGATCGCATGGAAAGTATGCGAGTCCCTGAGACTCCTCTTATGGATCGTATAGAACTAGAAACTGATATAAATACTGACGCTGAAATTGGAGATATTAATAATACTGTTCGTAGTCTTGAGAAATATATTACAAGTAACAGTTCTAATTCTCAAGTTGCTCGTCAGTCTATATTGCTTGCTAGAACTCAAGGTTCTCGTATGCGTAGTAGAGTTAAACAAGATGAACATAATAAAGAAGTTGAGCTTCGTAATCGTTCTCGTATGGCTAACGCTGAAATTGCTGCTAGAAATAGTCAAATTAGAGCTGAGAATGAAGCTAATAAGTTTAATCATCAAATGGAGATTGTTCAACGTAGAAGTCAACAAGGAGCTGCTATTGGCGATATGATTGCTAGTTTAGGACGCTCTATGGGTACTGCTTATCAATCTAAATTTGATATGGAGAACTTACAAACTATTAATCTTATTAGTGTTCTTAAAGATGATGAATCTAGGGATTATATTTTTGATAATATGCCTAAAGATACTCTTATGCGAATGTTTGGAATTAGTAGTCTTAAAGATCTTAAAAAGATTCAAGGCGGTTCTACTGTTCCTAAACGTTCACTTCGTACTAAACGTTTAAACAGAAGAAGTTCTGTTGTTCCTGATGCTGTTACTATGCCGGATTACTATTATAATTTTGCATAATGCTATACGTTTTATACATATTGACTTAAATCCTACACCCTCTATCGTTAATTCGGTAGAGGGTATTGTTGTTTATAATAACTTACATGATATGGCAGTTAGACTAAAATATGCTGATCTTACTTATGTCAAGCAACCTGATGCTAGACCTCTGGACTTGACGTCATTTAGAGAAGCTGGTGCAGCTATAACGGCTGCTGCTGATAATCTGCAAGAACGTGCTATTCGTAATGAAAACGCGTATAATGAAATGGTTATTAAGATGTCTGAATATAATGCGATTCAAGGTGCAGATGAAGAAGCTCTTGCAGGTAAAATTAATGAAACTCAAGAACACATTAAAGCTAAAGTTGATGAAGATGGAGGATGGTTCTTTGCTGATACAGCTGTTAGCGATGGTGCTCGTAGATTTTTAACTGATGAAGGAGTTAAAACTATTCTTAGTAATAAAACTCAATTTGATGCTATGATGCAAGCTAATGAACAATCTGACGCTTCAGAAGAATATAAAGCATTAAATAGAGCTATGATTCTTAAACGGTTTAATGATGCAGGAGGTAGTTTAGGAGGTAATGGTAAACAATCTATTAGTGCTTTTGGTACAGCTCTTGGTTCAGGCCATGATAGAGAAGCTTTACGTAAAGAAATGCTTGAATACTTTAAAGCTATGAAATCTGATGAAAAAGTTATTTATAGTGAACAATTCCGTAAACAAGCTATAGATTTAATGAATAATCCTACAATTGATGCTGTTACTAAATCTACTCTAAAAACTTTATCTAATCCTACTCTTCATGGATTTCAAAGTTTTACTAAAACTATCGAAGGTATAGGAGATGATAGATTAATAAATGTTGCTAAAGCCATTGTATCTAACAATAGTAAATTTAAAAATGCTTTATTAAAAGAAGCAGAATTAAATCTATTTGCTCTAGAACAAAAAGGTATTACACCTAGTAATGCTGTAAAAGACAATATATATTCTACAGCTTTTACTGATTCTAATATTTTAAAAACTTTAGTAATAAATTCTCCTGAATATAAAAATGCTAATAGTAATGAAAAAATTGTATTGCTTAATGCTACAAACAATCCTAATAGTATTTATATAAAAGAATTAATAGATAGAAATTATAGTTTTTTAAATCAAAATCCTAATGAAACTGAATCTGATTATGAAGCTAGATTATCTAATTTTTATAAAGCTAATTATATAGATTCTGAAATATCTAATATGGCTACTTATTTATTGCCTATGAAATATACTAAAGAGAAACTTGATGTAGATAATAAGTTCTTTGAAAGTCTATTTAATAAGCAACTAGAAAAGTCTGAAGATACTTCTAAAATACTTACTAGAGAAAGAGATGGTTTAGTTGGAACAATAGTTAATCTTCCTAGTATGACTTCTGAACTAGAAGCAAATCGTAAAGCAAGATTACTTAATCAAACTTCTCAACATTCAAGAAATATATCTGAATTAGAAAGATTTAATAACTATTTAGCTAAAAAGTCTACTAATGGAGAAAATATAACTAAAGAAGATGAAGATAAATTAAAAGCTCTTAACCTTAGAGTTCAAGAATCTCAAAGTATAATCAATAACATTCTTTCTGAATATGATGCTTATAAAGGTGGTATTCCAACAAATAAAGAAGATAAAGCAAATTTAAGCTTAGCACTTCAAAAGAGTATTAAAGAATATTATGATGTATTTAATCGTGTTGGAATTTTTGGAAGTTTAACTAATGTTATCAATGAAGAAACTTCTGACTTAGATGAAAATGGAAATCCTATTAAAGGTACAGGCGTTAATCTTAGAGATGGTGTTAAATTTAATGCAAATGATAAAACTCAGAAAAATATAAATGAATATCTTCATATAAAAGATATAAGTTATATATTAAGTAATTCAGATACTTCAGAGGAAGGTATTAAGAAAGCCACAGAGTTTATAAAAAATAGTAGCAAAACTAATCCTTATGTAAAAGAGTTTGCAGATAATATATCTAAAACATTTGGGGATATTAGTACTGGATTAACTTCTATTCTAATGGGTAATCTGATTGAAAACTATGGTAATGAAACTAATATGATTCAGTCTAATCCTGGAGTTGTTATTGGTATATCCAAACCTACAGAAACAGGTATTGTAAGTACTGTTAGAAATAATATGGCTTATAAAATTGAAAATCATCCTGAAGCATTTACTATTATTGATAATCAATTGTTAGATGGTGATGATTTAGAGTTAGATGCTGAATCCGTTGGTGTTCCTATAGATTTGAATAATGAATCTCTTAGGAAATTCTTATATACTGAAGATAAAGGTACAGATAAGAACCCTAAATATTCTAAATCAGATATTACTTATGAACTTATGGAATTGAGTGATGGTCGTAAAGCACTTAATCTTATAAAGAATGTTCAAGGTTTTAATAATGTTAGACAGAAACTCACTATTGTTGCAAATAATGATGCCGATCAGAATACTATAGATGAATTTGAATTAGCTATGCGTATGACTTCTGCATTCGATATGGCTGATAGACCTAATGCTGATACAAAATTTATATTTGATGCTATGTCTACACATCATGGTGGAAGTTTAACTTTTGGTCCAGATCCTTCCAATGCTATTCAAATGAATAATGCTTCTGCATATAATATTGTTGAATATAATGGAAGATATTATAATAATGTTAAGTCATTATTAAATGCTTTTGTTAAAAATCCTATAACAAATGTAGATAAAACTATATATCATAATAATTTTAGAATTACATTTAGTAAAGATTCAAATAATAATTTTACTACTCAAATTGATACGTATGATAGTACAACAAATTCATTTGAGCTTACAGATAAATTTATAAGTGATAATTCTGAAGACTTTATTAATAATACACAACGTAGATTAAGCGTTATATCATCTATATTAGATTATAAAAATGCTTATAGATTAACTAAAGAACAATTAGATAATCTTACTAAGTTTAATGCTAATATGTCTACAGCTAATTTTAATTATTGATATTATGCCTATTGATTTTGATAAATTAGAAAGCATACAAAGAAAATCTACTTATGCTCCTAAAGATAAGTATAAAAGATCTTCTTTTAATCCTAATGCTTATAGTATAGATAATAAGTTATTACTCAATTTAAGAAAACATTCTGGAAATAGTCAAAATATAGTTCCCGGTAATGTTAATGCTTATATTGAAGCTAGAGCTAGAAATCAATCTATTTGGGATCGTATTGGTAACTCTCTTGTTCAAACTGTTGGAGAAATAATTGGTGGTACAATTGAAAGTGCAGGTTCTATACTTGCACTTCCCTCTAAACTCATAGATAGTGATGAAGCTTATACTCGTAATTTTTTAGAAAGACTAGGTAATTCCATTAATGAAGGTACTAGAGAAGCATTTCCTATTTATATGACTGAACAAGCTCAACATGGTAGTTTGTTAGATCGTATGAGTGGAGGTGGTTATTGGGCGTCTATGGGTCCCTCTATACTAGGTAGTGCTGCTAGTATAATGCTTCCAGCTCGTGGAGCTTCGTTATTATTAGGTAAAGCTTTTAGAAGTGCTGTTAATTTAGGAAGTAAATCTAAATATATTAAAGATTTATTTAAGTTGGGTACAAAACTACAAAAAGCTAAAGCTCTAAACAGAGCTAATAAAATAGCAGATATTTATGGTTCTGCTGTTATAGGACGTATTCTAGATTCATCTCGTGAAGCTTATGGTACTTATGAACAAGAACGTGAATGGTTTCTTAATAATTATAAGAACTATGTTGAACGTGATGAAAATGGTAATGCTATTCTTAAAGCTCCGGGATTAGAAGAAGTTCCTCTAAATGATACTAATATTGAAAGTATTGCTGATAGATATGCAGATGATGCAGCTTCTAAAGGTTATTGGAGATCTATGTCTAATATAGCTTATGACATAGTTGAATGGATGAATATCTTAGGTACTGCTAAAACTCTTACTAAAGCTACTAGAGATAACATTCGTAAAGCTATGGCAACTGGTGATAAATTTGCTATAGTTCGTACATTAAATGCTATACCCAATGCTGATAAAGGTCAAATTCTTAGAGCTATTGGAGGTTTCGCTGGAGGTTCTCTTGCTGAAATGGCAGATGAAATGACTATGAGTATTGCGATGCAAGAAGGTACTCATGCAGCTCGTAAAGATTTTGGTTTACTTTCTGATACTGACGCTCTTACTGATTTTAGCATGAGAGTTAGTAGTTATCTTAAAGATCCTGATATTTGGACTGAAGGTATTGGAGGTCTTTTAGGTGGTGCTGGTATGCAAGCAATAATGCCATTTATTGAAACTAAGATCAATAAACGTGGTATTGAAAGAGAACATGAATATCTTAAAGGTATTGAACGTGCTACAGAAGCTATGCGTTCAGGTCTTGATGGTATTGTTGAATCTCTTGCAGAAGGTGATATTGTTGGTGCTAAACTGAAAGAACAAGAAGCTATTCTTAATCAAGTTGCAGCTAATAGTCTTGATGGTTCACTTGAGTTCTATAAAGAGATGCTTAGAAATATGAGTGCTTCTCTTAAAGAAATTCAATCTATTAAATATAGAAAAGATAGAGGTGAAGCTATTAGTGCCGAAGAACAAATTGCACTTGATAAAGGTGAATCTTTACTTGCAAATGCTGATTACTTTGAACAGACTCTTAATAAGATTGAAGCTGTTGAAGATATTTACAATAAACATTTCGATGCAGTCAATGGCACTACCGACAAAAATCTCTATGAATATCAACGTCGTATTGCTACTCTTGAAGCCCAAAAAAGACTTAATGAACTAGAACTCGAAGCTATTACAGCTAATCCTGCTGAATATCAAAAGCGTGCTGCTGAATCTAAAGAGTATCTTAGTAATTATGTTGATTCTAAATATACAGACGATAATATTCGTATAGCTAAGAAAGCTGATATAAATACTTATGCTGAAAATAATGCAACTCTTGAAGATGCTAAAGCTGCATTAAGTGTTTACGATAAAATGATTGCTAGTCTTAAGAAACAAATAAGTGAACTTGAAAATGCAATCACTAATGCTCCTAAAGATGCTACTGCTGAGCAATTGCTAGGTCTTAAAATAGCTCTTAAAGGTGCTAATAGTAAACTTGAATCTTACAATAAAACTCTTAATGATATTAGTAATATTCGAGATACAGCAACTAAAAACATTGAAGCTCTTAATTTAAATAAAGATGATAAAGAGGCTGCTCAACAAGCTAGAACTCTTTTATCTAATCTTACTAATCCAGAAGAAGCTAAACGATTCTATGAAAATAGAAGAACTGCTATTAATGCTGAACTTGATTATTATCGTAATGGTAATGGATTTGAAGATATTAAAGATCAAATCAAATTATATGAAGATGAAATCAAAGCCTCTACTGATAAAGATCTAACTGATGAACTTAATACGTATCAAACTTCTGAAGCTTTACAAGCGGATGAATCAAAGTTCTCTGATTCAGACACAAGAAAAGCCGTATATAATGCCCGTCTTGCTAGACTGCAAAAACAAGAATCTGACACTAAAGCCGCTAATGCTCGTAGAGAAGCTGCACTCAAAGCAGAACAAGAACGTCAAGCGAGACAACAAGAAGAACGTGATGCGCTTGCAACAGAAGAAGATTCAAATGCTGCACCGATAGGTAGTGGTACATTCGGTAGATCTTATAGAGAATTTGAAGGTATTAAACCTTTATCCAATGAAGCTTCTAGTCTCTATAATGCACTTATGTCTGAATCTCAAGTTACAGATTCACCTCTTGCTAACGTTATTGAGAATAGACGTAAAAGCAAATCTCTTACTTCTAAAGATGCAATGCTTCTTGAAGAAATTAAAGAATTCAATGATGCTACTAATAGAGCTTTAGATAATTCATTTGATACTCTTACGACTACAAATCTTAAATGGATTGTTACTCGTATTGCTGCTAAATACTCTATATTCGATAATATATTCTTTGGTCGTAGATTCAATTGGATTGACGCTGTTACTAAAACAGAAGTTGAATATGCACCTAGCATAAATAACGGTGATCTTAGTGCTGAACTTAATAGTTATTTGTGGCATCTTAGTCGTTATACTGCTCAAGTTCTTGAACAAAGTGGTAGGCCTCTGCCTAGTTTCTTAGCTGATGTTCACTTCGGTTTAAGTGAGACTACAAAGAGTGATATTAATGCTCTTACTAACAAAATTATGCAGGAAGCTAAGAGTATGCAAACTAAATTTGATATTATCAATAATACTATAGAAGATAACTTAGGTCGTAAGAATCCTAAATATGCTTTGTATGTATCTATTGGTGGTGTTGAATATAGAGTGCTTAATACTCCGAATCCTCGTAAAGATGTTGGTATTGTTATTGAAGGTTTTGAGAATCAACTTAATCGTTATGTGCTTACTCCCGCTAATATGGCAACTCCTAACGATGATTATATTCTCATTGCTAGACAAACACAAAGCTCCGCCCCTGACCAGTCCTTGTCTCCTACCGGGGGCTACAAAGCTCAACAGAGTTCTACTGATGAAACTATTACTCCTAAAACTGAGATTACAGAGACTGTTTCTAGTGCTAATGGTATTACTACTGAATTTGTAAGTGATGAAAGTTCTACTAATACCGATGATGCGCCAATCGAGTTTGTAACGGCTTCAAATCAGCCCCTTATAGACTTCAAAATCGAGGGCATTGATACTAAATCCATGCTCGAATTTTTAACGTCTCTAATGAGCCAAGAGGGAGTAAATTCGGCACTATTCGACACGGATTTGATAAACGCCTTAGTGCTGATTCCAAAGCTACTTAGAAACACTAAAGTTGGTAGTAAGTATGCTTCTGATGCTTATATTAAAGCTCTAATGAATAAGTACTTTACAGACGCTAAACTTACTGGTGTTGAAACTAAGATTATTGAAACTGCTAAGAAAGTCGCAGCTGCTGTTAATATTAATATCGATGAAGGGGGAAATTCAATTCGATTGAATACTGCTGAAAACTGTCGTAATGCTATCAATGCTCTTGATAATCTTAAGAGTTTATATAAAGATGAATCTAAATGGTTATCAGATATGCAATCTCTTACAGATGCTCTGAATACTGTTTATGAATCTGATCTTATTGCTAAGTTTGCACAAGTTCTTACTCAATCTACAGATTATAATTCCGATGCTATTGCTATACGCCTTGATGAAACTCTTCATAACAAATTTGCTATGATTGCTCAAGACTTAGGTGGTATCTTTGTTGATAATTTTAATCTCTTTGGTACGCTTGTTGCTTTTATTAGTGATAGAAGTGGTTTTAGAATTAATAAGATTAATTATTATGATCTTGTTAATGGTATGCGTGAATATCGTGGTGATAACTACAAAGAACTCATACCTGAAATCATGTCTATTATGAATATTACTAATTATCTTCATAATGAATTTAAGAATAGACGTGATTACTATAGTGCTAGATTTGCAGTAACTAAAGATGCTACTTATAAAGAGCTTTATAATAATTATAGTTTCTTTT
>ERZ827469.1930-NODE-1930-length-16991-cov-2.910427_pt1 | contig 16991 bp, 15 predicted proteins | sample MGYA00519917_ERZ827469 | MGnify/ENA primary metagenome ERZ827469 (study PRJEB31778, sample SAMEA3449314) | human gut metagenome | biome: human gut; feature: human-associated habitat; material: faeces | place: United Kingdom | collected 2010/2012 ... | reverse complement strand
CTTTTAATTTTGCAGATTCCGGTACTTGCGCTTTTGCTTGCCTTTATCTTCATGATCTCACGGCAGATGCTTGATCTGGAGCAGAATGAGATCGCCCTTTTGAAAAGCCGCGGAAGCAGCCGCAATCAGATCCTTTTGATCTATACGCTGCAGTCGGCGATTCTTTCGATCGGCAGCAGTATCGTCGGCGTGCCGCTTGGTTTCTTTATGACAAAGGCACTCGGTTCGACGAACGGCTTTTTGGAATTTATCCAAAGAAAGGCATTGCACGTCAGTTTAAGCCCAAGTGTATTTTTGTATACTTTGGGAGCGATTTTGGTTTCTATCGCCGTGATGGTACTTCCGGTATTTAAAGATGCCAATGTCACGATTGTAAATGTAAAGCACAGAAACACCGGAAACAAACACAATATATTCAGCAGAGTATATTTGGATGTGATCTTCCTTGTGATTTCATTGTATGGACTGTATTCCTTTACCGCTCGGAAATCCGAATTGATGACAAGTATGCTCGAGGGGGATTCCATTGATCCGTTTTTGTTCATCTGTTCGTCGGTGTTTATCATAAGTGCAAGTCTTGTGGGACTTCGGCTTCAGCCATTGCTCATAAAGATTGTATATTATATCGGAAGAAAATTCTGGCGGCCGGCATTTTTTGCCTCCTTCCTGCAGATTCTCCGCACGCGGAAAAAGCAGGGATTTATGATGGTATTTCTGATGTTTACCGTGTCGCTCGGTATTTTCAATTCGACGGTGGCGCGCACGATATTGTCAAACTCTGAAAAGGGAATCGACTATAGCACCGGAGCAGATCTTGTACTCCAGCAGCCGTGGGAAGATAACTCTCTTCTGATGCAGTATTATACCGATCTTGAATTGACGTATACCGAACCGGATTTCGGAGTATACGAAGGCATGAAAGGCGTTGCGGCGGCGACGAAAGTATTTAAAGACGATGAAATAGAAACTTCCTATAAGAGTAAGGAAGGCGGAAATAGTGTTAAAACAACACTGATGGGAATCGATACGAAAAGTTTCGGAGAGACCGTGTCGAAGTTCCAGACAGACCTGCTTCCGGTACATATCAACCGTTATCTCAATTCGATGGCGACACGCGCAGATGCGGTGCTTTTAAGTATGAACTATCATACAAACTACGGAGTACGTCTTGGCGATACGATCACCTACACAAACGAGGATGGTGTCGAAGCACAGGGTGTAGTATTTGGCTTCGTGGACTATTTCCCAAGTTACATCGAGACGACGCATTCACTTAATGAGGAAAATAAACTTGTCTCGACCGAGAACTACCTGATCGTAGCGAATCTGGCACAGGTTCAGCAGAACTTTGGACTGCGGCCTTATCAGGTGTGGCTGAAAACGGACGGAAGTTCCCGTTTTATCTATGATTATGCGAAGAAAAACAATATAACATATACGACATTTGAAGATGCAAATGCCAAGAAAGTGGAAGTGAAAAATGATGCTTTGTTCCAGGGAACCAATGGTATCCTTACGATGAGTTTTATCATTATTTTGATCTTGTGCTGCACCGGATTTTTAATCTACTGGATCTTGTCGATCCGCCAGCGCGAACTGCTTTTTGGTGTATTTCGTGCGATGGGTATGTCAAAACGTGAAATCATTCAAATGCTGATCAATGAGCAGATTTTCAGTTCCGGTATCTCGATCGTGATCGGTACCGTGATCGGGTTGCTGGCATCGAAGATGTTTGTACCGCTTGTGCAGATCTTCTATGCATCGACCGATCAGGCAATTCCGCTTGAAGTGGTCAATGAGACGCTTGATATGGTACGTCTGTTCAGTATCATCGGTATTGTTATTGTGGTTTGCATGGTTGTGCTTGGAAAACTGATCTCGAAGATCAACATTTCACAGGCATTGAAACTTGGCGAAGATTAAGGGAGGACAGCGATGGAAAATATATTGACGACACAGGGAATCAAGCAGGCATTTCCAATTGGCTCCGGCCGCGAGTTTGTTGCACTGCATGATATCAATATCCAGATTCCAAAGGGAAAACTTACGATGCTCCGCGGACGTTCCGGATCCGGTAAAACGACGTTGATGAATATTTTGAGTGCGTTGGATTATCCGAAAGAAGGAACCGTCGTATTTGAGGGGGCAGCGCTGGAACAGATGAACGACCACGAACGAGAGGAATTCCGCAAAAATAATGTGGGATTTGTATTTCAGTCAGTGGCTTTGATCCCGATGATGACGGCGTATGAAAATGTGGAATTTCTGCTCCGTCTGGCAAAATATCAGGGAAATAAGCGGGCGAGAGCAGAAGAATGTCTCCGGCTCGTGGGACTTGGCCAGCGTATGCATCATATGCCACAGGAACTTTCCGGAGGAGAGCAGCAGCGTGTGGCGATCGCAAGAGCGATCGCGCATAAACCGAAAATCATCTTTGCCGACGAGCCGACAGCCGAACTGGATACGGCGACAGGACTTCAGGTGATGAAGATATTTAAGGAACTGATTGAGAAAGAAGAAGTGACCATCGTCATGACTACGCATGACATGGGATTGTTAGATATTGCAGACTGCATATATCATTTGGAGGATGGTGAGATTGTCGATGAAAAATAAAAAATGGGATACCGTAGTGGAAAAAATCAATGAATTTCGTCACATCAACCGTCAGACTGCCGGTGGAGGGACAGCAGAGGAACCGGTGGACATTCCGGATGATGTTATGATCGAATGTGATGGGTTGGTAAAAATTTACAAAACAAAAGACATCGAAGTACTGGCACTTCAGGGCTTGGATCTGACCGTAAAACGCGGAGAATTGATGGCGATCATCGGGAACAGCGGAAGCGGTAAATCCACATTTCTCAATATGATCGGTGGGCTTGACCGCCCGTCAGCCGGAAAACTTTATGTAGATGGAAAAAATCTGTTCCAGATGAGCGAAGAGGAGTTGGTTGAGTACAAGCGAAGCACCGTCGGTTTTGTGTGGCAGAACAATGCGCGAAACCTGCTTCCGTATCTGACGGCGTGGGAAAATGTCATGACACCGATGCTTTTTATGAAAGATGGAAAGAGCGAGGCGCAGAAGAAAAAGCGCGCGGAAGAACTTCTTGAACTGGTTGGCCTGGCAGAACGAAAAGACAATACGTTAAGCCAGCTTTCCGGTGGTGAGCAGCAGCGTGTCGCCATTGCGATCGCTCTTGCCAATGAGCCGAAACTTCTGCTTGCCGATGAGCCGACAGGAGCAGTAGACCGAAAGACGGCGGATGATATCCTGGATATGTTCCGCAAGTTAAATGAACAGCTCGGTATAACAATCGTGATCGTAACACATGATAATGAACTGGCATCGAAAGTAAACCGCGTCATTTCGATTCGCGATGGAAAGACCAGCAGCGAGCGTATCATGAAAAATGAGTACAAAAACAGACTGGAAGATATTTCTATTGAGTGGCAGCGGGAAGAGGCCCAGGAGGAATTTGTTGTGTTGGATCGTGCCGGAAGAATACAGATTCCGTCGGAATTGCTCAAAGAAATGGGAATGAACGGAAATAAAGTAAAATTGGAATTTGTGGATGGCAAAATTGTTATTGAAAAACCCGAAGAATAATGCTACACTAGTACTGTTAAAAGAAGAACAGGAAAATGAAGTGAATGGAGACGGTTTTTTATGAGCGGAAGACGAGAATATAGGAAGAGACAATGGAAACGGCGGCAGTCAGAAAAATTGACCATGTTATTAAAAGGATCAATTGCGGTGGCAGTCGTACTGGTTTTAGTATTAACCGGAGTAAAGATAGTATCCACTGTGCAAAACCACAAACAACAAAAACAGGCAGAAGAAGCACTTTTGCAGAAGCAGAAAGCAGCGGCAGAATCGCCGGTGGTGGAAGAACCGACACCGACACCGACCCCGGTGCCAAAGGAAAAAGCAGTAGCACTTACGTTTGATGATGGACCGTCACGCGATAACGATGGGACGATTCTTGAGGCACTGCAGGCGAACGGAGCACATGCCACGTTCTTTGTACTGGGAAACCGCGCACGGGTTGATGGAGACATTATGCAGATGATTCTGGATGCCGGCTGCGAGATTGCCAGTCATTCATGGGATCACCCACAGTTAAGCAAGATAAAATGGAAAAAGGCGAAAAGCCAGATTGACCGAACTGACCGGATTGTGTCAAAATTGTTAAATGGTTATCAGATTTCGCTGCTGCGTCCACCATATGGCTCAATCAGCAAGACCATGCGGAAAAAGGTGGAAAAGCCGATGATATTGTGGAGCCTTGACACGGAAGACTGGAAGAGCCGCAATGCAAAAAAAGTCTTTAACCGAGTAAAAAAAGAGGTCAAAGACGGCGATATCATTTTGATGCATGACATTCATCCGGAGACTGCAGAAGCAGTCAAAAAGATTGTTCCATGGCTATCGGAGCAGGGATATGATATGCTGACAGTTACGGAACTGATGGCTCGGAAGGGCAAAACCATGGAAGGCGGAAAAGCCTATCTGGATGCAAATTAATATTGGAAAAATATGTGGAGTTCTCTGAATTTTTCAGGAACTCCGCTTGTAGTGAAACAAAAAATAACAATTTTTAAGAACAGAACAATGAAGTGAGGTAAAAGTAATGAAGCAATTTATGGATGAAGATTTTATTCTTTCAACAGATACAGCGAAAAAACTTTTTCACGACTATGCAGAAAAAACACCGGTTTTGGACTATCACTGCCATTTGGAGCCAAAGGAGATAGCAGAAGACCGGAAATTTAAAAATATAACAGAATTGTGGCTCGGTGGGGATCACTATAAATGGCGTATTATGCGTTCCAATGGAGTGCCGGAAAAGTACATTACCGGCGATGCCGGCGATGAAGAAAAATTCCACGCATTTGCAAAGGCACTGCCAAAAGCCATCGGAAATCCGATGTATCATTGGTGTCATTTGGAATTGCAGAGATATTTTGATATTCACGAGACACTCAGTGAGAAGAATTGGAAAGAGATTTACGATGCCTGCAACGAAAAATTGCAGTCGCCGGAAATGTCAGCAAAAAATCTGATCCGTATGTCCAATGTCACATTGGTTTGTACGACCGATGATCCGATAGATGACCTTCATTATCATCAGCAGATCAAAGCAGACCAAGATTTTGATGTGCAGGTTCTGCCGGCATGGCGGCCTGACATCATCATGAGCCCGGAAAAAGAAGGATTTCTCGCTTATGTACAGAAACTGGCAGAAGTAAGCGATATTGATATCACGGGATTTGTTTCTTTGAAAGAAGCTCTTGTAAAACGACTGGACTATTTTGTGGAAAATGGATGTCTGGTAACCGACCATGGCTTGGATTATCCGCAGTACCGTCCGACGACAGAGGAAGAAATGGACATCCTTGTACGACGTGCATTATCCGGAGAGGTTTTGGATTTTGAAGAAATGCTTCAGTACAAAACGATGCTGATGCTCTTCTTAGGCCGTGAATATGCGAAGAGAAATCTGGCAATGCAGCTTCACTATGGTGCAAAGAGAGAAAATAACGAACTGGTATTCCGGAGTGCCGGAGCCAATGCCGGTATCGACTGTATCAATGAAAAGGGATTTAGTGCAGAAGTGGCAGATTTTTTGAATGCCCTTGCTAAAACAGGTGAACTGCCAAAGACGATTTTGTATTCATTGAATCCGGTTGACAATGCTGTGATCGGTACGATGATCGGCTGCTTCCAGAATGAAGATGCCGTAGGAAAGATTCAGCAGGGTTCTGCATGGTGGTTCAACGATCACAAATATGGTATGACCCAGCAGATTACATCCCTTGCAAGCCTTGGACTTTTGGGCAATTTTATCGGAATGCTGACCGATTCGAGAAGTTTTGTATCCTACCCTCGTCATGAGTATTTCCGCCGTATCTTGTGCGATTACATCGGAAAATTGGTGGAAAACGGAGAATATCCACAAGACTACGAAGTTCTTGGTGAAATGGTGAAAAACATTTCTTATTACAATGCAGTGAATTATTTTGGATTTGACTTATAAAAAATATACAATCGGAAGGAGACCATAATGACATTTACGTTAGTAAAAGAGAACGCAGCACAAATTTGTATTGACAGCCATGCGGCAGATTATAAGGGACTGAAGCATGTGGCAAAGATTCTTGCCGGAGATATTTTGACGGTGACAGGAAAAGAGCCGGAGATTGTAGAGCAGATTCAGAATGTTCCGCAGATTGTCGCAGCGACAAAAGGAACTTCAGATATTCTTGCAAAGTGGGAAGAAGAAAAGAAAATTGATCTTTCCGTTTTGGAAGGAAAACGAGAAGTCTTTATGGTACAGCTGATTGAAGAAGATGGGGCTGAGAAACTGGTGATCGTCGGAACAGAGACGATTGCTACGTTGTATGGCTTGTATTATATTTCTGAAAATATCGGAGTATCTCCATGGGTGTACTGGGCAGATGTGGTACCTGCCCCAAAAAAGGAGATCGTATTTGATAAGAGTATTTGTACGGTATCCAAAGAGCCGTCTGTTCGTTACCGTGGATTTTTCATGAACGACGAATGGCCATCTTTGGGAAATTTTGTCATGCATACATTTGGAGATTTCAACGAATTCTTTTACGAAAAAGTATTTGATCTTTTACTCCGCCTGAAGGGAAACTATTTCTGGCCGGCGATGTGGTCTGCTTCCCTTCCGTTAGATGGTTCGGAGGATCCGCTTGCAATCCTGAAACTGGGAACGGAACTTGGTATCACGATCGGTCAGTCCCATCACGAGCCATTGACCCGCGCCAGTGAAGAGTGGGATAAAGTCAAAACGGACATGAACAATATTGGATATGGAAAAGATTGGAATTATTATACAAACAAAGAAGGCCTTTATCGTTATTGGGAAGATGGTATGAAACGCGATAAAGACTTCAAGCATATGATCACGATCGGTATGCGCGGTGAGCGTGACACGATGATGCTCGGAGAAAATTCGACAATTCAGGAAAATGTTGAACTTCTTCGTGAGATCATTACCGATCAGAATAAGATCATCAAAGAGACCGGATGCGAGAATATGCCGAAAATGCTTGCTTTGTACAAAGAAGTGGAAGGGTTTTATTATGGTGGAAACGGCGTCAAGGGACTTCGTTCCTGGGATGGCTTGGACGATACGATCCTTCTGCTCTCCGATGATAACTTCGGAAATGTAAGAACCCTTCCGACTAAGGATCTGAAAGACCGCAAGCCGGGCTGGGGTTTCGTGACCGTAAGGGCGGCTGGGGTATGTACTATCATTTTGATTATCACGGTTCCCCGATTTCTTATGAGTGGGTCAATTCCGCACCGCTTCCGAAAGTGTGGGAACAGGTTACGATGGCCTATGAATACGGCATCCGCGACCTCTGGATCGTAAATGTCGGTGATATCCGTCCGGATGAGCTGCCATTGTCCTATTTTATGGCACTTGCCTATGATTTCGAGAGTATGGGAACCGGCCATGCCAATGAAACGGACCTTTTCCTGGCATCCTGGGTAGAGCAGCAGTTTGGTGCACATATCAAAGACGAAGAGACGAAAAAAGAGATCGCAGACGTATTGCGTGAATACACACGGATCCACGGCATGAGACGACCGGAGGCGATGAATCCGAAAGTATACCATAGATCTCATTTCAATGAAACGAAGCGCATGATCGAGCGTTGTACAAAATTGATGCAGCAGACAGAAAATCTGCAGATAAAGATTCCGGAGGCATCCAAGGATGCATTTTACGGATTGGTATATTATCCGGCTGTTGCGGGAATGAATTTGCAGCTGATGAGCCTTCATGCAGCATTGGCAAACTGGTATGCAGAATATGAACTCTCGGTGGCGAATACGTACGATGCGCTTGTGAAAGAAGAGATTGAACGGGATCAAAAATTGACAGATTATTACAATAAAGAAATGACTGGCGGTAAATGGGACGGCATGATGCTCTCCCCGCATGCATGTTTTGTTACATGGAATGATGAGGGATGGCATTATCCGGAGACCAAGACCATTTGTATCAATACGATGAGCCGGATGATGATTCATGCAGAAAATGACGAAATGTTTGTCTCCGGGGGAACGATCTGTCTGCCTGAATTTACAGAAATTGGGGGAGAAACGTGCGAGATCGAATTGGCAAATGCCGGTGCGGTCGCTTATGATTTCAAAGTGCAGGCGGAACCGGGAATCTGTGTAAGCCAGACCGAGGGAACAGTGTCAAATGACATTGTGACACTGCAGGTAACGATTGCCAAAAAAGAGCATAAATCGTTTGAGCGTACCATTACGATCACAGCCGGAAACCAGAAAGTGAATGTAAAAGTACGTTTCAAGGCAGCAGTCAATGTTCCGGAAGGAACCTTTATCGAGCGTGACGGTATGGTGTCGATTGAAGTGGCTCATTATACCGAAAAAGCGGCTTTCGAAGGATATGATTTTAAAGAATTGGAGGGATATGGAAAAACATTGTCTTCCATGAAAATATATCCGTGTGACCGCAATTTTGATGAGATCGGGAAAGCCCCTTGTCTGACTTACCGTGTGTATGTTGAGGAAGCGGGTGTTTATATGCTTAAGACGATCACGGCACCAACGAACAATCTGGAAGATGGACGCACGATGCGCTATGCGGCCCAGATTGGTAATGGCGAGATCAAGGTCGGTGACACGATTCCGAAAGAAAACTATAATATCGGCGGCGGTCCATGGGAAAGAAAATCCTGGTCGATGGGCGTGCTGAACAACAGTCATTATGGAATTACCGGACACGATCTGGAAGCCGGATACAATGAGATACATATTTATGGTGTTGAAGCCGGTTTGGCTTTACAAAAACTGGTATTGTACCGAGGCGGACTGGAAGAGTCTTATCTGGGACCACAGGAAAGTCCACGGGCATAAAACTGAAGGAGAAGAAGAATGAAAGAAAAGAAAGGTATTATCATAACGGTTGTAGTAGCGGTTATTGTATTGGGAGTGCTGTCTTATGCCCTTGCGACGCGGCATAAGGCAAATGAACCAAAGACAACGGGAAACCAGGAAACGGTAAAAATGACAGAAACAGCCGCATCGGAGAGTGCGGTCAGTCCGGCAGCGGTTGTCACGGAAGAGACACCGGCGAAGGATATTTATAAGGATTATTTCCTTGTTGGAGCTGCGATCAACGGAAGTGATATTGATACAATGGCGATTAAGCACAAAGGAATGGCGAAGATTCTGAAAGAGAACTTCAATTCCACGACATTGTCCAATTTGATGAAACCGGAATATCTGCTGGATGAAAAGGCGACAAAAAAGAGCAAAGATGGGATGCCTGTCTGCAAATTTGATACCTGTGACCCAGCGCTCAAATTCTGTCAGGAAAACGGAATCAAGATGCGCGGACATACATTGCTTTGGCATAATCAGACACCAAGCTGGCTTTTTTACAAAAATTATGATGTAAAATCCGGAAAACTTGCCGATGCGAAGACCATGGCAAAACGTATGGAAAGCTATATTAAGCAGGTGATTACGCATTGCCAGAAAAAGTATCCGGGGGTTGTATATGCCTGGGATGTTGTCAACGAATGCGTCTGCACCGACGAGGGAAGTTATATCGAGACGAAGGGCGGCTGGAAACTCCGTGCGGATACGAAAAAAGACAACGACTTCACGCACGAGCAGGCAGTGCAGAATTACTGGTATACGACGATGGGCGAAAATTACGTGGAAAAAGCATTTTCCTTTGCCCGCAAGTATGCCGATGCGGATGTGAAATTGTTCTATAATGACTACAATGTCTTTATGGAAGAAAAAATGGATAATATTTACAAAATGGTTGAGCAGTTAAAGGAAAAAGGACTAATCGACGGAATCGGTCTCCAGCCGACGGTAGGCATCGACTGGCCGGAACTTGACAGCGAAAATGACGGAAGTTTCCGCAAATGTCTGGAAACCTATGCAAAACTCGGTCTGGAACTGCAGATCACGGAATTAAATTTCCGTATCGAAGATGGCACGACCGACGAGGAACTGCTGCAGAGACAGTCCGACCGCTACGAGGAAATGATGCGTCTTCTTGTCGAAGAAGATACGCAGAGCGGCGGACCATGTAATATAACGAGTGTAACTGTATTTGGTATCTGCGACGATTATCCATTGTATGGAGATGATTTCCAGCAGAATTTGTATCTGTATGACAAAAACTGCCAGCCGAAACCTTGCTATTATGGATTTATCAAGCCGGGAATCGAGGCAGTCAACAATAAAAAATAACGAGAACCAGGAGGATTTGTTATGGCTGAAAAATGTATTGAGCTCAAAGGGATCACAAAAGCATTTGACGGACAAATCGTTCTAGATCATATGAATCTTGATATTCATGAGAATGAATTTGTAACATTGCTTGGGCCAAGTGGTTGCGGAAAAACCACGACATTGCGGATAATGGGAGGATTTGAAACGGCGGATGAAGGGCAGGTTCTGCTCAATGGAACCGATATCGCCCGCGTGCCGGCGAACAAACGCCCGATCAATACCGTGTTTCAAAAGTATGCCTTGTTTTCACACATGAATATCGAGGAAAATATTGCGTTTGGTTTAAAAATCAAGAAAAAATCAAAAGACTATATCCGCGACAAGATCAAATATGCGCTGAAGCTGGTAAATCTCGACGGTTATGAAAAGCGTATGCCGGATTCTCTCAGTGGAGGACAACAGCAGCGTATCGCGATCGCACGTGCCATTGTAAATGAACCGAAGATTCTTCTTTTGGATGAACCACTCGGTGCCCTTGACTTGAAGATGCGCCAGGGGATGCAGTACGAACTCATCCGTCTGAAAGAAGAACTCGGAATTACGTTTGTTTATGTTACCCACGATCAGGAAGAGGCACTTACGATGTCCGATACGATCGTCGTCATGAATCAGGGGTACATCCAGCAGATCGGTACGCCGGAAGACATTTACAATGAGCCGCAGAATGCGTTTGTGGCAGACTTTATCGGCGAGAGCAATATTCTTTCGGCGACAATGGTCCGCGACCGCCTTGTCAATATTCAAGGGCAGGATTTTGAATGCGTCGATGTCGGATTCGGCGAAAATAAACCGGTGGATGTCGTGATAAGACCGGAGGATATGATCCTTGTACCTCCGGAAAAAGGCACGATCCGTGCAAAAGTGAAATCCCTGGTGTTCAAAGGGGTACACTATGAAATGGAGATGGAAGCACTTGGATTCACGTGGCTGGTACACAGTACAAGCCTCGCGGAAGTCGGAAGTGAAGTCGGATTGTATATTGATCCGTTTAATATCCAGATCATGCACAAACCGGAAAATGAGGCAGAGGAGGCGTTTGCCGGTGAATGAGAAAAAGATGACGAGACGTCTTTCGTATCCGTACATTGTGTGGATGGCAATTTTTGTCATTGTGCCGCTTATCATTGTATGTATTTACGGACTGACAGATAAAACTGGTGCCTTTACCCTTGAAAATGTCAAGAGTATCGCTTCTCCGGTACATTTAAAGGCCTTATTTTTGTCACTTAAATTATCTATTATAAGTACCGTGTTATGTTTTGTCCTCGCCTTGCCGCTGGCACTGGTGATCCGGGGAATGCATTTAAAAAGCAGTGGATTTATCATCTTTGTATTCATCCTTCCGATGTGGATGAACTTTTTGCTGCGTACGATCGCATGGCAGTCTTTGCTGGAAAAGACGGGTGTGATCAATATGATACTGCAGTCGATTGGGCTGCCAAAGCAGAATTTGATCAATACCGAAGGGGCGATCATTCTCGGTATGATCTACAATTTTCTGCCATTTATGGTATTGCCGATCTACAATTCGCTCATCAAGATTCCGCAGGATACCTTTGATGCGGCAAAAGATCTTGGGGCAAACTGGATACAGACATTGTGGTGGATAACATTGCCACAGATTCTTCCGGGAATTGTCAGCGGTATTACGATGGTATTTGTGCCGGCAATGACAACATTTGTCATTTCAAACCTGTTAGGAGGAGCGAAGATCAATCTGATCGGAAATGTGATCGAGCAGGAATTTACAACGGCCAATAACTGGTACGGCGGAGCCGGTTTGTCCATTGTTTTGATGATATTGATCTTGGGAAGTATGGCGGTTATGTCGCACTTTGATAAAGAGGGAGAGGGGGCTGCGATATGGTAGGAAAAGCCCTGGCAAAAATCAGCGGAAGGATTTATCTTGCCTTGATTTTTATCTTTTTGTACGCCCCGATCGCGACACTCATTGTGTTGTCATTTAATGAGTCAAGATTCCGCGGAAAGTGGGGCGGTTTCAGCCTCAAATGGTACGAGAGCCTGTTTTCTTCGCGAGAAATTATGGATGCACTTTGGACGACGCTTTTATTGGCATTTTTGTCCGCGTTGATCGCGACGATCTTCGGAACGATGGTATCTTTTGCCATGAACCATATGAAAAAACTGCCGCGCATGATCTTGATGACGGTGACCAATATTCCGATGCTCAATGCCGATATTGTAACCGGAATCTCCTTGATGCTTTTATTTATCGCACTGCGTTACCGGATGGGATTTGGCAGTGTGCTGATCGCGCATATTACATTCAATCTGCCCTATGTGGTGCTGAGTGTACTTCCGAAATTAAAGCAGATGAATAAAAGTGTATTTGAGGCGGCACTGGACCTCGGTGCAAGCCGGCGGTATGCGTTTGTAAAAGTTGTATTTCCGGATATTTTACCGGGAATTTTAACCGGATTTTTGTTGTCCTTTACGATGTCACTGGATGACTTCATCATTACCCATTTTACCAAAGGTGTGGGGATGGATACGTTGTCAACAAAAATCTATGCGGAGGTGCGAAAAGGCATAAAACCGGAGATCTACGCACTTTCCACCATTTTATTTGCAGCTATATTTATCGTGTTGATCGTTGTCAACCGCAGACAGAAAGCAGAGGAAAATAGATGAAAAAAAGCATAAAAAAGATTTTGGCACTGACACTTGCGACCACTTTATTTACGACGGGGCTTACGGCTTGTTCTTCCGGAGGAAGCAAGACCGGAGAGGCCGGCGAATTATATGTTTATAACTGGGGCGAATATTTTGATCCGGATGCCTTGGCAATGTTTGAAGATGAGACAGGCATCAAAGTGACATATGACGAATACGAGACAAATGAAGTAATGTACCCGATTATATCCAATGGTGCAGCTTCGTATGACCTTGTCTGTCCTTCCGATTATATGGTGCAGCGTATGATCTCCGAGAATCTTGTCGAAGAGATTAATTTTGACAATGTACCAAATATTAAATATGTAGACACTAAATATATGGATGCCAGCAAAGAATTTGATCCGGAAAATAAATACAGTGTTCCGTATCTTTGGGGAACCGTCGGCATATTATACAATAAAACGATGGTAAAAGAACCGGTGGACAGCTGGGGAATCTTGTGGGATACCAAATATAAAGATAACATTTTGATGCAGAAAAGTGTCCGCGATGCATTTGGTATCACTTTGAAGTACCTTGGTTATTCGCTCAACAGCACAGATGAAAAGCAGTTAGAGGAAGCCAAACAAAAACTGATCGAGCAGAAAAAATCCGGCGTCGTACAGGCATATGTCGTTGATGAAGTGCGTGATAAGATGATCGGAAACGAGGCGGCGATCGGAGTTATTTATTCCGGAGAGGCATTGACCTGTCAGAAGGAAAATCCGGATCTCGAGTATGTCGTTCCAAAGGAAGGCAGCAATTTGTGGATCGATTCCTGGGTCATTCCGAAGGGGGCAAAGAACAAGGAAAATGCGGAGAAGTTTTTGAACTTCCTCTGTAAACCGGAAATTGCAAAGATGAATTTTGATTATATCACGTATTCGATTCCAAATGAAGAAGGACGTAAATTGATTGAAGATGCGTCGCAACGTGACAGCAAGATTGCATTTCCGGATTGGGATTCTTTGACAAATTGCGAGACATTTAAGTATCTCGGTGATGATGTCGACAAGATTTATAATGAGAAATGGAAGGAGATCATGGCACAATGAAAGTATTATTGATCAATGGAAGTGCAAAAGAAAAAGGGTGTACATTTACGGCACTCAGTGAGGTGGCGCGCGGACTCAATGAAAGCGGCGTGGAAACGGAGATCCTTTCGCTTGGAACGAAGCCGGTCGCAGATTGTATGGGCTGTGGAAAATGCCGTGAAACCGGTGCTTGTGTATTTGGGGATATCGTAAATGAAATCGTCGAAAAGGCAAAGACCGCCGATGGTTTTGTCTTTGGTTCCCCGGTCTATTATGCGCATGCGAGCGGACGGCTTTTGTCTGTCCTTGACCGTGCTTTTTACTCCGGTGGAAAAGAATTTGCTTTTAAGCCGGGGGCAGCAGTGGTAAGTGCCAGACGTGGCGGTACAACGGCATCTTTGGAAGTGATCAATAAGCATTTTTCCATCAATCAGATGCCAATCGTGACTTCTAATTATTGGAATATGGTGCATGGAAATACACCGGATGAAGTCCGTCAGGATAAAGAGGGGATGCGTACAATGTACAATCTCGGCCGCAATATGGCATGGATGATAAAATGCATTCAGGCAGGCCCGGAACATCCGCAAAATGAAAAAGAGAGTACGAATTTTATTCGTTAAGCATGCGTTGACGAACCCGGAAAGAACCGTTATAATAAAACATAGGAACGTGAAGAAGGAGGAAATGTAATGTATACAGTAGATTTACAGGACTGCATCGATAAGATGGATCTCGAATGTCTCACACCGGATGTGGATATTTCAAAGATTAAGATCCCGCAGTCGGATATCAACCGTCCGGCACTTCAGCTGGCAGGATTTTTTGATTATTTTGACCACCATCGTGTACAGATCATCGGTCATGTGGAAAATACGTATATGGAAAAACAGGGACTTGAGTACAGTGTGGAAATGATGGGACGCATTATGTCTTATAAAGTACCATGTATTGTGTACTGTCGTGATATGGCGGTGCCGGATGCCATTCTTGAGGTGGCGGACAAAGCCGGTGTGCCGATTTTACGTACGAAGCAGACGACTTCCTCATTTTCTTCCGAATTGAACCGATGGCTGAAAGTCGAACTTGCGCCGCGCATCAGTATTCACGGTGTTTTGGTCGACATTTATGGCGAAGGTGTGCTGATCACCGGAGAGAGCGGAATCGGTAAAAGCGAGGTCGCTTTGGAACTCATCCACCGCGGACACCGTCTCGTATCGGATGACGTTGTAGAGATCAAGAAAGTCAGTGATGCGACATTGATCGGTACCGCTCCCGATATCACGAGACATTTTATCGAACTTCGTGGAATCGGAATCATTGATGCCAAAGCCTTGTTTGGTGTAGAAAGTGTAAAAAATACCCAGTCGATCGATCTTGTCATTAAACTCGAAGAGTGGGACAAAGAGCAGGATTACGACCGCATGGGACTGGAAGAAAAATACATCGAATATCTCGGAAATAAAGTGGTATGCCATTCGATTCCGATTCGTCCGGGGCGAAATCTTGCAATCATTTGTGAGTCGGCAGCCGTCAATTTCCGTCAGAAAAAGATGGGTTATAATGCAGCGAAAGAATTGTACAATCGTGTGACCGCAAGATTGCCGGAATAATACGAAATCAGGAGGAAAGTCATGGAAAAGTTTTATGTAGGTGTTGATGTCGGAGGCACATCGATCAAGATGGGAATGTTTTCACATACCGGGGAATTGCTTGAAAAATGGGAAATTCCGACGCGTGTGGATGAAGATGAGCAAACGGATCGTATCCTTCCGGATATCGCTGCAAGTATTGAAGAAAAACGTGCGGAAAAAAATGGGAATATTGTCGGCATCGGACTCGGCATCCCGGGACCGGTGACAGACGACGGAACCGTGTTAAAATGTGCCAATATTCATTGGCCGGTCTTTAATGTCAAAGAAAAATTGTTTGATCTGACAGGCGTAGCCAATATCCGTGTCGGAAACGATGCCAATGTCGCAGCTCTTGGAGAAATGTGGAAGGGCGGCGGACGCGGCTTTGACAGTATCGTCATGGTAACACTCGGAACCGGTGTCGGCGGCGGAGTTATCCTCGGTGGCAAGATTTTGACCGGAACCAAAGGGGCGGCCGGAGAAATCGGTCATATGACCGTAGAATATGACGAAGAAGAGACCTGCAACTGCGGCACGAAAGGCTGTCTTGAACAGTATGCTTCCGCGACGGGAATTGTTCGTCTGGCGAAAAAACAGATGGTGGAAACGTCATCTTTGGCAAAAATTGGCAATCTTACGGCGAAAGACGTATTTGATGAAGCAAAAGCCGGAGATGCTTATGCCCTTCAGATCGTAGACCGGTTTGCCCGCTATCTTGGCGTGGCACTTGGCAATGTAGCACAGATCATTGATCCGGAAGCATTCGTAATCGGCGGCGGAGTGGCAAGAGCCGGAAGCATCATTACGGAAAGTATAGAAAAATATTATAATGACAGTGTAATGTTTGCCCTGCGCGGCAAGCAGTTCAATCCGGCAGAACTTGGAAATGACGCAGGCATCTACGGTGCGGTGCGTATGGTCCTGTAAGAAAGGAATCAAAAAGCGTGATACAGTTAAAAGAAGGAGAACTTCTGAGTAATCATACAACATTTCGTATCGGCGGAGCGGCAAAATATTTTGCTGTGCCAAAGAACGAAGAGGAGATCATGGAAGCGGTGGATTTTGCCATCGTGAAGGGTCTGCCGCATTATATCCTTGGCAAGGGGAGCAATGTGCTGTTCCCGGATGAGGGATATTCCGGTGTAGTCATTGAGATCGGAGCCGGCATGGAAAAGGTGGAACGCATCGGCGACACCGGAATCCGTGCACAGGCAGGGGTGTCATTGAGTTCGCTGGCGGCATTTGCAGCCAGAGAGGGGCTCGCGGGACTGGAATTTGCCGGCGGAATCCCGGGAACGATCGGAGGCGCCGTGACGATGA
>ERZ827469.1926-NODE-1926-length-17023-cov-4.744578_pt1 | contig 17023 bp, 17 predicted proteins | sample MGYA00519917_ERZ827469 | MGnify/ENA primary metagenome ERZ827469 (study PRJEB31778, sample SAMEA3449314) | human gut metagenome | biome: human gut; feature: human-associated habitat; material: faeces | place: United Kingdom | collected 2010/2012 ... | reverse complement strand
TGAGGCCGCCCACGGCGGTAATAATGATTTCAGGAACCATGTAAAGCCCATTGTAAATCACCGAGTACACGAACATCAGAAGGTTACCCTGGAGTTTTTCAAGGATGGCCTGTCCCCAGCCACTCTGACTGAAAAACCACTCAGCATAGGTGCCGAACAGGACATATCCCGAAACGATGTGAACCACGTACCGCGCCGCAAGGCCGATCACCGCTCCGACGCTCAGAGCCCCCGCTGTGCTCTTCATAAATTTGGGGGCCAATCCCGCAATGCCGATAACGGCAAATGCCAATATGTAGTCTAACAGTACCACGAAGATAAACTTTTTCCAGCCTTCGTTTTCCTGGACCATGACGGCCAGTCCCCCTGCCCGGAATCCGGAAATCAGCATGGTAATAAGTCCGTGGGCCACACCGGAAAGGCAGCCCCAAAGTACGCCGTATTTGTAAGCGATAATGATGAGCGGCAGCATGGAAAACAGGGTGACGGAACCGCCGTACGCCCAGATGCCATCCAGTTTAAAGAAAGTGTCGAGGATGACGCCCAGGGCCAGTAACAGCCCCGTCTCTACAAGACGGATAACTTTGACGTTTTGATTCTGCATGATGAAACCTCTTTCAGAATAGATTTCAGGGTTTGCTTTTAACCGACAAAAAAGGCCGCAGGGAGTTCCCCGCGGCCGCAGATTTGATATAAATGGCCTGAAAGCCAGGCGTTTTTACAAATCTTCCTACGCTGGTATTACCCAAACAGGTTAAAAGGGTTAGAACATTTTGTTCCTCTCAGCCGGCTTTGGCCAGCACCCCTGATTCGACAAATATTGTACACCATCGCAGGAAGATTGTCAAGGTCAGTTCATCGGGACATCGGTGAGGTAGAGAAATCCCGTCTGAAATTCCCCAGCTCCGGCGGCAACGGCAGTCGTTTGGGCATCCTTCATGCAGAGCCCGGACATCAGGCCGATGACCGCTAAAAGCAGGGCGAAAAATTGATGATCTTTCATGTTACCGCCTCCATTTCTAAAAGATTACAATGGTATTATTTCCTTTGCGGCTTCCGTTATTCGACACGGAGATTGGCAAATCATTGAAAAAATTTCATCTTAGAAAGCCTTTGTCAAGGCTCCTTCGTCAAATAGTGCTTATATAGCTGTCTACAGCCAATTGTTTTCCCTGCTATAATGCACTTATCATTCAGAAGGAGAAAAAATGCGAAAAACTTCGCCTTGAGAATCGATGAAACGTCCCTGGAGAAATTAAGCTACATCTCCGATTACAACAAGCAGACCATCAACCGCCAGCTTTTACACTGGATTCAAAAATACATTAGGAATTTTAAGCAGCAGCACGGCGAAATCAAGCTGTCTGCAAAAAAATCAGGCGGGGATTCTCAAGAATTCCCGCCTTGCTTTTCTCGTATGTAATTTACCCCAGTTTGTTTACTTTAATCGCCTGCCGTTTTGACCGAAGCTCGTTTAGATTCTTCGACAGCTGTTCCTCGCTGGCGCGGAGCATGGCATCCACATAATCGCTGGTGGCCTTTTTGAGCTCTCTGGCCTGCAACTGGGAGTTACTGAGAATCTCGTTGGCTTTGGCCTGAGCCTGCTTGACGATCTCGTTTTGATCGGTGAGCTTTTTCGCACGCTCTTCCGCCACGCGGATCACCATTTCGGCCTCTTTTTTGGCATCGTCCAAAATGATTTTCCGGTCGTTGACGATTTCCTGCGCCTTGCTGATTTCCACGGGGAGGTGCAGACGGATATCCTCCACAAGCTCCCTGAACTTGTCCACATCGACCATGCATTTTCCGTGGGACATGGGAATGCTCCAAGCGCTGTCCAGCATTTCTTCCATCATCATCAAAATACTGTCAATATTGTTGTTCATGGGTTAACTCCGTTTCTCCGCGCGAAAAATCTTCTGGTTCGCTGCCCGCGCGACGGCATTGATACTTTTGACATGATACAGAAAAGCCTTGCGGCTAAGTTCTGCTTCTCATCAGCCTTTTTTTTATATCGTCAGCGATGCATTCCGGCACAAAGCCGCTGATGTCGCCTCCAAAGCTCGCAATCTGTTTGACCAGACTGGAGCTCAAATACATATTTTCCCCCGCCGCCGTCAAAAAGATGGTTTCAGCCTCAGGGTTCAGCTTTTTATTGGCCAGAGACATCTGAAATTCGTACTCAAAGTCGGAAACAGCTCTTAGGCCCTTAACGATGGCGCAGGCGCCTTTTTTTTTCAAATAATCCGCCAACAGCCCGTCGTCAGAATCCACAACAGCATTTTGCAGATGGGCGGTAGCTTTTTTCGCCAACTCCACCCTTTCTTCTTTGGTAAACACAGAGCGCTTGGCCGCGTTTACAGAAATCAGAACAATCACTTGATCGAACAGCTTAGCAGCTCGGTTGATAACGTCGATGTGGCCCAACGTGATAGGGTCGAAACTGCCCGGGCAAACTGCAATCTTCATCGTCATACTGCAGGCCGTATAAACCGGCCTTCCTTTCTAATTTTCATCCGACTTGCGGACATAGGAGCTGACCATGGTCCGCCCGTAGCGGTACCGTTTTTTTAAAACCAGATCCTCTGTCTCTTCAGGAAGCTCTTCCTTTTTGTCATGCTCATAGAGAACAACGCCGTTTTCGGAAAGAGGCTTTCCTAAAATTGGCAGGAGTCTATCCGGATACCCCTGATTATAGGGTGGGTCGAGAAAAATAATATCATATTTCTCCACTGCGTTTTTTAGAAAGCTCTCGGCGTCGCCGGAGAGAACCTTGGCCTGCTTTGCAAAGCCGGTATTCTGCACATTTTGCTTGATGACATCCAGAGCCTTGCGGGAACTGTCGACAAAAACCGCTTTGTTTGCGCCGCGGCTCAACGCCTCAATGCCCATCTGCCCCGAACCTGCAAACAAGTCCAGCACATTGGCACAGGGCACAATGAAATGGATGACGCTGAAGACCGCTTCTTTGACAAGATCCGTTGTGGGACGGGTATCCATCCCATCGGGTGCCTGAAGCTTTCTTCCCCGCGCCGTACCGGTAATGACTCTCATTATATATGATACCAGCCTTTCGTTGGTCGGTGGATTTTTTTGTTAACCGCGCCCTTTGTTGAAGGAATACACGCTCATCACCAGTCCCATGGAAACAAACGAGGTGATGATGGAGGTTCCCCCGGCGCTCATAAACGGCAGCGTTATGCCAATGACAGGCAGCACGCCCAGCACCATGCCGATGTTGATAATGGACTGGAACATGAACATACCGAACACGCCCACACAGATGTAGCATCCCAAAGGATCCGACGAAATTCGCGCTGTCAGTAGTATTTTAACACAAATTGCCGTTAATAGCAAGACAACAAACGCACACCCAACAAATCCCAGTGTCTGCCCTACGTGAGCTAGTACAAAATCGTTTTCCAAAGCGAACACCCAGTTGAGATCATCGGAAAAAAGCCCTTTTCCGAACAGCATCCCGGAACCTAAAATCCGCCTGCCGTTTAACTGCTGATGGCCGTACCCCAGCGCGTCGCTGGACAAGTCCCCCAGAATGGTAAACCGTTGTTTCAAGTAATCAGGCAGCAGTCCACTGAACCAGATCACCGGCGCCGCAATGGCTATAAGCCCCATTCCTGCGAAAACGTATTTGTAGGAAATACCCGCCGCAAAAATCATGCAGAGGAAGATAAAAAAGAACACCAGCGCTGAGCCCATATCCCCTTGAATGAAAATAAGCAGACAGGGCGCCGCACCGTGGAGGCACAAAAACAACAAGTTTTTCGGTTTATTGAGTTCCTCCCGCACCCTAGACAGATGAAGCGCAAAGGTCAGGATAAAGGAAAATTTTAAAAGCTCCGACGGCTGGAGAGAAAGGCCCGCAATCCGCAACCAGGCCGTATCATCCGACCCAGGCGGCTGGTAGACAATGGGAAGATTCGTGAAAGTCAGGAGCACCAGTCCCAGCGTAATAGGCAGGTGGATAAACCAGATTTTCGCCATAAACCGATAGTTGATCACCGACATGACGAGCAGCGCCGCGATCCCGATTATGGCGGCAATCACCTGCATGGTAAATGGATTGAATCGCCGGGATCCGGTGGAGATAAAGCCGGCCCTCAGCTCTGAATAGAGGATGAGGCAACTAAACGAGACAGCGATCAGGCAGAGCAGGAGCAGCACTTTGTCCAGACGCCGAAAATATCCTTTGATGGCAAGCCAAATGTTTTTCATATTTACGCTCCCTACTCCTTTCGTCAGGATTTACACTGCTGAAATTCACAGCAAAGCACGAAGCAATGCACTTATGCAAGCTGCTCTCCTCAAAAACACAGCAATTCCACAAAAGTCCGCAACAAAGCAGCTACCCTTTTGTGGAATGGCCTTGAATAGTCCGGGCAAACGCCCGTCCAGAACAATTTTATGATTAGAATAAACCGGAAATACTTCCCTTTTCATCCACGTCGATGAGCTCAGCGCTTGGGCGCTTGGGCAGGCCCGGCATGGTCATGATACTACCGGTAAGAACGACGACAAATCCCGCTCCCGCCGATACCTTTACCTCAGAAACGTGGATGATAAAGTCGGTTGGACGGCCCAGTTTCTTCGGGTCGTCAGACAAAGAGTATTGGGTTTTCGCCATGCAGACAGGCAGATTTCCAAACCCTAAATCGGTGATCTCAGCGATGGCCTTTTTGGCCGCAGCAGAATATTCGACCCCGTCAGCTCCATAAATATTCTTGCAGACTGCCTCGATTTTATTCTCGAGAGGCTGTTTGAGTTCGTAAATCGGTTTAAACTCACATTGACCCTCGGTTTTTTCCAAAACGTCCAAAACCGTCTCGGCAAGTTCGATGCCGCCTTCTCCGCCCTTGGCAAACACCTCGGACAGGGCGTAAGGAACCCCCAGCTCCTTACAGCACTGATCCACGACGGCGATTTCCGCCTCGGTATCAGTGTGGAAACGGTTGATAGCAACCGCAACTGGAACGCCGAACTTCCGCATGTTCTCCACGTGGGCCTTGAGGTTGACAATTCCCTGCCGAAGCGCTTCTACATTTTCGCTTGCAAGCTCAGCCTTGGGGATGCCCCCATTATACTTTAACGCGCGAACTGTCGCCACGACGACAACACAGTCAGGAGAAAGTCCCGCGTACCGGCATTTGATGTCGAAGAATTTCTCCGCGCCCAAATCGGAGCCGAACCCTGCCTCGGTGATGACGTAATCCCCTAACTTCAGGGCCAATTTCGTCGCCCGGACGGAATTGCACCCGTGGGCGATATTGGCGAAAGGTCCGCCGTGCATCAGTACAGGGGTATTTTCCAGCGTCTGTACCAAATTGGGTTTCAAAGCGTCTTTGAGTAAAGCAGTCATAGCGCCCTGAGCGTTTAAATCCCGGGCGAATACAGGCTTATTGTCATAAGTATACCCTACTAAGATACCAGCAATGCGTTTTTTCAGGTCATTCAGGTCATCAGCGAGGCAAAGAATCGCCATAATCTCACTGGCTACCGTAATGATAAAGCCATCCTCCCGGGGAACACCGTTCATCTTGCCGCCCAGGCCGGACACAATGCCGCGCAGCTGACGATCGTTCACATCCATGCAGCGGCGGAAAACCACCTGCCGGGGATCGATGCCCAGGGCGTTGCCCTGCTGAATGTGGTTATCCACCATGGCGCACAGCAGGTTGTTGGCCGCGGTGATGGCGTGCAGGTCGCCGGTAAAGTGCAGGTTGATGCTCTCCATGGGCACCACCTGGGCATAGCCGCCGCCGGCCGCGCCGCCCTTGACACCGAACACGGGGCCAAGGCTGGGCTCACGCAGGCAGAGCATGGTCTTTTTGCCCAGAGCGTTCATGGCATCGGCCAGACCCACGCTGGTGGTGGTCTTGCCCTCGCCCGCCGGGGTGGGGCTGATGGCGGTGACAAGGATCAGCTTGCCCTGCTTTTTGGCATCGTGGATCAGGCGGTGATCGATCTTGGCCTTGTAGCGGCCATAGGGGATCACGTGCTCATCGGAAAGGCCCAGCTGGGCGGCGATCTCGGTGATGGGTCTCATTTTGGCTTCCTGTGCGATCTCGATATCGGTTTTCATCAGACATCCTCCTTTGGAAGTCATTTTTACAAGCATTGCACGCCGCCTGAACGGCCTTTTTGCTCGCATCCTGCGTTGCTTTCCCTTGCAATCCGTCAGGATTGCTGCGAAAAATCGCCTTGTCTGCGGACAAAAAATCCCGCCATTCAACGCACCCTGCTTATAAAAACAACTTCCGACAACAAAAAAGGCAGCTTTGCGCAGCAATTGCGCAAGGCTGCCCAGACGGTCGGCATTGACTCTCCCGCCATCCCTGCACTGTGGTGCTCCACAAGGTTCCGTCAGCAGAGATACGGTCTCTATGCAGTAAAGATAGCACAATGCCGGGGTGTTTGTCAAGGAAAAACATATACGAACTTGTCGGGGCGAGGCCCCTCCATCTTGCTGCGCAAGACCGTTCTGTCGCTTAAAAGCCCCACTGGGGCTTTCATTGCTCCGCTGCGCTGCGCAAACGCGAACTTTTGAGAACACGTCACTTTCGGCAGCTTGCAAGAAAACACAAGGAAAACTTCAGCAAAAAGAGAGAGGGCTGGACGGTGCCAGCCCTCTTGACAGAATTATGAGATGCTCAAAAACTTCTGCTGCTTTTATTACGGTTTTCAAAAATAGCGCCGAACAGAACGGCATATTTACGATATGCAGTTTGCGGATACTACTGCGGTGGGAAAATAGAATCAGGCAAAAGGATAAAGTGTCGGCAGGAAAAATACGGACACGACAATGAGGATGAGCGCCAGCGGGGTACCACACTTGAGATAATCCTTCAAGGTGTATCCGCCCGGCTCGATGATCATGATCTGGCAGGGAGCTGCCATGGGGGTCATGATGGACACACAGCTGGCTGTGATCACGCCGACCACGGCAGCACGGGGGTCTACGCCCATGCGGATACAGGCGGAAGTGACCAGTGGGATGAAGATGGTCAGGGTAGCCAGATTGGACATGACCTGTGTCAGAATGAAGGGAACAAGGAAGAACACCAGCATAATGATGTACGGATTGGTAGTATCGCCCAGCAGGCGGATCATCCAGTCTGCCACCACATCGCCTGCACCGGTGGTCTGGATGGCGTCCGACAGAGCCAGCACACCGGCAAACAGGAAAATGGTCGGCTGGTGGATGGAGTTGATGGCTTCCCTCTCGGTCAGCACACCCGTCAGCACCAGAGCGGCAGCGCCGATGCAGGAAGTGAGATACATCTTGACACCAATGACATTTTCCAGCAGCATCATTGCAATGGAGACCAGAACAATCAGGACAGCCAGTTTGCGCTTAAAGGGGCTGAGTTTTTCGCTCTCAGAAGCCGTATGTGCTGCATCTGAAAACTGCTCGTTGGGAATATCCGGCATCAGCTTATAGCCAACAAAGGTCATGTACAGGATGGCAATGGCCAGCATCGGGATGCGTGCGATGGTGAAATCCCAGATGTGCAGCGGTGTCGGTGCGCCGGCCTGCATCATGACATCGTTCCATGCCATGTTGGAAGCACCCTGACCGAGAAAGGTCATCTGGGTGGCAATGTTGGCACAGGCCATAGAAGGATACAGCAGCTTGCTGCGGCTCACGCCGATGTCGTTCGCAATGCCTACCAGCAGAGGGATCATGATAGCGGCAGTTGCGGTGGCACTGGTGATGGCGCCCAGAAACGCACCTGCCACACAGGAAAGAAAGATCAGCATCCGCATATTGTCCTTGTAGCGGATGACCAGACTCTGGGCTTTGTCAATCAGGGGCGTTTTGGTCAGCCCTGCACCGATGACGAACATGGCTACGAACATGACCACGTTCGTGTTGATGAAGCCGCCAAAGGCCTCGGCAGGGGTCTTGATGCCGGTGAGGATCAGCGCCAGAATGATGCCGGTAGAAATGACCGAGAACGGGACTTTACCGGATACAAAGGCGATGATCGTTACAAGCAGGATGACCAGTGTGCTCTCCAATGGGCTCATTTGGGTTATCCTCCTGTGGATTACTTCCGCCTTGCAGATGCAAAGCAGTGGCACTTGAATGTTTATATTTGATAATGTATCCAATAAACAAGAAAAGAATACACCGAAAGATCACGCTTGTCAAGGGATTTGTTATACTTTTGTCGAAAAATACAATTTTCCAAAGGAACTTTATATAAGGTGTGTAGAACAAAAAGAACGGTCAAGATCTTCTTTGTCTGCATTTTCTCGTGCACATATTTGACCGCAAATAGCAACACCCCGGATGCTGATATGGCAGACAGCATCCGGGGTGTTTTGCGGAGAAGCAGGATAAACAGGGTAATGAAGATAGAAGTAAACGATAAGAAGTCTGTTGGATCGGTGAAAGCAAATATGGTTGTTAGAATTAACGTGATAGTGAGTTCATTTTAGGAGAAGAAACTTTTGATGGATGGTTGCTCTCCGCAGGGTATAGGCAACGCTGGCTTCGCAGTTGGATCTTATTTGATGAAGCCAACGTGCTTGCAAATTTCCTCGACGGCCTTATCCTTGCGCTGATTGAAGATGACCTTGTTCTCTTCGAACAGGTTGCGGCCCTCAGCGTCGATGGAAACGATCAGGGGGCCAAACTCTTTAACGTGGCAGTGCCACAGAGTTTCCGGCATACCGAGGTCACGCCACTGGGCCTCGACGATCTCCTCCACCTCGGTGGCAGCCACAACGGCGTTACCGGCAGGGAAAACACAGTGGATGGCACCGAACTCCTTGCAGGCGCGCTCGGTGTTGGGGCCCATGCCGCCCTTGCCCACGATGACGCGGACACCGGACTTCTGCACGAACTCATACTCGAACTTCTCCATGCGCATGGAGGTGGTGGGGCCCACAGACACCATCTCGAACTTGTCGTCCTCCAGAGGGCGAATGATGGGGCCGGCGTGGAAGATGGCAGCGTCCTTGACGTCCACAGGCAGCGGGCGGCCCTCTTCCACGAGGCGGCGGTGCGCCACGTCACGGCAGGTGGTCAGGTCGCCGTTCAGGTAAACGACATCACCGATATGGATGTCCTTCAGGTCTTCTGCGGAGACCGGAGTCGTGAGAATTTTCTTTCCGTCTTTAATGGTCAGCATTACAAAGTCACCCCCGAATGAGTATCAATGGTGTAGTTCAGATCTTTATCAAAAATGATGTGGCCGCGGCGATGGCTCCAGCAGCCCACGTTGACGGCAACGCCGATGGCAGAAGGATGGCGGGCAGTGTTCTCAATGTGCACGCCCATGACGGAGTACTTGCCGCCCATGCCCTGAGGACCAAGGCCGATGGAGTTGATGCCGTCTTCCAGCAGCTTCTCCATATAGGCTGCGCGCTCGTTCTCATTGTGGCTGCCCAGAGGACGCATCAGAGCCTTCTTGGACAGCAGAGCAGCGGTCTCAACAGAGGTGGCAACGCCCACGCCCACCAGCAGCGGAGGGCAGGCGTTGATGCCGTAGCTGGTCATGACATCCATGACGAACTTGGTCACGCCTTCGTAGCCTGCACCGGGCATCAGAACCATAGCCTTGCCCGGCAGGGTGCAGCCGCCGCCTGCCATATAGGCGTAGATCTCGCACTTGTCACTGTTCGGCACGATGTCCCACCAGACGGTAGGGGTGCCTTTGCCGACGTTGCGGCCAGTGTTGAACTCATCGAAGGTTTCAACGCTGTTGTGGCGCAGGGGTGCTTCGAAGGTGGACTTGACCACAGCCTCCTTCAGCAGACCCTCCACCTCGCCGATGAGGGGGAAGTCCACGCCGCACTTTACCCAGAACTGGAGCACACCAGTATCCTGACAGCTGGGGCGGTTCAGCTCCTTGGCCAGCTTCTGGTTCCGCTTCATGGTCTCATAAATGACCTTGGACAGCGGTGCGTCCTCCTGTGCGCCCAGCTCATCGAGCTTGGCAATGATGTCGTCCGGCAGCACCTTGGCGATATGGCTCACAAAGTTTGCCATATAGGTCGTCATCTGCTGCACCTGTTCCTGTTTGTTCATTCCAATGCCTCCTTAGCTTTGGTACATTTTGCGCGTTGGTTCACTCATATTCAACGTTCCTGTCCGCTTTACTGCGGGAAGAACGGAAATGCGATGGGAAGGATCACCATGCTGACGACGGTTGCGATGAGGATGAGGGGCAGGCCAGCCTTGGCATAATCCTTGAAGGTGTACCCGCCGGCAGAAACCACCATTGTGTTGGCAGGCATACCGATGGGTGTTGCGTAAGCGCAGGAGCCGCCGATGACACAAGCCATCAGGACGGCGCGGGGGTCGGCACCCATGCCCTGTGCGATGCTCAGGCAGATGGGAACCATCAGAGCGGTGGTTGCGGTGTTGGACATGAAGTTGGTCATGACGCAGCAGAGCAGGAAAACCACCAGAGTCAGGACGTAGGGAGAGGGATTCTCGCCCAGAGCACCAATGACGATGTTTGCAATCTCTGCGCCTGCCCCGGTCTTATCCAGTGCAGAGGCCAGAGACAGCGTACCACCGAAGAGGAAGATGGTCTTGAGGTCGATGGACTTCAGGGCGTCTTTCTCGGAGATGACACCGGTGAGGATCAGAGCCAGCGCACCGATACAGCCGATGATGTTGAGCTTGATGCCGATCTGCTTTTCAAAAATCATGCCCAGCAGGGTGAGCACGAGGATGACGAGGGAGAGCACCTGTTTCCACTTGGGAACATTGCTGAAGTCCTGCTCGCCGCCGAAGGAGTCATCATCGGAGACGGGGTGGTTGGGCAGCAGCTTCATGCCAAGGGTAGCATAGAAGAGGATGCCGGCGGCGAGGATGGGCAGGCCCACGATAGCGTACTCGAAGAAGCCGAAGGACATCCCGATCTCACCCAGAGCACTCTGGGCGATGAGGTTGCCCGGTGCGCCGATGAGGGAAAGGTTGCCGCCCATGGCCGCTGCAAATACCAGCGGCATCAGCAGCTTGGAGCGGGCATAGCCGGACTTTGCCGCAATGCCGATGACCACGGGGATCAGGACGGCGGCGGTACCGGTGTTGGAAAGGAAGCCGCTCATCAGGCCAACGATGACCATGATGGCCACGATGAGGCTGCGCTCGGATTTGGCAAAGTGGGTAACAATGCCACCGATCTTGTTGGCCATGCCTGTTTCAAACAGGGCACCGCCGACAATGAACATGGCGACGAACAGGATGACGTTGCTGTCGATGAAGCCCGCAAAAGCGGTCTTGATGTCCAGCACGCCGGTGACGACCAGACCGATACAGACGATCATGGACGTTACGCCGAGGGGGATCTTCTCAAACACGAACATGACGACCGCGAAGAGAAGAAAGAGTAGGGTGATGGTTGCTGCTGACATACTGGGGATCCTCCTTTAATGAAATATAATGTATCCATTTTATCAGAGCAAAACAGCCCTGACTTTCGGAACGCCCCAGCTGCACCTCGTTGTGCAGAGTCTTTGCCGCCGTGCTGTGCCCTCACAGCCCTTTTTCGTTCTGGAAGGATCTGCCCGGAACCTTAGAATTCCGGGAATCTCGGCAACGACTTTTTTGATTTTTATATCTAATCTTTGATAATGTATCCACTTGACGACACGAGAATACACCCGAAACAGAGATTTGTCAATCCCTTTTTTCGAGTTTTGTCGCATTGCACGGATTATGTACCAATTTTTGTGCACGCCAGACAAACAGTAGGATACAAGAAAATCTCCCTCCGCCGCCTTCTGCAAAAAAACGTGCGATCTCCAAAGCAGATGGAGAACGCACGTTTTTCCTTCTTTTATTCCAGCCGCTTTTTGAAATACCCCTCGGCACAGTAAATGGCACCACAGGGATTATGCGCCAGAACGCGATCCTTTGCCACCAGCGTTGTGACCATGGCGTCCGAATACTTATAAAACATCGAGTCGTGTCCCACACAAAGTCCGACCTCAATGTTGAACTCGGTGTGCTGTTCGTTCAGAAGCTTTGCCTGTGCGATGGGGTTGCACATGGCCTCAAATTCGCCGGGGTGGATCTTGACCTCTTCCGGGATGCCCACTTCTTCTTTGGAGATGCCGCCGGTCTTGCAGATGACCGACACCACCTCAAACCCCTGCGCACGGAGCAGGTCGGCCACGATGCGGGCTTCCTTCCGCAGACCTTTGCAGAATGCAAGACCCAGCTTGTGGTAGCCCATCCGCTTGCAGAACTCCACCGTCTCCTTCAGGCGGGGCCACTGGCAGTAGCCAAGCCCCTCAATGGCCGAACAGTTGACGTAGAAATCGTGATTCTCAGGCAAATCATAGCCGGCGCGGGCGGCCTCCATCACCGAAGCATTCCGCATAGGGCAGTTTTTGGGCATCTTTTCCGGCTCGTTGTTGGCGCAGGCCAGAACCGTACAGTTCGCACAGGTATACACTGTCTTGTCCTCCTTGATCTTATAAATAATAGGTCAGCGCATCGTCCATGCTGCGCAGGATGTGCTTTTCCATTTCAGCCCGTGCGGCCAGCGCATCTCGTGCTTCCAGCGCCGCATAGATCTTTTTATGCTCGCTCTGGGAGTTGAGGGCATAGTCCAACTCGCTCATTTCCACACCAATGGACAGGCCGTTCCACAGCTCCGAGAGAAGATTGCGCATTTTTTCATTGCCGGAAGCTTCCCAGATCTCAAAATGGAAGGACTGGTTGTAGTCAGTATAATTTCCGGCCTGCTGATGAGAAAGAGCCTCCTCTGCAGTATCCACGCAGTTTTTGATCTTGGACAGGTCGGCATTGTTCTGGCAACAGAGCATACATGCCGTCCCTTCCAAGGCAGCGCGCAGCTGGTAGTGCTCCCGAATCGTTTTTTCCGTTACGCCCAACACAATGGCGCACTTGTTTTGCTTGACTTCCAGCAGACCGTCACGGGCAAGGATCTGAAAGGCCTCTCGCACCGGCGTGACCGACACGCCCAGTTCCTGTGCGGTGTTTTCCAGCGTGAGCTCTGCGCCCTCCGGGATGCTTTTTGAGATAATGGCTTTCCGCAAAGCGGAAGCTACCCGCTCGCGGGCGGGCAGCAGCTTAATGGGTTTCAGTCCCAGCATATTGACTCCTTATCGTTAAAATCAGATGCAGCAGTTCTTCTTCATAGGCGTTCCATGCATCCGGCACATCAGGGGAGCCCTGACGGTCCAGCATCAGCAGGCGGGCAAGCCGGTCGTTCACCGGCGTAGGACGTGCGCTCACGGCAAAGGCAATGTAGGTCTCCTGAATGCTCTCCAGCAGCTTGCGGTGCAGCGGATAGGGCAGGACGGTTCGCAGGGTACGGTGCTGCAACATCTCGTCTCCTGCCAACATCGCATCCTGCGGCAGCGCACGCATAGCCTGCCGTTCCAACTGAGCCCCCAATGCCAGAATTTGGCGCAGTGTCTCTTCGGTCAAATCTGCCGCTTTTATCCGATTGTTGGGCAGGCGGATGATAAGACCCTGATATTCAAGGATCATCAAGGCCTCCCGCACCGGCATCCGGGAGACACCGAGACTCTCTGCCAGTTCATTCTGGGTCATTTCAGTACCCGCCGGGATCTGCCCAGATAAAATGGCCTGCTGCAGGGCTTCCACTACACCGCCGTTTTTCTTCTGGATGCCGATATATTCCATAGAGTCCTCCGTGCAAATGTCTTTTTTATATTGTATCCAATTTTACAATAAAAAGCAAGACTTCCTTTATGACAAACAAAAATACCCGGCAGATTCTTTATGAAAAATCTGCCGGATATAGACCGGATGCCCTTGGGGCGTTCCATTCTGAAAAATTGCAGGGCAAATGCAAGCTGTGTTAACTGTTATGTAACCTTGTCAATCAATCTTCCATTCTTCCATGGTCGCAACCAAGCGAGAGATAATGTCCAATCTCCCCTCTCAGCACAAGCTGAGCATACTCCAAAGGCTTATGGTACAGCAGCCAGTCCAGTTCTGCCCGCTGTGCCGGGGTGTTGCCGTATTCGTCCTCCACGGCGATGCAGTCGATGGCAAGGGTAGTGCCACCCTCGAACTAGGCTTCCACCCGGTTGGTGTCCATGTTATAGTGGCAGGAAAGCAGTTTGTTCATAGGAAACCTCCATGTTTTTCACATTTACTTCTTCTGCGGTGGAAAGTTTCAGCTGTCCGTTTGCAAATACATAAAGCCGCTTTGTGATGCAGCCCTTTGCAGGTCTACACCCATCCACCACACGCCCGATTCTTACACCAAAACTAGAACAACGCTCTTTTTGCTCTGCACAAAATCCTGCATCGTTTGGCGTAAAATTGGCGTATGGCGTAGTTTTTGCTGGAAATTCGCCAAAAGAAAAAGCCTGAAACTTCTCGGTACATCAAGAAGTTTCAGGCTTTGTTTTGCTTAAATTGGAAATTTACTGCTCAATCGGCTTCATCGTGGGGAGCTTGACTGGTGGTGATTTATAGCTGTTTACAAGTGTTCATAAGCCTTTGTTTGTGCAAGATAAAAAGGTCTTATTTTTCTCAACTCTACGCAACTGTTTACAGCTATTCTCAAATTGGTGGTAAGTCAGTGGTAAGGCTGGTGGTAAACTTATTCGTTTTCGTGAGAGTGCCAACGTTTCAAGACTTCTTCCACCTGTCCAATAAGCTGCTCCTTGTTCGGCATATACAAGACATACCGGGATGCAAAAATCTGATTCGACAAACCGCCCAGCGCATACTCGGCCGCTACGCTGTCCTTGTCGGTGCAGAGGATGATACCGATAGGAGGATTATCTTCCGGGTCGTTGACCTCTGCGGCGTAGTAGTTCAGATACATATTGATCTGTCCGGCAGCTTCAGGCGTGAGCTTGGTAGTTTTCAACTCGATCAGCACATAGGCGTGTAAAATCTTATTGTAGAACACCATATCCACATAGTAGTGGGTGTTGTTCACTGTGACACGCTGCTGTGTGCCGACAAACATAAAGCCCCGGCCAAGTTCCAGCAAGAAATCTTCGATTTGTCGCACCAGTGCTGCTTCCAAATCGCTTTCAAGGAACGGCTTTTCTTCCGGCAGTCCCAAAAACTCGAATACATACGGGTCTTTGATGATGTCCTCCGGCTCTGTGTAGTCCACACCTTTTTCAGCCAATGCTAAAACTTGTTCCTTGTTGGCATCCCCACGAGACAAGAGCAGCCGTTCAAACAGGGAACTTTCCATCTGGCGTCTTAATTCACGGACAGACCAGCCAGAATTGACCGCTTCTTTTTCGTAGAAGCTGCGCTTCTCCTTATCGAAAATGGATAACAGCTCACAGTAGTGCGACCAACTCAATTTTCCAGACACTGTCTGGAAAATTGGATAGCTGAGATAGAACTGCCGCATATTGTAAACATTCGAGCGCGAAAAGCCCTTGCCAAGCTCCTTTGTCAACGCCCTGGAAAGCTGCGATAAGGTCTTTTCACCATATGCAGCACGGATGCTGTCATTTTGTTCACAACGAACAACGACCTCACCAATCTTCCAATAAGTTGACAGCAGTTCCTGATTGACTTGCTGTGCTACATTTTTACGGGAAGCTTCCAGCAGAGAACGAATCTCACTCACTGCCGGAACAAGAACCTGTGCTACTGGGGCTGCAGATTTATTTTCCATCAGTCATTTTCCTCCTTTCCTTCAAATGTCGTGGTTGCAGATAAGAACTCTGCAAACTTGTCGATTTCCTTTTTCTTGAGATTTTTTGTGGCCTCGGTGTAGATGTTCATGGTGGTGGTAATATCGGCGTGGCCCAATACGTCTTGAATGACCTTCATGTTGATTCCAGCCTCGCAAAGACGGGTAGCACAGGTGTGACGCAGGGAATGACAGCTAAACTTCGGAAGCAGAACAAGGTTTTTCGGCTTGTCCGTACAGACAACCTTTCTCCCGGTGGCTGTAATAAATCAACGTGTGATTTACACTGATTTCACCCGTATCAAGGTTGATGTTCTCCCAACGCAAACCCGTTGCCTCACCAGCACGGAGACCACATTCCACCATCACGGTAATGATGGGAAGCCAGTGATTGTACTTCTCGCTGTTTTTCAAGAAGTTCATCAACAGCTTCTGCTGGCCTACGGTCAGAGCCTTGCGGCGTTCACTGTCCAGATTGTGCGTCTGTTTGAGTTCTTTCAACGCATTATCGGATGGATTGATACGGAGATATTCGTCCTCCACTGCAAAATCCAGCACCTGATGCAGCACGGTATGGATGTTCTCCACCGTTGCCACTTTCAAACACTGTGAATCCACAAGGCCGTTGTAAAACCGCCGCACATCCGACTTTTTCAGGCTTCCGACCTTCCGCTTCCCAAACTCCGGGAATACGTATATCTTGTACATATACTCGTAATTGACCAGTGTATTGGCTTTCAGCCCCTTTTTCAGTTGCAGCCACTGCTCGTGAATGTCATTGATGGTCGCGTTCCGCGCTTCTGCACGGATTCCATCACTGCGGTCACGCTGAATCTCTGCTTCTTTCTCACGAAGTTCTTCCAGACTTTTGGCGTACACATTATTTCGCTTGCCGTTTTCACTGCGCCAGCGATATTCATACGTTCCGTTGCTGCGCTGATATTCACCTTCCTTTAGAACACGCTTCTTTGAGTCTTTTCTTCTTTCTGCCATCGTTATGTCCTCCATTGTTGGCAGAAAGCAACCTACAGCTTAATCATACCATACCGCCGAGGTGCTTTCAACTGCCGACTTCATTTTTATTGTCAAATCGAAAATAATCGGTCAAGGTGTTCATCCAGCCTGCGGCGTTTCAACAGTCGTTTCGTACCATTCCAGAGAACAAAGGTACAGTCTTTGGAATCGCTCATTTCACGCAGCTTGTTGATACCAATGCCGGAATAAGCTGCGGCTTCTTCCAGCGTCAGATTGCTTTTCTCCCAGATCGGAACTTGTCGGGACTTGGTCCCTCCATCTTGCTGCGCAAGACCGTTCCGTCGCTTAAAAGCCCCACTGGGGCTTTCATTGCTCCGCTTCGCTGCGCAAACGCG
>ERZ827469.1917-NODE-1917-length-17063-cov-2.944144_pt1 | contig 17063 bp, 14 predicted proteins | sample MGYA00519917_ERZ827469 | MGnify/ENA primary metagenome ERZ827469 (study PRJEB31778, sample SAMEA3449314) | human gut metagenome | biome: human gut; feature: human-associated habitat; material: faeces | place: United Kingdom | collected 2010/2012 ... | reverse complement strand
TCACGGTCGAGCTTGAACGCGAGGTTACCGTCGAGGAGATCAACGCCGCCATGAAGGAGGCCGCTGAGGGGGAGCTTGCGGGCATCCTCGCTTACACCGAAGACCCCATCGTCTCCATCGACATCGTGGACGATCCCCATTCCTCCATCTTCGACGCCGGCCTGACCATGGTCATGGGCGGTAAGAGCAACCTCGTCAAAGTCGTCTCCTGGTACGACAACGAGTGGGGCTATTCCAACCGCGTCAAGGATCTTGTCAAGATCATGATGTAGCACGTTGTTTCGCGGGCGGTCGTGAGCTGCCCGCTTTTTTATTTTCCGTCTGAACCCGGGCCGATTCGCGTTGGTTGCCGGGCTGGTTTGTTACGACAAGGTGAGAACATGGCTCAAATCAAATCTGTTGACGAACTCGATGCACGGGGGAAGCGCGTCCTCGTGCGCGTTGACTTCAACGTGCCCGTCAAAGACGGTGTGGTGACCGACGACACCCGCATCAGGGCTGCTCTTCCAACGATTAAGAAGCTCGTCGGGCAGGGCGCTCGCGTTGTGCTGATGAGCCATCTCGGCCGACCCGCCGGCATCGGCTACGAGGAGGCGTTCTCTCTCGCTCCCGCTGCCGCCCGCCTGTCAGAGCTCGTCGATGCGGACGTCGTCTTCGCCGCCGACACCATCGGCGAGGATGCTCGTGCGAAGATCGAAGCGCTCAAAGAGGGGCAGGTCGTCGTTCTCGAGAATCTGCGTTTCGATAAGCGCGAGAAGAAGAACGACTCCGAATTCTGCCGCGAGCTCGCCTCTTTTGCCGATGTCTATGTTAACGACGCGTTTGGCACGGCGCATCGCGCCCATGCGTCGACATCCGGTGTCGCGCAGCTTTTGCCCGCGTACGCGGGGTATCTGCTCGAGCGCGAGGTGGCGACGTTGACGGGAATGCTCGATGAGCCGAAGCGACCGTTCGTGGCGATTCTCGGCGGTTCGAAGGTATCCGACAAGATCAAGGTCATCGACGCCCTTCTCGATAAGGCGGATACGCTCATCATCGGCGGTGGTATGTGTTTCACGTTTCTGCTGGCCGAAGGCAAGCAGGTGGGTACCTCGCTTAAGGAAGAGGACTGGGTTGAGCGTGCAAGCGCGATGATCGAGAAGGCGCGTTCGCGGGGCGTCGATCTTCTGCTTCCCGTCGACGTGGTGGTCGCCGACGCCTTCAGCGAGGATGCGCGCACCGAGGTCGTGTCGGTCGATGAGATTCCGCAGGACATGATGGGGCTCGACATCGGGCCTCGGACGTCGGCTGCTTACGCTGCGGCTATCGAGGACGCGGGCAGCGTGTTCTGGAACGGCCCGATGGGCGTTTTCGAGATGAAGGCGTTCGAGGCCGGCACGAAGGCGGTTGCTCTCGCCGTTGCCGAGGCGGCGCAGGCGGACACCATCATCGGCGGCGGAGATTCGGTGGCGGCGGTCAACAAATTCGACCTTGCCGGCAAGATGACGTTCATATCGACCGGCGGTGGCGCTTCAATGGAGCTCGTGCAGGGTGAGGTATTGCCGGGTGTCGAGGCTTTGCGGGCGTAACGTCCGACATGTTGGCTTCATCGCAGAAAAGGAGCGATTCATGACTCGTAAAAACTTCATTGCGGGAAATTGGAAGATGAACAACACCATCGGTGAGGCGGTGGTGCTCGCGCAGGAGATCTCCAATCATTTCTATCGCGACTGGACCGACAGGGTCGATGTCGCCGTGTGCCCTCCGTACGTCGACCTCAAACCCGTGCGCACGGTGTTCGATTTCGACAAGGTGAAGATCTCCGTCGGCGCTCAGAACGTGTATTGGGAGCCGAAGGGCGCGTTTACCGGGGAGATCTCGATTCCCATGCTTCGAGAAATCGGCTGTGCGTATTGCATCGTCGGGCATTCGGAGCGTCGCACGCTTTTCGGGGAGACCAACGAGGAGGTCAACAAGAAGACGCGTGCTCTTCTCGAGGCTCGCATCAACCCCATCGTCTGCGTTGGCGAGTCGCTTGCCGTTCGTGACGAGGGAACGTATCTCGAGTTCGTGACCGCCCAGGTGAGGGCGGCGTTCGCCGGCATCGACGCGTTCGAGGTCAAGGGCGCGGTCGTCGCCTACGAGCCTGTTTGGGCCATCGGGACGGGCAGGACGGCGACGCCTGAGCAGGCTCAGGAGGTTTGCTCGGCTATTCGCGCGACGCTCGGCGAGCTTTTCGGTGAGGATGTTGCCGATCAGATGCGCGTGCTCTACGGTGGGTCCATGAACGAAGGCAACGCTGAGCTGCTGCTTGTCGAACCTGATATCGATGGCGGTCTTATCGGCGGTGCCGCACTTAAGGCGAAATCGTTCGTCGAGATCGTCAAGGCAGCGATGGCATAATGGGGAAGCTCATGCATACGGGCTCCGGGGAGGCGCTGAATCTTCGTCTCCCCGCGTGCCTTGTCATAATGGACGGCTTCGGCCTTGCCGAACCTGGTCCGGGCAACGCCATCTCGTTGGCTGACACGCCGGTGTTAGACGAGCTGTTCGCAACCTGTCCCATGATGAAGCTCGAGGCGTCGGGCGAGGCGGTTGGCTTGCCGGCTGGTCAGATGGGCAATTCGGAAGTGGGCCACCTCAACATCGGTGCAGGTCGTGTGGTCTTCCAAGAACTCACGCGTATCAACCGAGCGTGCGCTGACGGCTCCATCATCGACAATCCCCGGATTCGGGAAGCTTATAGGGTAGCCTGCGCATCCGGCGCCGCGTTGCATCTCATGGGTTTGCTCAGCGATGGCGGCGTGCATTCATCGAACGCGCACCTCTACGCTCTCATCGAGGGCGCCGTGTCCTTCGGCGTTCCGCAGGTGTTCGTCCATTGCTTCCTTGACGGCCGTGATGTGGCTCCGACGAGCGGTTCGCGTTACGTCGCCGAGCTCGAAGCGCGAATCGACGCCATCCTCGCCGAACACCCGTCGGCTTCGAGCGAGGTTCGCATTGCGTCGATCGAAGGTCGCTATTTCGCCATGGACAGGGATAACCGATGGGATCGGGTCGAGCGTGCGTATCGGGCGATCGTCTCTCCCCCTGCGTCACGGGATGTAAGCCTCTTGACTCCGGTGGAGTCTGTGGAGGCTTCGTATGCCCGGGGCGTCACCGACGAGTTCGTCGAGCCTATGTCCTTCTACGAGCGCGGCGTGGTCGACGGGGATGCCGTGCTGTTCTTCAACTTCAGACCCGACCGCGCTCGCGAGCTGACGCGCTCTATGACCGACCCCGAGTTCTCCGGCTTCGAGCGAGCGGTCTACCCCCGCGTTCGCTTCACGTGTCTGACCGAATATGATCCGACTATCGATGCGCCCGTGGCGTTCGAAAAGGAGTTTCCGCAAAATGTTCTGGCCGACGTTCTCGCAGGTGCAGGTTTGCGGCAGTTTCATATCGCCGAGACGGAAAAATACGCTCACGTCACCTTCTTTTTGAACGGAGGCGTAGAGGAGGAGAAGCCGGGCGAGGAGCGCAATCTCATCGCAAGTCCGAAGGTGGCGACTTATGACCTGCTTCCTCAGATGAGCGAGCCCGAAGTCGCGTCCGCCCTCGTTCGCGCAATCGATGAGGATGAGGCGGATGTCTACATCGTCAACTTCGCCAATTGCGACATGGTCGGTCATACGGGCGTCATACCCGCTGCCGTCGATGCGGTCGAGGCGGTTGACCGGGGCGTTGGCCAGGTCGTCGAAGCGATGGGGCGCAAAGGTGGCGTTACCTTGATCACTGCGGATCACGGCAACGCCGACAAGATGACGGCATCCGACGGTTCGCCTCATACTGCTCACACGACGGCGCCCGTCCCCCTCGTTCTCGTGAACGCTGCCGATGCTTCCTTCGACCTTGTAGGCGGCGTGGGTTGCCTGGCGGATATCGCTCCGACGCTGCTCGAGCTCATTGGTCTTGAACGTCCTGTTGAGATGACGGGACGATGCTTGATTCGCTAAATTTCATCCGTTATACTGACAAACTTGTGTATCCGCATATTCACATGAGAGAAGAGTGAAACCTTGAGCCCTCTGGTTATTGTCTTTTTGATTTTGCTGGTTTTGTCTGGTATCGGTATGATCGTGTTCATCCTCATGCATTCGGGCAAGGGAACCGGTATCTCCGACATGATCGCCAGCTCGATGTATTCGACGCAAACCGGCACGAGCATCATCGAAAAGAACCTTGACCGCATCACCATTGTTTGCGCGGTTGTCTTCATGCTGTCCCTCATTGTCTTGATGGTCATCTATCCGCATGGTTCCATTAGCGCTTAGGTGATAATCTGAGCTGAAAGTTTCTTTTTTCTCTTGCGCATAGGCGAAGATGTGGTATTATAATCTTCACTGCAAAACGCATGTCGGAGTGGTGGAACGGCAGACACGCTAGCTTGAGGTGCTAGTGCCCATATACCGGGTGTGCGGGTTCAAATCCCGCCTCCGACACCATAGAATCGCTACGGACCCCACGGGGTCCGTTTTCGTATATCCCGAAGATGAGTTTTCGAGCGTTTCGAGGAGGCGTCCGCTCCCATGGTGAAGTCAACGGTGTTTTTCGATGTCGGGTCGACTTTGATGTACGCAAATCCGTCGGTTGCCGAGATGTTCGCCGCTGTCGCTCGGGAGCACGGTTGCGACTTGTCGGTTCGCGATGTGGAGCCGTTCATGGCGGAGGTCGATTCGTTTTACGAAGAGGAATATCTGCGGGATGGCGATTTCTGGTGCTCTCATGAGCGGGCCGTCGCTCTTTGGCTCGATATGTATCGCATGCTCGCGGATCGCACGGGCTTGAAGGCAGAGCGCGATGCAATCAGTCTTGACGTGCATCGTCGTTATCGTTCGGGGGATGCCTGGAGCCTTTACGGCGACGTGGTTCCTTGTCTGCGTACGTTGAGGCTGAGCGGATATCGCCTTGGGGTCATTTCCAACTGGGATGCTGAACTTGAGCAGTTGCTGCGCGATGTTGGATTGCTGCCGTATTTCGACGTCGTTGTCTCTTCTGCTGCCGAGGGGTACCGTAAGCCGAATCCTGTCGTGTTCGAGCTTGCCTTGGAGAAAATGGGCGTTGCGGCGTCTGAAGCGGTTCATGTAGGGGATCTTCCCGAAGCCGACGGCGCCGCACAAGCTGTTGGCATCACCCCGGTTATCATCGACAGGAAGGGCGTGCATAACGACTGCGGCTTTCTTCGCGTCGACACGCTATGCGACCTTCCCTCCGTTCTCGAGGGTATGAGAGGGTAGAGCTGCTGGTTTCGCGATGTTTCGCAGGTAGGCGGTGCAGGTTTTGAACCGTCACGATATGATTCGAATCTCCAGCAGAAAAAAATGAAATTGGGTCTTGCCAGCTAAACTCATTCTGATATTATATCTCCTTGCGACGCGGCAAATGCGAAGCAAAGAACTCAGGTTCATGGGCGATTAGCTCAGGGGGAGAGCACTACCTTGACACGGTAGGGGTCACAAGTTCAAATCTTGTATCGCCCACCATGAAACTTCAAGCCTCAAGCTCATGCTTGAGGCTTTTTCATTTGCTATGTCATGATCTCGTCCTTGTGGCGGCGGAGTTCGAGACGCTCACCTGATGGAGGGGGCGCCGCACGCTGTCGTAGCGGGCGGCGCCAGCAGATTACGAGGAGGTTCCCCATGGGAAGCGTTCTGTTCGTGGAGTATCCGAAATGCACGACGTGCAAGAAGGCAAGGAAGTGGCTTGAGGACAACGGGGTCTCCTTCGTCGACAGGCATATCGTCGAGGACAATCCGAAGACGGAGGAGTTGCGCGAGTGGCGCAGCCGCAGAGGGTATTCGATACGTCGCTTGTTCAACACGAGCGGTATGAAGTATCGAGAGCTCAAGCTTAAGGAGAAACTCGATGCGGGAATGAGCGACGAAGATGCCTACGAGCTTCTCGCATCAGACGGCATGTTGGTGAAGCGTCCCGTATTGGTCGGCGATGATTTCGCGTTCTTCGGTTTCAAAGAAGCGGAATGGGCCGAAGCGCTCTCGATTGAGTTGCGATAAACGGCGGTGGGAATGCCCGATCGGACTTACCGGGCGACTGGGGTTTTCCGCTTTCGCGAAGTCTTTTCGCCTCAGGTTTCGCGTCGTGTCCAAGGCTATTTCGCGTTTGAAGGCTGTCTTTCCGGGTTTGCGGGAACGTGCGGACCCAATTAATTATCCGCAGCCAAGGTCGATCGTGATTTCGACTCTTGCTGTGATACCATGGCGAAGGTCTACGGAATGAGCGCGGACTTAAGCTCGTGTGAATGTCGTGCGTTTCTGATTTAAGCAGACGAAAGGTCTATCTCGATGAAGGGAATCGTTTTGGCGGGTGGTTCCGGTACGCGACTCGGGCCGCTTACCCGGGTCACATCGAAGCAGCTGCTTCCCGTTTACGACAAGCCGATGGTGTACTATCCGCTCTCCACGCTCATGATGGCGGGCATCAGGGACATCATGATCATCTCGACGCCGCAGGATCTTCCTAATTTCAAGCGCTTGCTTCGAGACGGCTCGGATTTCGGTATCGAGCTGTCCTATTGCGTTCAGGAGTCGCCGGATGGTCTCGCGCAGGCTTTTCTGCTTGCGGAGGATTTTATCGGCGACGATAGCTGCGCGCTCGTCCTCGGCGACAATATCTTCTACGGCAACGGTTTGACGGCCCTTCTCGAGCGTGCCGCTTCCCGCACGTCGGGGGCAACGGTGTTCGGCTATCATGTGGAGCACCCCGAGCAGTTCGGCATCGTCGGCTTCGATGAGGTGGGACGCGTCGTGTCCCTTGAGGAGAAGCCCGTTCATCCAGCTTCGAACTATTGCGTGACGGGATTGTACTTCTACGACAATCGCGTCGTGGAATTCGCGAAGCGCATCAAGCCGTCATCGCGAGGTGAGCTGGAGATAACCGACCTCAACCGTCTTTACCTCGAGGACGGCAGCCTGGAGGTTGTTCCTCTTGGCCGCGGTATCATGTGGTTCGATACGGGCACGGTCGATGCGCTCCTCGACGCCTCCGAGTTCGTCCGTCTGGTCGAGAGTCGGCAGGGGCAAAAGGTCGCTGCCCTTGAGGAGATCGCTTTTTCAAATGGATGGATCGATGAAGCCCATATGCTCGCATCGGCGTCGCATTACTCGAAATGCCCCTACGGGGAGCATCTTTCGAGCGTGGTGCGGAATCGCGTGGTCGAGCGAGCTTTGAGGCTGGAGGGCGAATAATGTCCACGATTTTGGTTACGGGCGGAGTGGGCTTCATCGGCTCGAATTTCGTGCTGCATATGCTCTCTGCATACGATGACGTGCGCATCGTCACGTACGATGCTCTTACCTACGCGGGTAATCTGGAGAATATCGCTTCGGTGCTCGAGAACCCTCGCCACGTTTTCGTGAGGGGGGATATCCGGGATATCGAGGCGTTACGCGACGCGTTTTCTCGCCACGGTATCGATCGCGTTGTGAATTTCGCGGCGGAGTCGCACGTGGATCGCTCTATCGTCGATCCGCTCGCGTTCGTCAGCACGAACGTCGACGGCACCGCCGCTCTTCTTTCGGTCGCGCGTGAGTTCTGGGAGGCCCCCGAGGGCGGCTTCGGTGATGTGCGCTTTCTTCAGGTTTCAACTGACGAGGTGTACGGCTCGCTTGGTTCTGAGGGTTACTTCACCGAAAGCACTCCGCTTGACCCTCATAGCCCCTACTCAGCGAGCAAGGCGTCGGCCGATCTCGTCGTGAAGGCATATGGCGATACGTTCGGCATGCCGGTTGTCACGACGCGGTGCTCGAACAACTACGGCCCCTATCAGTTTCCTGAAAAGCTCATCCCGCTGATGATATCGAACGCTCTTGGGCATAAGCCGCTCCCCTTGTACGGCGACGGTCTGAACGTTCGCGACTGGCTCTACGTAGAAGATCATTGCCGTGCCATCGACCTGGTTCTTCAGAATGCCCCGTCGGGCTCGGTTTACAACGTTGGAGGGCATAACGAGCGTACGAACGAGCAGATCGTCCGTCTTATCGTCGATTACCTGTCTCAAACGGTTGATTCTTCGATTGACGAGAGCCTAATCACCCACGTGGAGGATCGGTTGGGCCATGATCGCAGGTACGGGATCGATCCCGCAAAGATCGGCAGGGAGATCGGATGGCAGCCGCAGACGTGTTTCGAGGATGGCATCGTCCGGACGATCGAGTGGTACCTGTCGAATCGCGCGTGGCTTGATCGGGTGACCTCGGGTGCTTACGCGGACTATTACGAATCCATGTACGGGGGGCGCACGTGCCTCGATTAATCGAACGGGCCGTTTCTTGCGTGAGCGGTCGTGCTGAGGCGATACGCGAGCGCGAGGGCGATGATCCGAGGCTGCGTCGGAAGACGTACTGGCGCTGTTATACGCTCGCGTTTTTCATTGCCCTTGCGGGGACGTTGCTGGTCTATCTCGTCAACCTGCGCTCGTTTATGTGGGGCGTTGACGGGTTGGAGCAGTATTACCCGTATTTCATCTACGAGGGACAGCTTATTCGCGAAGTCGTCGGCGGTTTGCTGGCAGGGCAGGGACTCCAGATTCCCCTGTGGTCGTTTCAGCTCGGCTTCGGAACCGACATTCCCTCGACGCTCGACGTGTTCTTCGATCCGCTGAACCTTCTTTCGGGTCTGTGCCCCGAGCGGTATTCCGAGTACTTGTTTCAGCTTCTGATCGTCGTTCGCTTTTATCTGGCGGGCGTGACGTTCTCGTTGTTCGCGTTGCGGTTCTTCCCGGGTCGTTTCCCGGTTCTGGTCGGCGCCTTGCTCTACACGTTCTGCGGCACTTCGTTTGAAGCGTTTTTGTGGCCTGGGTCGATGTGGCCGATGATCCTGTTCCCGCTTCTTCTCCTCGGCGTTGAGAAAGTCATTTCGGGTGAGAGGCCTTTCACGTTTATCGCCGCTGCGACGATGTTCTTTTTGACGTCGTATTATTTCTCGTACATGGCGTGCTTGCTGCTCGTTCCGTACTGCGCCGCGCGCGTCGTCGTCACCGGCGTCGGGAGGCGTCCGCTACGGTTCGCTGCATGGACGCTTAAGTTCCTCGGCTTCCTCTTCGTGGCGATGTGCCTTGCGGGCGTTGCTCTCGTGCCGACCGTGATGGCGCTGCTTGGTCTCGACCGGGTGAGCGATGCGTCGGTGACGGTTCCGCTGTTCTATTCGTTTGACGAGGCGCTGAAGACCATCGCGGGATTCGTGGGGACTGCGAACGTCGGTAGCGACTGCTATATGGGTTTTGGAGCTGCAGCCGTGATGGCGTGCTCGCTCATGTTCGTTAGAAGACGTGAGGACCGTTTGCTCAAAGCGGCGTTCGTCGCAGGATCCCTCATGCTCATTCTGCCCGTTGCGGGTAGCATCATGAACGGTTTCAATTACGCCACGAACCGCTGGGTTTGGGCGTACGCCCTTCTCGTTTGCATCATCGTCGTGAAGTATCTTCCCGATCTGATGACGCTTGACGGCCGAGAGCGCCGCCGCCTTCTCGCTATAGCCTGCGTTGTCGCCGCGTTGATCATCGTGTTTCCTGTGACGAGAAACGAGCAGAACGGATACTCTCTTGCCGTCATGTTCGCGTTGATGGTCGTTCTGTTCTGGAAGGATGTGTCCTTCGTAATGCACAGACTCGCCGTGTGCGCGTGCGTTATCGCGAGCATATGGGTGTCGGCGATTTACTTCATAGCACCCGAGGAGGGTGGCTGGGCGAAATTCGCACCGCCTTTCACCTTTATGTACGACTATCTCACGGAGTTCTCCCCGAACTGGCAGGTGGCGGGTATCGATGACGACGGTTTGTGGCGCTATGACGCCGACATGGCGTCCTCGAAGGAACGAAAGCGCAACGACAGCGCGGTGCTCGGTCTCATGGGCGTCGATTTCTACAACAGCGCTTACAACGACCACATAGATCGCTACCTCACCGAAATGGGCGTCTGCGAAACCGAGATGAACTTCTCCTATAAGCACCTCGGTGACCGTCCGATTCTCGATACGCTCGCGGGTGTGAAGTACATGGTTGTCAAGGACGGGTGCACGCCGCCCTACAACTACGACGATCCTGGCAACGTGGTCGCGGGCGGGCCTTCCTTCAAGATATCGACCCAGGTGTACGAGGGCTCGAACGTGTTGCCGCTCGCTTACACCTATGGCAGCGTCATCTCGCGCGACGAATATGAATCGTTTACTCCTGCGCAAAAGCAGGAGGCGCTTTTGCAGGGCGTCGTGCTCGACGGTATGCCGCAAGCGAATAAGCCGGATGCCTCAAGCGGGTCCGTCTCTCAAGAGCAAGGATCGGGGGCGCCCTCCTTACCCTCGTGCGAGGTGAACTTCGAGCAGCAGGTCGTCCCCTGCACGATTGCGGCGACGGACGGGCTGGAGTTCGAGGATGGTCGTATTTTCGTCCGCAACGCGAACGCTCGGTTGACGCTTTCGTTTGATGGGCTTGATGCGAGCGAAACGTATGTCTCCTTCGATAATCTGAACTACAAAGCGCTCAGTCCTCTCGAGCGCATGGATATGCAGAAGTTCGAATCCATGCCGTGGTACAAGCAGATGTGGCAGTGGATCAAGGCGAGCGGATGGTCTGAACCGAACTCGTATTTCATCTACTTCAAATCCGATGCGGGCGATCAAGGACGCTTCATTCAGAATTGGAACTCGTCTTATCATCTGTACGGCGGAAAGTCCGATTGGCTCGTGAACCTCGGCTATGCGGATCAGGGGCAGACCTATGTCACTATCACGTTCTCAGAACCGGGTCTTTACACGTTTGACAGCCTCGACGTCGTTTGCCAGCCGATGGGTTCGTTCGACGAGCGCGTCGATGCCCTCAAGGCATCAACCGTTGACGATTTGGAGTTCGGCGTGAACGAGATCACGGGAACGATCGCTCTCGATGAGCGAAAAGCTGTTTTCTTCAGCGTCGCCTACTCTGACGGGTGGAGCGCGACGGTCGATGGTGAACCCGCTCAGATCTATCGGGCGAACACGGGCTTCATGGCCCTTGACGTCGACGAGGGGTTTCACGACATCAGATTGACGTATTGGACGCCCGGTTTGACCCTCGGCCTTTGCTCGACCCTCGTGGGCGCGGCGATGGTCGTCGTATTGATTGTTTTCTATCGGCTTCGTGCGTTTCGACGCGGCATTGAGAAGAGGTGATTTCCGTCGTGCGAAGGCTTTTGGTCATCGGCTCGATGGATGAGTTCGTCGAATTGGTTCGTCACGCACGCAGGCGGGGGTGCTATGTCATCGTCGCCGACGGCTACGTCGACGGTCCCGCTCGCGCGTACGCAGACGAGGATCATGTCGTGGACGTGCGGGATCCTCGCAAGCTTGCTGAGTTGTATAAGTCCTGTCGAGCCGACGCCGTCGTTACTTCGTATTCCGACGTGCTGTTCGAGTCGGCGTGCGAGATGCGGCGTATTCTCGGCGCCGACGAGCCGTTTCCCCTTGAGAGCATGGAGATCTTGCGCGATAAGGCCTCGATGCGCAAGCTGCTCGATGAGCTTGGCGTCGCGCACCCGCGCAGCGTTGAGGTTTCGTCTTCTTCGGAGGCGCTTGAGTCGAGTAGGGGACTCGCTTTTCCCTGTGTGATGAAGCCCGTCGACGGTTACGGCTCTCATGGCATTCGCGTCGTCCGCGATTCGGCGGAAGCGGCTCGGGTGTTCGGCGACGTCGCTCGTCACGCCACGCGCGGCGAGCGTTGCTTGATCGAGGAGTACGACGAAGGCGCTGAGATCAACATGACGGCTTGGGTTTGCGACGGCGTCGCGTACCCGGTGAGCTTTGCGGATCGCGAGAAGACGTTCATGGGTGAAGGCATCGTGCCGCAGGTTACCCGCATCGTCTATCCGAGTAGGCAACCCCGTGCGGTTTTCGATCGCGCGCTCGAGATCGTGCAGGCCGTCGTCGACCGTCTCGGCGTGACTGCGGGGCCGGTCTGCATGCAGTTCTTCTGCGGTGAAGGGTCTCGCGTGAGCGTGTGCGAGATCACCGGCCGCGTGTTCGGTTACGAACACGAGCTGATCGAGCTCGGCAGCGGGCTATCCGTTGAAGAGCTGCTGCTCGATACTGCTTTTGACAAGGCCTCTCTCAAACGAAGGCTTGAAGCTCATGTGCTCTCGGCGTTCGTCGAGCCGTGCTGCGGGTTGTACTTTCACGGATGCGACGGCGTCGTCGGCGATCTTTCCCGTGCGCGCGAGTCGTTGCGCGACGATGCCGTCGTCGATTCCCTGTTCTATGTTGAGGAGGGCGATGCTTTCACGCATGGCGAAGGGTCGAAGCCCTATATTGCCCGTGCTTATCTGCAAGCGCGTGATTATCGCCCGCTCGACCGCGCTTCCGCCCGCGTGCTCGGCGCATTTTACGTTCCCGATGCCGAAGGCGGCGATCTCTCCCTTGTCGGGAGGCTTCCCGCGTATGCCGCGCACGAACTCGTGAGCGTCGTCATACCGTGCTACTACTCCAAGAACATGATCGGCAAGGTCGTGCGTCTCACGCGCGATGAGCTTGTCGCTTTGGGTTACGATACCCAGTTCGTCCTCGTCAACGACGGATCCGATGACGGGACCTACGATGCGATATGCGCTCTGTCGAATGAGAGCGATGACGTCGTGGGCATCGATCTCATGCGAAACTTCGGGCAGCACAACGCCATCATGGCTGGCTTGCATCAAGTTGCCGGCGATATCGTCATGGTTATGGATGACGATATGCAGACGCATCCATCCCAGTGCCGTTTTTTACTTGAGAAGCTTAGCGAGGGCGCTGACGTTGTGTTCGGGAAGTATCGCGTCCATAAGGAGAGCGCGTTCAGGCGCGCGGGCTCGTCGTTCGCCATGTCGCTCATCCGCCTTCTCGCCGATTGTCCGAAGGGAATCGTCGATAGCAACTACTTCGTCATGCGACGTATCGTGTGCGACGAGATGATCTCCTACCGCAGTCCCTCGGTGTACATTCAAGGTCTGATTTTCCGCACCACTAATCGCATCGAAAACGTTGACATCGATCATTTCGAACGCGAGGAGGGTTCTTCGGGCTACACGTTGAAGTCGCTCATGAAACTGACGTCGACCATTCTAAACTTCTCGGCTATTCCGCTGCGCATCGCCACGGTGCTCGGGTGCGTCTTGGGCTTTCTCGGACTCGCGGGTGCCATTGCTTTGCTCGTAGAGCGCCTGATCGATCCCGAGATGGTCATCGGGTGGTCGTCTCTCATGGTGACGGTTCTCGTGTGCTCGGGCGTTATCACCATCTGCATCGGCATCGTCGGGGAGTATGTCGGCCGATTGTTCCAGACCGATATGGGTCGTCCTCAGTTCATCGTGCGGAAGAAGAAGGGAGGTCGCTCGTGAGACCTTTGCGTGATGATCAGCTCGCCACGTTGGCGACGCCGTGTTTCGTGTTCGACGAGTCGGAGCTGGCCGAGAACTTCGCTTCGTTTTCGCGTGCGTTGCGTGACGCGTGGTCGGATGAGGCGTTCGTCGCTTATTCGGTCAAAACCAATCCCTTCCCGTGGATTCTCGATATCGCCAAGCGCGAAGGCTGCCTGGCCGAAGTCGTCTCCGACGAGGAGTATGCACTCGCCCTTGCGGCGGGGTACACGGCGGGTGAGATCGTCTTCAACGGACCGATAAAGAGCCGTGATTGCTTTCGCTACGCGCTCACGGAAGGCTCGATCGTCAACGTAGATTCATGGCGTGAGATCATGTGGCTGGAGGAGTTCGCCGCAGACGATGATTTTACCGCGAACGTCGGATTGCGCGTGAACTTCGATTTGGAGGCCGCCTGTCCCGGCGAGACCGTGACGGGCGCATCGGGCGGCAGGTTCGGTTTCTGCTGCGAGAACGGTGAGTTGGCGCGGGCGGTTGCGCGCGTGCGGGCGCTGGGGGGTTGCGTGCGTATCGCGGGTTTGCACATGCACGTGACCACGAGGAGTCGCTCGCTCGGCGTGTACGAGGCGCTTGCGCGCAACGCCGCCGAGGTGATCCGCGAGTTTGGGCTCAATGAACTTGACTTCGTCGACATCGGCGGTGGTTTTTACGGCGGCGGCCCGAAAAACGTCGGCGCGTACGAGCGCTACGCATCCGTTATCGCGGGCTTGCTTTCGCCGGTATGCGACTCTTCTCGAACGAAGCTGGTGGTCGAGCCCGGCGGGGCGGTCGTCTGCACCCCGGCGTCTTATTTCGGACGCGTTCTCGATGTGAAGGAGACGACTTACGATCGCTTCGTGACCTGCGATCTTTCCCGAATCAACATAGACCACGAGATGAAGAAGACCTCCTACGTCTACGAACTCCACCTTCGGCGGAACGCCGTGCGACCTGATGTGAGTTGCTATCGGACGCCGGAGGCGATCGGCGGTGGCGGGGGCGTCGGTTCGGGCGCGCCGGTCGAGGATCGTCCCTCGATACCTCGTCAGGTTCTATGCGGCTATACCTGCATGGAAAGCGACCGGCTTTGCGCTCTCGAGGGAGAGCCGCGTCTTGACGTGGGGGATCTTGTCGAGATTCGCAACGCAGGCGCGTACTCGATGTCGTTTACGCCGGGGTTCTTTATCCGCTATGCTCCGGCGGTTTACGCGTTGGATGGCGCAGGCGAGCTAAGTTTGAAGCGTTGCCTCCGGCATGCAGAGGCTCGATCATGGCCGTGTTGTTTTACCAACAAGATCGAGGAGGAGGATGTTCTGTGATTGCGTTCAATGAGGCTCCGATCGTCGAGAGCTCAACTCGTTATGTTTCCCAGGCGCTTGCGGATCGCCACGTAAGCGGGGACGGTCCTTTCACCAAACGATGCCATGCCTGGATAGAGGAGAGGACGGGTGTTCAAAAGGCTTTGCTCACCACCAGCGGCACCGCAGCGCTCGAGATGGCGGCGTTGCTGTGCGGGTTGGAGCCGGGCGATGAGGTCATCCTTCCGAGTTTCACCTTCTCCTCGACGGCGACGGCGTTTGTGAACGTCGGCGCGCGCTTGGTGTTCGTCGATGTTCGACCCGATACCATGAACATTGACGAGGTTAAAATCGAGGCGGCCATCACCGACCGCACGCGCGTCATCGTCGTCGTGCACTATGGCGGCATAGCTTGCGATATGGATGCCATCATGCGCATTGCCGCGCGTTACGGTTTGAAAGTGGTCGAGGACGCCGCTCAGGGCGTCATGTCTTCGTATCGGGGCGCTTCTTTGGGGGCCATCGGGGATTTCGGCTGCTATTCGTTTCATGAGACGAAGAACTATTCCATGGGCGAGGGCGGGGCGTTGCTCATCCGCGATGCCGTGCACAACGAGCCCGCCGAGGTCCTTCGCGAAAAAGGCACGAACCGGTCTAAGTTCTTCCGCGGTCAGGTCGATAAGTACACCTGGGTTGATTATGGTTCAAGCTACTTACCCTCCGATATAAACGCGGCGTACCTCTATTCGCAACTCGAGTGCGCCGATGTTATCAACGACGATCGTCTTGCATCTTGGAATTACTACTACGACGCGCTTACGCCGCTGCGTGATGCGGGCTTGATTCGCCTTCCCGTCGTGTCGCCGGGTTGCGTGCACAATGCGCATTTGTTTCGCATCATGACGGCCGACCTCGCGGAGCGCACGCGTTTGATAGCGTACCTGCGCGAGCGGGGGATTATGGCGACGTTTCATTACGTTCCGCTTCACTCGGCTCCTGCGGGGAGGAAATTCGGGCGCTTTCACGGAAGGGATGAGTTCACCACGGCGGAGTCCGATAAATTGGTTCGTTTGCCGATGTATTACGGTATGGCAAAGGAAGATCGAACGGCCGTCGTGGAGGCTGTATCGGATTTCTATCGTACCCGATAAGGGGAGGGGTTGGCGCTCCCTATGACACGCGCTCGTCTTCAAACGTATTTAGGCCTGCATGTTCTGCTCATGTTGTATTCCCTCACCGATTTATTCGGCAAGATCGCCGCAGGGTTCGATTTGGCGGATTGGCGGTTTTGGGGCTTTTACGCGCTCGTCATCGGCGTGTTGGGCGTCTATGCGCTCGGATGGCAGCAGGTCATCAAACGCCTGCCCCTTACCACAGCGTTTTCGTCGAAGGCGATCACGGTTTTCTGGGGTTTGGTGTGGGGTGTTTTGTTCTTCCATGAGGAGGTAACTCTCCTAAAGCTTGTCGGCATCGTCGTTATCGTAGCCGGCGTGGTTTTGTTCGCACGCAGCGATGACGAGGGGGAAACGGAGGCCGTGCGATGAGCGCGATCGACATGCTGCCCTCGATCGGCATCGCCATGCTCGGTGTTTTCGTCAGCGCGGTGGCTCAGGTTCTGTTGAAGAAGGAAGCACTCGTTGAACACGATCGCGTGATTGACGAGTACCTTAACGCACGCGTCGTCGTGGCTTATCTCATGATGTTCGCATCGACCTTGATGCTCGTTTTCGCGCTGCGCGTCATCCCTGTCTCAGCTGCTCCCGTTATCGAGGCGACGAGCTACGTGTACGTGACGATCTTCGGCGTTGTCATCTTCAAGGAAAGGGTGAATCGCCGCAAGACCGCAGCGCTCGCCTTGATACTGCTGGGGATATTCATTTACGCTCTCGGTCTCTAAGGGTCACGGTAGCTGCGCCTTTTGGTTTTCCGTTGCTGCGGCGGTTAGATTAGGGGGGTGGCTTGGGGAGCTGTTTCGGGCAGGTGCGAAGGTTGTCGCTTGAGAAAGCCGAGCTGCTCTTTCAGACTGCTGTTTCGGATTGAGCTTCGGGCTTCCCAACTTTTTTCAAAAAAGTTTAAATTTACCCTTGCGCAATCTGTGCACTAAGCGTAATATATTTCCTTGCGACGCGGACATGGCTCAGCTGGTAGAGCACCACCTTGCCAAGGTGGGGGTCGCGGGTTCGAACCCCGTTGTCCGCTCCATTGTCTTGTCGGAGCTGATTGATCTTTCGATCAATCAGCTCTTAAAAAGACAGCACGCCAATTTGGCGACGTGGCCAAGTGGTAAGGCAGAGGCCTGCAAAGCCTTCACCCCCGGTTCGAATCCGGGCGTCGCCTCCATTCATGATCGAAGCGCCCTCCGGGGCGCTTTTTG
>ERZ827469.1908-NODE-1908-length-17169-cov-60.273928_pt1 | contig 17169 bp, 17 predicted proteins | sample MGYA00519917_ERZ827469 | MGnify/ENA primary metagenome ERZ827469 (study PRJEB31778, sample SAMEA3449314) | human gut metagenome | biome: human gut; feature: human-associated habitat; material: faeces | place: United Kingdom | collected 2010/2012 ... | reverse complement strand
CAGCAGCCACTTCCGGCACGTGTACTTGGGACATGTGCCAGCAGGCAGGAGGCAACGTGGCATGGACCATCACAACCAAGGAATAAGGAGGTGATATGCCGTTGGTGACTAGAACCGGACAGGTCAGTTTTGCTCCAAAAGGTGACAAGGGAGATAAGGGGGCGCGCATGCGTATGCGTGTATGGGAGGCGTCTGTGTCTTACCTGGAGGGCAAGCAAGGGCAGCAGTTTTACGACATTGTACTTTATGACAACCTGCTGTACCTGTGCATCCGTTCGCATACGTCGGTATCGACGGAAACCCCCAAACAGAATGTGGCTTCGGGAAAAATAAAATACTGGGAGGTAGCACAGAGCTGGACTTTTATCGCCACCAAGCTGTTGCTGACCGAGAAGATCAAGGCGTCCATGATTGATGCGGACGGTATCAGGGCGGTCAATGTGGATATCAGCGGAAAAATCACGGCGGATAGCGGACGTATCGGTCCGTTTTCCATAGATTCCGGTATGTTGTCCTCAAAAACTCTTTATGAGGGGACGGATTCCCATGTCGGTTTCAACCTATCCGCCGGACAGATAGAGTTTTATAACGAAAGGACATTTGCACGTGTAAAAATCGGAGGGAACACGAAATTTGTCACAATCGAAGGGATATCGTATGATGCCGGAATTGACATACAGAGTCCGAATGCCATGATCGGGATGCACATCAAGACCCTGAGCATTCCTCTGTTCGTGGAGGGGGGTAACATTTTCCTTCATCCGAACAATGACAGTTATGTGTCTCTTCATGGCATAGTGGGGAACTGGAGGAACATATCCGTCAGCACTTCCCTGAATAACAATGATGACAATGTGATGTTTATTAATACGGGTAATATAGAAGTGACACTTCCTCCGGATGTTCCGGGACATACCATATACTTCAAACGTATGAGCGGCGGGGTAAGACTGACAGGAGGACACATCCTTCCTGCTCCCGGAGGGCAGGAAGTGTCTTACATTGATTTGGATTATGCGTCCGGATTCGTTAAATGTATGGGCAATTATTGGGTTATGTTTTATTGCGGATAACAGTATTTAATTAAGAATATTATGAAAGTTGATTTTACAAAATTTCCCCTGTTCACGGGGATAGACAGACAGGATATGGTGATAGCGGATATCCGTAAGGATATTGCTGACGGCATTTACAGGAACGTGCCCGGTCTTCCGGCGCACGTGCTTGCGGAGAAGATCTATCGGAACGAGCTTGTGGAGCTTGCCGATGACGAGATTCATATACTTGACCTCTACACTTCCGCTTCGGTGGGGCAGCTCGCCGACTCATGGCAGGATTATAAGAAAAACAATTTGGAAACTGGTAAATAAAAAATATTATGGAAAAGATGGAATTAAGTGAGGCGTTGAAAGCCAATGCCTCAGTACTGGAAGAACTGTGGGGCGTCGGCAGGTAGTTCATCGGGCACACCGCCGCCCGGTTTCGGAGTGCCGTTGCGGAAATCTTCCGTCCGTTGTGCGGCAAGCCGTTTGCGGAGCGCGTTGCGGGCTTCCACATTGTCATCGGCATCGAAATAGCCGTTGGCATTGACGCGGCTCATGTCGTACATTGTCGAAGCGACGGTTGCCTTGATGCGTGGGTCGGCTGCGGCAGCGTTGATGGCTAGTCCGCCCCAACCGCAGATTCCGATGATGCCTATCCGTTCGGCATCCACCCGGTCATTCGTCGCAAGGAAATCGACGGCTGCCGAAAAATCCTCCGTATTGATGTCGGGCGATACTGTGTAGCGGGGCTGTCCGCCGCTCTCACCCGTGTAGGAGGGGTCGAAAGCGATGGTCAGGAAGCCGCGCTCCGCCATCGTCTGGGCATAAAGCCCTGCCGCCTGCTCCTTCACTGCCCCGAACGGGCCGCATACGGCGATGGCGGGCAGCTTGCCGTCGGCATTCTTGGGTACATACATGTCGGCGGCGAGGGTGATGCCGTAACGGTTCGTGAAGGTTACTTTACTATGGTTTACCTTATCACTTTTCGGGAACGTCTTGTCCCATTCGGCTGTCAGATTCAAATTTTCCATGTTCTTATCATTTATCGGGTTATTGTTTTCGTTATTGCTTGTACAACTTATGGCGGTCAGACCTGCCACAAACAGCGTTGCCATTGTCTTTTTCCAGTTCATATCTCAAAAAAATTAGTTCATAAAAGATATATTCAGCGGATTCCTTACCAACCGGCAAGCGGGATTTTATGTGCCGGTGGCGGGAAAGCCGCATCCAGCATTTTCAGGTCATCCGCATCGAGCGTGAGGGACAAAGCTCCGAAATTCTCCCGTACATGCTCCACCGTTCCGGCCTTGGGTATGGCGATAATTCCGGGGTGGCGGATTGTCCAGGCCAGCGCAATCTGGACGGGAGTGGCTCCGTGTTTTTTCGCGACTTTTTTCAGCACGGGGCTGTCCTTGAGTTTCCCTTCCCCGATGGGCGAATAAGCGATGACCGGCATCTCATATTGCCGCGCCCACGGTATCAGGTCATATTCTACACCCCGTTCTTGCAGGTTGTAAAGCACCTGATTGGCATCACAGGCATAACCGCCCGGTATGTTCTCTATATCCTCCATGTCCGGCACGTCGATATTGCTCACTCCCCACATGCGGATTTTGCCGCTCCGTTGCAATTCGGTCATCGCCCCGATGGTTTCGGAGAACGGATGACGGCTTTTCCAATGCAACAGGTAGAGGTCGAGGTAATCGGTATTCAGCCTGCGCAGGCTCTTCTCGCAAGCACGGATTGTTCCCCGGTAATCCGCATGGGAAGGATGTACCTTATTTACGAGAAACACCCTGTCGCGTACTCCGCCGATTGCCCGGCCGATGAACTCTTCGTTATCGTACATCTCCGCCGTATCGACCATCGTCATTCCCATTTCGATGCCGGCCAGCAATGCGGCGGTTTCCTCTTTCCGTCCCGACGGATTGCGTCCCATGTTCCATGTCCCCTGACCCATGGCGCATATACGGCTTTCGTCGGAGAAAGTCACCTGTCTTGTTTTCATAATCAGCGGTAGGATTTGTTGAAGATGGCTGCACAGTCCTCGTCGGTCATCTCGCAGGGGTTGGCAAGGAACAGGCCGCCCTGCATAGAGCGTGCCCCTTTGGCAAGGGTCATTGACTCGTTGGGACTGAAACCATAATCGGACATTTTCAGGTCGGTCACGCCGCAGGCTTCCTGCAAGCGGACAAGTGCCGTGATGAAATCTTCCGGCTTGTCTGCATCCGTCACACCCATCGCACGGGCCATCTTGATGAATTGTCCGTCACAGGCATGACGTTCGATAAAGAACTCGTAAAACGCTTTGGATATGATGATAAGCCCGGCTCCATGCGGCAGGTTATGATGATAGGCACTCATAGAGTGTTCCATCGAGTGTTCCGCCGTCGTGCTGGTAAGCTGCATCGTGATACCGGCTATTGTGCTGCCGTATGCCACATGCTCGCGGGCTTCAAGGTTATTGCCGTCCCTGACAGCTATCGGCAGATAACGGGCAATGTGCTCGATGGCCGAAAGCGCAAGGGTTTCGCTCAACAGGTTGACACCATTGCTTATCATGACTTCCGTATTGTGGAACAAGGCATCGAAACCTTGGAACGCCGTATAGCGGGGCGGTACCGTCCGCATCAGTTCCGGATCAACAACGGCTAAGATCGGTACGAGCGACTCGTCGCCGAATCCGATTTTCTCGTTCGTCTCGGCATTGGAAATGACACCCCAGCAGTTGATTTCCGAAGCGGTTCCGGATGTGGTCGTTATGGTGACAATCGGAAGTCCGGGTGACTGGAGCGGAAGTCCTTTTCCCGTTCCGCCACACACATAATCCCACAGGTCTCCCGGGTTGGTTGCCATTGCCGCGATTGCCACCGATGCGTCCAGGACGGCTCCGCCACCCAAAGCCACGATGAAATCACAGCCCGTTTCACGGGCGAAGGCTGCACCTTCCATCACGACACTCTTGTAAGGGTTCTCCATGATTCTGTCAAAGAGTACATGTTCTATTCCGGCCTTTTCCAGTTGTTCCACAGTGCGGTCAAGCGAACCGTTCGTGCGGGTGGATTTGCCGTTAGAGATTAACAGAAGGGCCTTTTTGCCCGGCATGGCCTGCTTGTGCAAATCGTTCAACTTTCCTGCTCCAAAAAGGATGCGGGTAGGATTGTAAAAATTGAAATTCACTTGTGTATTCATCTTGTTTTTCGTTTTATATGTTTACTATTATTGTTTTACCGTGTGACAACATCAACGGGGACATCGAATATTTTTGCCACTTTCAGGATAGTGTCGATATGTTTTCCTGTCGCAGCCGCAAAATGGTGTGTCGGGCCGCATTCGCTCCAGCGGTTCACGAACTCACGTGCTCCGCAGGCGAAGCGTGTCCGCATGTTCGTATCGCCGAACGAGAGGATTTTCCCTTCCTCATTCACTCCTTCGGCAACGACAAACTTGAAGTGTCCGTCGCCGTCCTGAGTAATGGCAAGGTAGGTGACAGGTCCCGTATGGGGATAGAATTGCGTCAAATAGCCTCCGCCTGTCTTGCCATGAAAGACCTTCACGATTTTCATGGTAGGTTTCCGGGCGGAGATGTCGGCATCTCCCGAACCGCTGTGTCCGATGATGGCTATGTCATCGTTGAAGTCTATGGAATACATTTCCGCAAGCTGTCCTGTCCCTGAAATGGTCTTCATGATACTCATGGCCATGGCCACTTTCATGTCGCCTTCCACGGCGCAGGCTGTACCCTGCTTGATAAGCATGGAGAACGCAGGAATGAGCATGCTGTCGAGCACGCCGGCCTTGTCTTGGGCGTAGCCGTCATAATGGGAGGCTATGAGTCCGAGTTGCTCGTCTTTTACCCATTGCTCGAAAGCGACCACATACTTTGCCATATCCCAGACCTCGCCGATGCTTCCTCCGCCTTCGATGTCAAAGGTGTCGAGTATTTCTTGCGCCTTGGCCCGGATAGCCGGTTCATCGGTGATATTGTCGGCTATGGCCCACATCTTTTCCCAGTCGAACTGTTTAGTGTAAAGGTGCATCCGGCGGTACAGGTTCGACTCGTCGATATACAGGTCCATCATACCGGGATAGGGACGTCCGATTTGGGCGATATTGGTATCACGGAAACGACGGCGTACCTGTGCGGCGCGACACCACTCGTCAATCTGCTTTTGGACTTCCGGGTCGCCGCCTTCCACCACTCCGGTGACTACGGCGTGGCGCTTGCCGTAACGCTCAAGGTCGGCTACCATCTCGCCTACAGCACCACAAGCATAGCCTTCTCCCAGCCATGAGGCTATGTCGGTGTGGTCATAATCCAGTGCCTTCAATTTCTGTATGTCCACCAGTATGACCGGTACATCAAGGTCTTTCACGGCGGGAAGCATGTTGTAAGACGTAGCGTAGGTAAGAAGTTGCATCATTACGATGTCCACGTCTGCACTGCGGAACTTGTCTCCCGCCGCCTGCGACTGCTCTTTGGTCGTGACCATTCCCCCGTCAATGATTTCTACCGTGTCGGGGAACATTTTTTTGAAAGCCTCGTACTGGGACTCAAATTCTGGTACCAATGATGGGAACTGGGGCAGATATGCTCCCAAGGCGATAGAAAACACGCCTACTTTTGCTTTTGTATCTACTAACATAATTTATTTGTTTTGATTTTAATAACCGTTTGAATAATGTCTCGTCAAAGCTGTTTCATCCGAATTTCCCCAAAGAGGGGAGATACTTCGGATATTTCGAGACTCTGCACCATCTCTTCCGTTTCTGAAAAATATTTCCGCAGATGGGGTGAGTTAAGATGCCTGTCGTATGCCTCTTTGTCTTTATATACTTCCAGTATCGAGAAGCGATTGGGGCATTCTTTATCCCAAACGGCATACAACACATACACATCTTCTTCCAACCGGAGCGAGGTTTCCATTTCTTCCTGCAAGATTCTTTTATATTCTTCGAGTTTCGATGGATTTACCGTTATTTTTGCAAGGTGTACCATGATTGTTTCCCTTAATTGTTATCTATCAGAATCAGTTCGATGCCTTCCGGTTTCCCGAAATTGCGGCTGTACTTCTTCTCCCGCACATTGTTCCAGTGTTCATGTACACCGAGGTTGTCAATCGTTTTCCCGTTCCCGTCCTTATAGATTGTTCTGGACGGCGGAGCCGACACGAGTGCCGCCTCGTGGATATAATTCTCAACCGTAGCATTGCCCCGCAAGGCACTGTTGAGCGATGTACATGTAGGCTCGTTCATCAGAAAATCCGCCCCGACACCATCGATGGCCACCGGGTCTTGCGAGAAAAAGAGGCTGCACGTATAGTCCCCATTGAACGGAGGCTGCTGCCAGAGAGAATTTCGTGGGGATATGGCGACCGTGTTCTCCGAAGGGCAAATCAAGGCATCGAACATGTAAAGCACTGTCTTAGGCCCAAGCTGGTAATTCCCCATCAAATCGACGAGCACCGAATAGACACTCATCTTGCGCTGTGTCAGGTTGCCGTGCAGTCCTGCCTGTTGCGGCGCACGCATCCGATAATCGTTAATGAACGACCCGAAATGGTTCTTTGCGCAGAGCGTGATACCGTAGTTGTGCCCTTTCAGGTTGGCAAGGTTGATAAGGTAGTCCGCCTCTGTCACGCAGACGGGCAGATAGTTTGTCACACGGCTCTTGTGTGCAGACCATACGATGGGAGCATCCATGTCCGGCTCTGCATTCGTGCGCGACATGAACTGTACTCCTTTTGTAATCCCTTTGCTGCAAAACTCCTGCATATAGTCTGGAAATATCCGGGTAACATCATAGACAGTGATGTCCTGCGGTGCGACACCTGCTTCTCTGACCAATGAGACGAGCAGGCATCTCAACACCACGGGGTTGGTATAGCTGTCTTTGGACAATCCGTGCGTGTCGTCGTCATATTCTGCCGCACCGTTGATATTCGCCTTGATGGCAATCTTCTGTCCGGCTTGGTATCCTCCGCTGCGCCCCCTCATACTATTGTTGTAAGTAAACAACGCCTGCCAGCCGCTTCGGACATCAGTCATACCTGCCAAACGTGCAATCCCATCATCGGTCAGTCGCTGTACGGATGCCTCATTGAAGTGGTTAAGTTCCCACCAGTAGCCATTGCCGTCCCAATCAACCGACTTTCTGTCCCAACTCCATACTACACGTCCGGGACAAACGCCCACACCCTTGCCAAGCGGTGAATGGTGGGGAAAAACGGCATTTTCGTCCAAATTCTCGTTCAAGTTCTCCTGCGGCAATTGTGTTTCTGCCGTCTTGCTATCCGACGAGGCACAGGATTGCAATGGGGAGAAAAGGATAAGTGCCATAAAAATCCATATTTTGTTGTATCGTATATTCATAATCTCTTTGTTATTTGTTGCGGAAGCTCCGCATCGGGTTAATACCAATCATGTTTCTCGTTCCGATTGAGAGCCGCTATTTGCGCCATCTCGTCATCGGTCAGCGAGAAGTCGAATATGGAGATATTCTCCTCTATGTGGTCAGGATTGCTCGAACCGGGGATAGCCACCACGCCCCGTTGCAAATGCCAGCGGAGTATGACTTGCACCACCGATTTGCCGTGACCTTCCGCTATCCGTTCAAGCACCGGGTCGCTCAACAGTTCCCGCTGATGCCCGCGTCCACCCAGCGGATACCAGGCTTCAACGATGATGCCGAGGCTATGAAGATGGTTCACCACCTCCGTGTCCTGATAATAAGGATGCACCTCATTCTGCACCAGCACTGGTTTTATGCTAATTTGCGGCAAGAACTCGTTAATCTCCTCGACATAATAACACGACACGCCGAGCGAACGGATTTGGCCTGTTTCTACATATTTCTCCATAGCCTTATATGCTTTCACCTCGTCCGTACCGGGATGGTGGAGCAACATCAGGTCCACATAGCCGATGTCGAGTTTGCGCAAACATTCCTCGATGGCTGCTTCGGGATTGGCATATTGGTTTGGGTAGAGTTTGGTGGCGACAAATATCTCTTCGCGCGGCACACCAGACTCGCGGATAGCTTCACCCAATTCTTCTTCATTACCATAGACCGAGGCGGTGTCGAACTTGCGGAAACCGCTTGCCAAAGCCGCCTTCACGCTATTCTTGCAGACATCCCCGTGCAGGCTGTAAGTGCCCAGTCCGAGTATCGGCATGTCGTAGCCGCTGCTGAGACGTACCGTAGGAGCTTTTCCGTTTACGCCTGCCGACAAATTGAAGGAACCGACATCAGTATTACCGCCTAAGTTCAGGTTCAGACTTTCAATCCAGTCTCGCACATCACTTTCACTCGCGTTACCGCCAAAACGCCGCCCTTGCATCCATGTGGCCTGCGCAGCAAGCGCGTGCAGGTCGGTGTCGCTCGAACCGATGCCGCTGGAGTGCGACGTGCAGAACGGGACGATGGTTTTTCCCGCAAAGTCATAGCTTTCAAGGAATGTGAAGATGATTTTCGGAGCCTTTCCCCACCAGATGGGATAGCCGAGAAAAACAATGTCGTAGTCCGACAGGTTTTCCAAGCTGCCGGCAATGGCCGGACGTGCCGAAGGGTCATTCTGCTCGCGGTTGGCACGCGACGAGGAGTTGTTGTAATCCAGGTCGGCAGAGGTGTAAGGTTCTTCCGGCTCTATCCGGTACATGCCGCTTTCCGTAACGGAGGCGATGTGTTCCGCCACACCTTTTGTCGTGTTCGTACAAGAGAAGTAGACCACTAACGCACGGCCATCCGTTCCGGGCTCTGGGGTTGGATTATCCGGGGACGGGTCAGGTTCCGGTTCAGGATCAGGAGCCGGCGTTTCCGATTGTACCGGCTCATCGGACGGGGAACAGGCACTCGTTGTCAGGGTCAGCCCCGACATCAGCATAACAGGTAATAACCACTTTTTCATAATTCGTTAGTTTTTAATTCTTTGTTCAATTTATGGGTTGTGCGGCAGCGTACAGACACGAACAGCAGGCTCAATACGAGGAACATCAAAGTCCCCATCAGTGAGTGGCGCGTGCCGGATGCCGTGATAAAAGCCCCGCAAAGGGCGGTTCCCGCCATCGTTCCGAAATTGGCGGCGGTAAGGAACAGTCCGTTGGCAAAATCGGGAGCTTCCGGGGCTGCGCTGGAAATCATGTACTGTCCGACGATATTGACGAACCCGGCCAACATTCCCAGCAAGAGAATCAAGGCTCCGGCGGCAATGCTGACATGCCCGAACGTAAACAGCAGCAGGTAACCGGCCAGCATGAACAGCGGCGTGACTATCATATAGCGCAACTTGTTTCTCGTAAAGATTTTCCCGGCAAGCACATTGCCCGCAATGTTTGCCAAGCCGTAAACCAGCAGCAGGGCACTGACCGTATCGAACGGAAAGCCCGTCACCTTGTTCAGGAAATCGGACATGAAGCTGAAAAATCCGAACATCGCCCCGTTGATAAGCGTAAAGCCGATGACGGAATACCAGACGAGAGGTTTCCGCAACACGCCCAGTTGCGTGCCGTATGAAAGTCGTTCCCGAACCGGAAGCGAGGGGATGCAGAACAAGGTGGCAAGCAGTACGGATGCGTTCACCAAGGCGAAGAACCACATGGCCACACTAAAGGAAGTGTGACTGGCAATGAAACTCGTTACAGGCACTCCCAGCACCATCCCTGCCGATACACCGACAAAGACTTTCGAGACGGCTTTCGACGCCTCTTCTGGCCGTACCGACTGTCCCGCGACGGTAAACGCCATCGAGACATAGACCGGATGCAGGAAGGCTGGAAGCGCACGTGCCACAAGCAGGACGGAGAAAGAATCCGTCAGGGCTGAGACGACATTGCTTGCCGTAAAAAGTCCCAATGCCAGCAGCATCACCGTCCGCCGGTTTACACCGGAGAACAGGAGGGGCATGACCGGCGCGGACGCAGCAACGATAAGCGCGAACACGCTTACAGTCCAGCCTGCTTGCGGAACCGTCACCCCAAAAGTATCGGCTATCTGTGGGATGATACCCACAACGCCCATTTCGGTATTGATGATGCCGAAAACACCGAGCGTCAGAATCAGTACCTGCCAATTCTTTGAGACATATCTGTTTCCTTTTTCCATATCGGACGGCTTTATCGGTTATTTCAACGTGCTCATGTCAATCACATACCGGAACTTTACCTTCCCGTCCTGCACGTTGCGGTACGCCTTGTCAATCTCGACGGCTTCGGCTTTGATGATTTCCACTTCAGGATAAATGTTATGCGCAACGGAATAATCGATCATCTCTTGTGTCTCTTTGATACCTCCGATGAGCGAACCGTATATCTTGCGGTTGGCAGCACCTCCGAGAGCCAAATCCGCAACATTGACCGTGGCGGTTTCGGGAAGGCCGACTATCGCCATCTCGCCTTTACCGTATTTCAGCATTCGGGCATACATCAGCGGACTGTAATTGGCCGGAATGGTGCTGATGATAAAATCGAAAGAGTTGTTATGCCCTTTCATCTCTTCCGCATTGTTCACGTTGACATAGCGTTTGGCTCCCATGCGGAAAGCATCGGCCCGCTTCTCTTCGGTAATGTCGAAGATGGTCACATCTGCTCCGAGAGCCACTAAATATTGCACGGCCATGTGTCCCAGACCTCCATAACCCGCCACAGCGACCTTGTCTCCTTTCTTGACCTTGCTGAAATGGATGGGCGACCAGGTCGTCACACCGGCGCAAAGCAGCGGAGCGACACGTTTCATGTCCGCATTTTCCGGTATCTTGATGGCGAATCGCTCGCTCACTACGATGTTGTTGGAATAGCCTCCCATGGCAGGCTCGTTGTCGTGGTAACGGTCGATACTGCTGTATGTAAACGTGGTGCTGTTCTCGCAGAACTGCTCTTTATCCATTTCGCAAAACGTGCAATGCCCGCACGAATTGACCATGCACCCCACACCGGCATAGTCGCCTACTTTGAAATTCGTGACATTCTTTCCCACTTTCACCACGCGACCGGCTATTTCATGTCCCGGCACCATCGGGTAGATGCCCGGAATGCCGTGTGACCGATGTTCATCCCACGCCGCATGGAGGTCGCTGTGGCAGATGCCCGCGTACATCGTTTCTATCAGGATGTCGTTGTCGCCTATGGCATGGCGGGTGAACTCGTATGGATGGAAGTGCCCTTCTGCTGAGTCGACGGCAAATCCTTTGGACGGGATACGGTCTGTATCCTGCGCTTGTACGGCTCCCATCGAAAGAACCGATACGATAACTGCAAATAAGATTCGTTTCATGTGATTGCTATTTGATTGTGAATTAAAAATTCGTTATACGTTTTTCCCCATTTCGTAAACCTTCTTCATCACGGGTTTTCCCTTCACACTGCCTTTCAGGTGGATGCCCGTTCCCTCAATAACCCCTTTTTCTTTGGAGCCGGGCAGGTAGCGGATGAAATTGCGAAATCCCAGCAGGGCGCACTCCGTGTTGGAACCTCCGGCAGTCATGATGAAATAGAACTCCTTGTTCTTGACCTCGTGCTCCCGCTCGAATACGCGGTCAAGCATGGTCTTCATCTGCCCGCACATGTTGTCGTTGTAGATGGGGGTTGCCATGACGATGACATCGGCTGCAATCATTTTGGCCACGACTTTCGGAGCATCATCGTTGATGCCGAGATTGCGGTCGGTATAGTCGTCTTTGATTTTCAGGAAACGGATGTCCAGATCACCAAGGAAAACTTTTTCGGCTTCGTGTCCTGCCTCTTTGGCTCCACGCAGGAACTCATCGCACAGCAAGTCCGAATTGCCGCCTTTGCTGGGACTGGAAGAGATAATCAAGACTTTCTTTTTCTGTAATCCGGCATTTTCTGTCCGGGAAGTCTGTCCCTGGCAGGCTGATGTGAAAAACAAGGTTGCCATCGCTACTAATAATAAAATACGGTTCATAACTATTATTTTTTAATTTGTCTTTTGCTAAACTTGATGGTGCAAAATTACCGGATAGGAATAAGAGACCATGTACCGAAACCAAGGGAGAATTTACCCCGATTACGGTTTTTGTATCCAGCGTATCGCATTGATTAGCAGGTGAGTTACCAGAATTACGGAATATGCGCGAATATTTACCCGGATTACGGTTTATGACCCGGAACACTTTCGGGATATGAAATAAAACCGTATTTTTGGAGAGAAATAATAAACAGAGAAGATATGGAAGAAATAATGAAGGTTGATACCGTTGAACAGTACAATGAATTGTTCGGGTTTCAGACACGCCATCCGCAAGTGAGCATGGTGGATTTCGACAAACCCGAAAGTCAGGGGAATTACCGGATGACCGTTGGTTTTTACGGACTTTTCCTGAAAGAAACCAAAGGGTGCATCATCAATTACGGAAAGAGCACTTACGATTTCGATGACAAAACCGTGGTAAGTTTCGCCCCCGGACAGACGGTTGGATACACCCGTATAGAAGGCATGCTGCCCAAGTCGGTGGGACTATTGTTCCATCCGGATTTCATACGGGGGACATCGCTCGGACAGAAAATCAAGCGATACACCTTTTTCTCTTACGAGGCAAACGAGGCCCTTCATCTCTCTGCGGACGAACGTATGGTAGTACACAACTGCCTGTCCATTATCCGGACGGAATTGCAGCACGCCATTGACAAGCATACCAAGGGGCTTATATGCACCAACATCGAACTGCTGCTGGATTATTGTATGCGTTTCTATGAACGCCAGTTCGTTACCCGGCAGGACATGAACCTGGATGTGCTGGGGCGTTTCGAGAAGTTGATTGACGAATATCTTGATTCTGACATCACATTGAAAGACGGAGTGCCTTCCGTACAGTATTTCGCCGATAAAGTATGCCTTTCACCCAATTATTTCGGTGATTTGGTCAAGAAAGAGACAGGTAAATCGGCAAAGGAATATATCCAGTTGAAGATGCTCAATGTGGCAAAAGAAGAGTTGTTGCATCTGGAAAAAAGCATTACGGAGGTGGCGGCCAAACTCGGCTTCCAGTATCCGCAGCATTTCGTCCGTTTCTTCAAAAGATATGAAGGCGTGACACCGAGTCAGTTCCGGAATATCGGATAAAAGATTTAGTTACTTTCTTCGATACTTCTTATTATTTGCAAAAATAAGTCGGGCAACTTGTAGGTACGGATTGTCCGACTTCGTTGTATAATAACAGGTTGTCCGGAAGCAAATATCTGTACCCTTGCAAATTACCAAAACCACGGGAACATTTACCATTTTTACTGCTTGCGGAACAACCTGGCTTCGGGCGGTTTAACTTTGTGCCGAATTGAAAAAAGCATGTATCTATTATGGATGAAATATTGAAAGTGGATACCGTCGGGCAATACAACGACCTGTACGGTTTCGAGACCCTCCACCCACAGGTGGCGGTGGTGGATTTGAACAAACCCGAAAGCCAGTGGCGCGACCGCATGACGCTCGGTTTCTATTCCCTGTTCCTGAAAGAGACGAAAGGATGCGTCATGAATTACGGGAAAAGCGTTTACGATTTCGATGCGGAGACCATTGTGGCCGTCGCTCCCGGACAGACAGTGGGATATTCGAACGATTACAAAGGGCCTACGCCCAAGACGGTCGGGTTGGTGTTCCACCCCGATTTCATCAAGGGAACGGCACTGGGACAGGAAATCGGCAGATACACGTTCTTCTCCTATGAGTCCAACGAGGCACTCCACCTTTCAGAAGGGGAAGTGCGTATCGTGCAGGATATCCTGTCCATCATCCGTAAGGAACTGAGCCATGCCATTGACCGGCACACCCGAGAACTGGTCTGCACGAATATCAAATTGTTGCTGGATTACTGCCTCCGCTTCTACGACCGGCAGTTTGTCACCCGTCAGGACATGAACCGCGATGTGTTGTCCCGTTTCGAGCGGCTGCTCAACGAGTATCTGGCCTCGGATCGTCCCATGCGGCTGGGACTCCCGGCTGTCAATTATTTTGCGGAAAAGGTCTGCCTCTCGCCCAATTACTTCGGTGACCTCGTGAAGAGGGAAACGGGGCAGACGGCCAAGGAATACATCCAGCTGAAGATGCTGGGAGTAGCCAAGGAACGGCTGCTCGACCCCAGCAAATCCGTTACCCAGGTTGCCTATATGCTGGGATTCCAGTACCCGCAGCACTTCGTCCGTTTCTTCAAGAATATGGAGGGCGTCACGCCCACGCAGTACAAACGTAGCAATTGATTCATCATGGGAAGGTTTACCATTATCCGCCAATGGCTTCCGGTGCTGGGACTGACCCTTTCAGCTTTTGTATTCAATACATCCGAGTTCATTCCCATCGGGCTGCTGACTGACATTGCCGGTGATTTTAATGTCGGCGAAGCACAGGCGGGAATGCTGATTTCGGTCTATGCGTGGATTGTCGCGCTGATGTCCCTTCCGCTGATGATGCTCGTTTCGAAAATGGAATACCGCAAGCTGCTTCTCGGTACTACATTGCTTTTCATGGCCAGCCAGTTGCTTTCCGCCGTGGCGGAGAGCTATTCCGTATTGATGGTTTCCCGTATCGGGGTGGCATGTGCCCATTCGGTATTCTGGGGAATCGCCTCGCCACTGGCTGTGCGTACAGCCCCGGAAGGAAAAAGCAGCGCGGCACTGGGAATGATTGTTACCGGCACTTCCATCGCCATGATAGTGGGACTTCCGCTGGGACGTGTCATCGGACTGTACATGAACTGGCGGATGACATTCGTTTGTATCGCATTGTCCGCACTCCTCATTCTGCTGTTGTTGGCAACTGTATTTCCAAAGATTCCGAACGCGCATCCCATGACCTTGCACAAACTGCCGCCTCTGTTCCGGAGCAAGGCATTGACAGCGATCTTCCTGTTCACGTTGCTGACCGCCACCGCTCACTACACGGCCTACAGCTACATCGAGCCTTTTCTGGAACGGATGGCAGGATTGGGAGAGGATCTGATTACGGGGATACTGGTAGTCATCGGACTGTCGGGTATCGCGGTAAGTGTATTGTTCTCTCGGGGGTTCAGCCGGTCACCTCGTCGGTTCTTCTGTTTTACTTCCGGCGGCATGGCCGTTTCCTTGCTGTTGCTTCGTCCGAGTACCTCTTTCGCTACTACCGTCATCCTGCTCTGTTTCTTTTGGGGAATCGCATATACGGTTTTCAATCTAATGCTCCAGTTTGAGATTATCCGTTTCGCCCCACAGGCTACGACCATCGCGATGGCAATTTATTCGGGGATCTTCAATCTGGGGATCGGCTGTGGGACAATGGTCGGAGGTGTTGTCTGTTCGTCCCTATCCATCGCTTACATAGGATATGTGGGTGGGATTATCGGAATACTGGCTTGGAGATATTGTTCAATAAAAATGTTACAGATATTATAAGGAAACTAATTTAGAAAAATATGTGTACTAAAATTATAATCAACGCGACTCCGGAGCTTTTATGTGGTACGGTTTGGCGGCACGATTGCCGTTAAACCGTCCGGTTTTCGTTTAACGAAAACACAACTTGCTGTCCGCAGGAGCGGACCACGTTTATCCAATAATTATTGTGTATCAAGTCATTGCACGGATATTCTCCCGTGATTAGCGGGTCATTTCCATCGGATATTTGCCGGTTGCTCTCCCCATAAAAGGATGAATATCTCTCCATAACCATGTGACTTACGCCCATAATTCGAGAATAAGGAGGCACATATACGGGAAATTAGCCCTTTCCATACCCTATTCTCCATTAATGGATTGCTACTTCTACACATCTGCAAATGGAGAACGGGCATGTAGCCGTATATGCCTTATGTTTTTTCTTCATTGTCTCCATTAACGGATTGTTACTTCTACACATCTGCAAATGGAGAACGGGCATGCAGCCGTGTACGACTTATGTTTTTTCTTCATTGTCTCCATTAACGGATTGCTACTTCTACACACCTGCAAATGGAGAACGGGCATGTAGCTGTGTACGACTTATTAGTTTCTGACGTTACCTCCACATAAAAAGAACCGTCCGAACGCAGCGGCATGTCCGTCCACCCGTCATATGTATCATGACAATAACCGACTTTGGATGACTATGAGTGACAGGTGGTTCCGTCCTGTCCTCTTCTTCCTTTATTTTGTATTCCGAGACAATACCAATTGTGTAATTTAATAATTTAAGATTTTAAGATATGGATTTAAAAAAAGAAAAGGACCGGCTTTCCGATATAGTCCTCGAGAGGGTCGGGCGCACGGGGAACCTCCTGTCAGCTCCCGTCTCCACACCCCCGGAATCACCGTTGGAGGTGCCGGACCTTAAAAAGAAGGCAGGGAAAGTGACAGACCTGGAAGAATACAAGAGGAGGTTTCTGGTTCCCGCTCCCAAGGCCGCGGAGTGGAAGACCGCATACATTGACGGTGGATTGCACCGCCGGATCGCCATGCTGGTCAGGGCAGCCGGTTGTGGCAGCATCTCCGGGTTTATCATCCGGCTGCTGGAACTCCATATGGAGGAACACAGGGAGGACATCGCCGCCCTGCTCGGTGAGGTCTATCGTCCCTGGAATGAAGACGGGCAGCGGGGAGGAACGGCCCGCCGATAAAATGTTGTCATTGTTCAAGAAGATATATCATGACAGGAAAGAACGTAAAAGGCCGGACCGGTCCCGGCGGGATGGATGCGGACCGCATCCGTGAGATCATGGGGGAAGCTCCTGCCTGTCCCCGGCAGGGACGTGGAACGTCCGGTAACGACATTATGCGTCCCACAAGGAAAAGCAGCCCCGTGCAGCCGTCCATCTACGGAAAGGAATACCTGCATGGCATTGCGGGCATACAGCGCCGGTCACTGCATATTCCCGCCACCCTGCACCGGAAACTGTCCATCCTGGCGGGAGCCTCGAGAAACGGGAAGGTCACGCTGGAGGGGTTCATCAACCACCTTGTCTCACGGCATCTGGAAGAATACAGGGAAACGATGGAGATGATTCTGGAGGAGTCCCTGCCCGGGCGGTCATAAAGGGCCGTCCCCCATGAAAGGGACTCTTCCCGGTGGGAGCATTGTTTTTTGTTTCTGAAACAATAGTGTTTAACATTTAATAGAAAAGAAGTATGATGAAAAAAGAAAAAGAGTTGTTGGTTGCCATCGCCAGCCAGA
>ERZ827469.1906-NODE-1906-length-17177-cov-2.942647_pt1 | contig 17177 bp, 12 predicted proteins | sample MGYA00519917_ERZ827469 | MGnify/ENA primary metagenome ERZ827469 (study PRJEB31778, sample SAMEA3449314) | human gut metagenome | biome: human gut; feature: human-associated habitat; material: faeces | place: United Kingdom | collected 2010/2012 ... | reverse complement strand
CACTTACAACCTCCGGTGCTTCAAGTGATGTTTCTTTTGCATCCGCGGCTTCTATAGGGTCTTCCAATTCTTTTTTCTCCTCATCGTCCCACAGCGAATCATACTTTTTCCGTTCTTTAAGCTTTGCCATCATCTGTGCGTTTTTCGCCATCTGATACAAATCACTGTCGAATTCCATGAGTTTTTTCTCGTCTGAGCCGGGAACGATATCCCCGTGGAACATGCGCATTGCCACCGCAAGAATTTTACCCATTTCCTTATAATAATCCCCTTCTGCTTCGGCATTTTGCTTTGCGCTTACCATCTCACGCTCAGCATCCCATTTGTCCATAAACTGGTGAATGAAATCATCATAAATCTTCTGCTGGTCTTTCACCGCATTGTACTGGAGTTCCAAAACCGCTGCCTGTTCCCCAAACAGTTTGTCTCCTTCGGGAACACGCTTTATCAATTCCTTCGTCTCATTTAGTTTTTTAGACAATTCAAACGCCGTCGAATTGTACTGCTTATGTACTGCACTGAATTTATTCCGCAGTTCTCCTAACGTCGTCATGCAAACACCTCCTTGTGTTCTTTTCACAAATCCATTTACAACATATCTGTAAGTATATTATCGGCAGTTTTCCCTCATAATATTACAACTTGACAAATCTGCCCCTTTCGTACTAGAGTAAGCATAGAAATATTTTTATTAAGGAGAAATTAAAATGAGTGAAGAATGTACGCACGACTGCTCCACCTGTAGCAGCAATTGCGGTTCAAAAGACCCAAAAAGTCTCTTAGTAGCACCACATCCAAACAGCAAAATCGGCAAGGTTATCGGTGTCGTCAGCGGAAAGGGCGGCGTAGGAAAATCAATGGTTACCGATTTGCTTGCGGTTGAATTTGCGCGCCGCGGATACCACTGCGGTATCTTGGATGCCGATATTACCGGTCCTTCGATTCCGAAGGCATTTGGTATCACCGAAAAAGCTCAGGGAAATGAAACAACGATTTTCCCTGTAAAATCAAAAAAATACGGCGTGGATATTATGTCCATTAACGTCCTTTTGGAAAATGAAAGTGACCCAGTTGTATGGCGTGGTCCAGTGATTGGTGGAACGGTTCGCCAGTTCTGGTCTGACACCCTTTGGGATAATGTCGATTATCTGTTTGTCGATATGCCGCCGGGAACCGGTGATGTTGCACTTACCGTATTCCAGAACATTCCGATTGATGGCATTGTCGTTGTTACAAGTCCGCAGGATTTGGTTTCTATGATTGTTGGTAAAGCAATGAAAATGGCTTCTCTTATGAATATTCCGGTTCTTGGTCTTGTGGAAAATATGAGCTATGCACTCTGCCCTGACTGCGGTAAGAAAATTCATGTATTTGGCGAGAGCCACATCGGTGAAATTGCTGAAGAATACCATGTACCGGTACTCGCCCAGATGCCAATTAACCCGTCACTTGCTTCTGCCTGCGACAACGGCACGGTAGAGGATTTGGATTGCTCCTATCTGGAGGATGCTGCGCTTGTTATTGAAAGAGGTCAGAAATAGTGGATACAAAAGTCTGTTATTTATTTGGGGCAGGGGAACAATCCCCCTGCCATATCGAATTAGGAAAAGATGATTTGGTCATCGCTGTTGATGGCGGCTTTGACTATTTAGAAAAAATCGGGCTGCGTGCCGACTATGTGATTGGTGACTTTGATTCCGTTTCGGCATCCAGCCATCTGCCATCCGACTGCATCCGACACCCAAAAGAAAAAGATGATACGGACATGATGCTTGCCGCACGACTTGGTTTGGAAAAAGGATACACAAATTTTGAAATTTATGGCGGTTTAGGCGGCCGCTTAGACCACACATTAGCTAATATTCAGACGCTTACATTCTTAAACCGGCATAATGCCGTCGGAACCTTAATTGGAGATGACTATGCACTAAAAGTTGTCACAAACGGCGTCATTACATTCGGAAAAGATTTACCGGAAAATACCACCGGAAATATATGTTCCGTCTTTTCTTTGAGCGACGTTAGCACAAATGTCACCATTCAGGGATTTCATTATGAAGTAGAAGGGGCGACCCTCACAAATTCATTCCCTCTTGGTGTCAGCAATGAGTTTACCGGCAGAAAGGGAAGCATCAGCGTGTCAAATGGCACATTAGCTGTTTTGTGGAATCGCCCTTAAATTTTCTATTTATATTTCTATTTTATTGAATCAAGTCCGAGTTTTACGGCAATCATTTTGTCAATTGGACAGGTACTCTGACCCTTGCCATCCGTTCCTTCCAGATACGTGGTGGCAGCGGATTCAAATATCATATACACTTCATCTCCCACAACTTCTACTTCCTCTACCATTGGCGGCAGTGCTACGGCAAGTTCTAACTCGCCAAGCATCGTATCATCGGTCGCATCTGCACGGTTATACACCTGTAATTCGGATAAAAATCTCTTCTTTGTACTGTTTCTTCCATAGGAACAGCTAAAGATTGTACGGTCTCCGGAGAATGTAATTCCCTGCACATAATTCGGTGTGCTGCGGTACAACACATTGCCACGGACATCCAAAATAATTTTTCCTGTCAAAATCTGCTCTGTCGGCTCCGCACCTTCGTTTTCTGCTGGAATTGTACGGTGAATTTCCAGCGTTACTGCAGTTCCTTTCGTACATTTTTCCAGTAATTCCGAAAGCTGTTTTGCACTTGTAATCAGCTCATTATTAACCGAGTAAATAACATCGCCTTTTTTCAGCTTTTCTTTTGCTGTAGCAGAGCTTCCTTTTTCCGCAAGTAAAACAGAGGAAGAAGAGTACACTGTTGCAACCTGAACACTTGTCTTTGCCTCATTTTCTGCGGTTGCTTCTGTCTGTACTTCTTTTGTCTGGATTCCCAGATAATCCTCTTCGGCAGGATTCGTAACAATACGAACCTGATTTAATTCGTTTGTCTTTGCATCGTACTCATATGCATACATACGCGGTGCACTGGTATCATTTTCCTCTACTTCTTCGTCCGAATCTTCATCCTCCGAAGTGTCACCGGCAACCGGTGCCACACTAAACTGTGCCACCCACAGATAACCGTCCTTTTTATTGTAGGAAATCGTCGATGGTTTTGTTGGAATCTGATGCAGTTCCACTTTACCGGACGACGTATATTCTTTTTTGCCTGTCGCATATTTCACCAAATCCGACAACGTAATGCGCTCAAGTGAATACATTCCTGTCGTTTTATCTTTGTTTGAGTGGCAGACCCAGATGTTTTTATTTTTCTCATCATAAGTAATTCCACCCACGTGGCTCTTCTGGTCTTTTAAAACTAGCGTCTTTAAAAATTCGCCCGTCTTGTTGTTGTAAACGAAAATGCAGCTGTTGTGCAAATCATCCATACAGTATGCCGTCGTAAGCATATAATTTCCTGCCATGCAGACACCCTGCGGACAGAGATTGTTACACTGAATATAATTTTTTGTCCAGTCCTCATCAGCAGTCGGTGCAAGCCCTGGCATCTGATACTTATCCACAATTGTCCATTTTAAATCTGTCAGTTTTTTATAATTAGTAAATCCCGGAGACAGTGGGCTCTTCGACGGATAGCTGTATTTATTAATACTGTCATAGGTACTGAAAACACGTACCGGTTTTTTGTTAATCGTAACGGTAACGGAAGTCGAAGCTGCCTTATAATTTGTTGTTGCTGGCACACTCATGGTTACCTTTGTCGAAACTTTCTTAATCGTATCTTTTGTCTGCTTGGACAATGTTTTACATGTCTTATCAAAAGTTTTAACAATCGTAACCTTACCGGCTTTCGTGACTTTGATCACATCGGCTGTCGCACAGGCATATGTTACCGTTCCACCGCCTTTTGATGGTTTAGCCACAATCGAAAATGAACCATCTCCTTCAACGGCTGAATATGCTGCTTTGTCCGGTACTAGCAGACGACGTGCTTTTTTTATCTTAAAAGTTTTGCTTTTGCTGCCCTTATATTTGGCTTTTTTCCCTTTTTTAGCCTTCTTAGCTTTAATTGTAACTTTCGCTGTTCCGGCATTTTTATTTTTTGTATACTTGACCGTATAATCCCTGTTTTTTTTCAGTTTTTTCTTACCAAGTTTTACGGTAACAGCTGGTTTTTTGGCTTTTCCATTATATGTATAACTGCTCTTTGCCAAAGTAATCTTTGCTTTTTTCAATGACTTTGGCTTCGTCTTTTTCTTTGCCTGAACATTCATCCCACCAATTAATACAGTGGAAAAAAGTAACAGCGCTAACAATAGTATTCTTTTTTTACACTTCATATTTTACGCTTCCTTCCTAAAAAAATGTAACTGTCCTTTACCGAACAGTTACATTTAATCATGCAATCGTGGCAAAACATAGGCATCCTTACTTCAAATTTACCCACATCGTCGGACGTATGCAGGCACCATTTTCGTCCACCGGGAAACCATAGGTAATGATATCCCCCAGTGCAGAAACATAAGTCGTTGCCGTGGCATCTTTGCCCGGTGTACGCAGCCGCATTGTCTTTGCCTTTGCTTTCAGTTTCTTCTTATACTTGGTAAACTCCGGCTCATTCATCAAAAACACTTTATCTTGCGTATTCTTGCCACCGTCCGTCCCAAACTCTTCATTTGCAACATTTTCAACATTTGTAGTCAAAATCATCGCCAATTCCCCTGGTGTAAATTTACCGTCCTCAAGGAATTCACCATTCAGATACTTTCGCAGTGCACAACTCTCCCATGTAACCTTTTCTGATTTATCATGGTATGGATGTTTATTATCTGCCATATATTTTGTAAGCAGAGCTTTACCATCTGTACGCTCCAAAACCATCCAGTCACAAGTTCCAAACTTCACAACACCACCAATTTTCACTTTTTCGATGGCTTTTTTCTCAAGCAAAACAATCTGATTTTTACAATCTTTATAATCGCCCAGTTTTTCGTATGTGGACGATGCCCATTTATCAAAACCAACTTTTGCAGAAAGTCCGGCTAACCGATAACGGGTTGCCGGAACATTATAGCAGACAATCATTGCAGCAATAACCGCAAGAACAATCCATTTTACAATTCCTTTTTTCTTGTTGTCGTCTTCTTCCTGCTTTTTCACTGTTGTCGTAACAGTTCGTGAAATTACTTCTTTTTCTGCCGGCAGTTTCTTTTTCCATTCTTTTGCAAGAGCTGCACACTCTTCACTTAACGCAGCACATTCCTCGCATCCTTCAAATGGAGTTTCTTTACCTAACGCATCCATCTGTGCAAAATCTCTTGTAAGGCGCACATAGATACGATAAACATCTTCATCTACTAAAAGGCATCTTGTCGCTCTCTTTAATGTCTTTAACTGGACAAACCGTTCCGCCGGCGTCAGTTCAATGACCTCTTTTTTCTTTTTCTTCTTATCTCCCTTTGCCATGCACTGGAATCCTCCTTTGTCTCTTATGCGGACTGTATTGGTAGTATAACATAGATTGTGCTTAATTATCAACTTTTTGACATCTTTTGTTCGTCATACGAAAAAGAAGAAACTATCATTCGCATGAACATTACTGTTTTCCGATTTGTAGTTTCTTCTTTTCTTGTTCCAATATTTATTCACAAAGAATTATTTTTTCTTCTTAGAATAAGTGACTGCTTTCTGCTCTTTTTCTCCCTTTCCGGAAAGAACATACCACAATGGTGATGCTACACATACGGATGAATAACATCCGGAAATAATACCTACAATCAACGGAATTGCAAACTGACGTACAGAATCCACACCGAATACAGCTAACACAAATACCATGATAAAGGTAGTTACCGAAGTATTAATGGAACGAGACAATGTCTCTGTAATACTCTTGTTGATAATTTCTGCAAGACTTGTTCTTGATGTAGCCTTCGCTTTATTCTCGCGAATACGGTCAAATACTACGATGGTATCGTTGATGGAGTATCCGACAATCGTAAGCATACATGCAATAAAGGTACTTCCGACCGGAATAAACGCGCTTGCCACTACATAAACAGTCAGCACAGCAATTACATCATGAACAAGTGCCAAAACAGCACTGATACCGGTTGAAAGTTTACGGAAGCGAATCCAGATATAAAGCAACATACAAAGTGTCGCAATCAGAGTTGCTACAGCTGCATCCACTTTCATTTCATCACTGACAGAACCACTGATGAACTCGGACTCAATTTTGGTAGATTCATCCACGCCAAATGTTTTCGCCATCGTTGCTTTCAATTCTCCCGACTTCTGCTCACTGAGTTCCTCAGTACGAACAACAATCTTTGTATTATCAGCAACCGAAATTTCAACACTCTTACCGCTTCCAATAACAGATTTTGCAGTATCTTCTGCTTTCTGTTTATCTTCATCGGTTACAGTCTTAGATAAGTCAACAGATGTTGAGTTACCACCGGCAAAATCTAAACTATAGTTAAATAATGGACCACCGGAAGCAGCACGGACAACAAGTCCTGCCACACAGATTACAACAACAGTTCCGGAAATAACAACATATTTCTTCCAGTTACCAATAAAGTTAATTGTCTTACGCTCTTTCTGAATACCATACATTGAAGTATTTGTCATACCCAGTGCACAGAATGCTTTCATCAAAAGTTTTGTAATAAACAAAGCAGTAAACATAGACAACACAATACCAATACCAAGTGTCATCGCAAAACCTTTTACCGTACCGGAACCCTTGAGATACAGTACCAAAGCAGCAATCAAAGTTGTCACGTTACCATCGATAATGGCGGACATTGCTTTGGAAAATCCATTATCAATCGCAGACGCTACCGTCTTGCCGGTTGCCAATTCCTCGCGGATACGTGTAAATATAATACAGTTTGCATCCACCGCCATACCAATACTCAGGATAATACCCGCAATACCGGGCAGGGTCAATGTTACATTCAAACCATTCAGTGCAAGCAGCATAGCACCTACATAGAAAATCAATGCAATGCTGGCTGCCACACCAGAGATGCGGTACATAACAATCATGAAAATGATTACGAGAATCAAACCAACAACGCCGGCAAACAAACTGGATTTCAATGCCTGACTTCCCAGTGTTGCTCCTACTACGTTACCATGAATATTTTCAAGTTCCAACGGAAGAGCACCGATACGTACGGTAGAAGCAAGCTGTTCTGCGGACTCAGCAGTAAAACTTCCGGAAATCCAGCACTCACCGCCGGAAATCTCTTCTTTCAGGTTTGGTGCAGAAACTAACTTCTCATCATATACGATGGCAAGCTGCTCACCAACATGCTCTCCGGTAATCTTAGCAAATTTCTTAATTCCTTTACCTTCAAACTTAATAGAAACACCATATTCAGTCTTTCCGGTGCCTTCCTGCTGTCTGCTGCCGGAAGTTGCCTCACCAATCATGTCACCGGTCAAAAGGACTTTCGATTTGTCGTAAACGACTTTATCACCTTCGTTTGGTGTGCCGCCTTTTTCAGTCTTCAGATCTGAATATAAAATGAAATAAAGCGCTCCAGCTTTACCAAGTTCCTTCAAAACCTCTTCTGAATCACTGGCACCCGGAATATCGATTGTGACACGGTCACTGCCTTCCTGATATACTGCAGCTTCCGTGCTCTCTAATGTTTCCACACGTTTCTGCATCTTGTAAATCGTGTCTGCCATGTCTTTATCGGTTGGCTGTTCACCGGTTCTCTTACCGGTACTATCAGTCTTGTAAGCCTGATATGTGACACTCACGCCACCTTCCAAATCCAATCCAAGACGAATGTTCTTTGCGCTTCCTCTGTGTGCGCCACCAATTCCCCTTGCTGCTACAAACGCAAACGCTGCAATCAGCACAAGAACCAGTAAGACCTGTAAAACGCCCTTTACTTTACTGTTCATGTTACTTATCTCCTTTACTATAAATCCTTACCAGGGTCTCTTACTGTAAAAATCCCCCTTATCGAGCACTGCTCGAGATTAGATTATATCACAAAACAATTGGTTCTTCAAGTATAAAACAAAAGCGGCTCGCGCCCTCTTCTCTTTGCTCCAAGCCTTGACCCATTCGCCCTGACGGGCTCATGGACGGCTCGCGCCGTATATAAAAATAAAAACAGCCCTTCATTTGTGAGTGAACTCACAATGAAGGGCTGTTTTTATTTTTATGCATGGCTTGGAGCTTAGCCAAAGTATCTCTTTAACAATCCCTCGAATGCTTTGCCATGTCTTGCTTCGTCTTTTGCCATTTCATGAACAGTGTCATGGATAGCGTCTAAGTCTGCTGCTTTGGCACGTTTTGCAAGGTCGAATTTACCCGCTGTTGCACCATTTTCAGCGTCAACACGCATCTGCAGGTTTTTCTTTGTAGAATCTGTCACTACTTCACCAAGCAGTTCTGCAAATTTTGCAGCATGCTCTGCTTCTTCGTAAGCTGCTTTTTCCCAGTAAAGTCCGATTTCCGGATATCCTTCACGGTGAGCCACACGTGCCATCGCAAGGTACATACCAACTTCGGAACATTCTCCTTCGAAGTTTGCACGAAGGTCTGCAACGATATCCTCGCTAACGCCTTTTGCTACGCCAACTACATGCTCAGCAGCCCAGACTTTTTCGCCTTCTTCCATTTTGTTGAATTTTTCAGGACCTACACCACACTGTGGACATTTTTCTGGTGGCTGATCTCCTTCGTGAACATAACCGCATACGGAACATACATATTTTGCCATAATAATTTCTCCTTTTCTTTAATAAATTTTATTTTTTAGCAATGATGGCAATCGTGAAACCATCATCCTAAGTTTTCTGCTTCTCTTAGGCATTTTTCACATAATCCGTAAAAATATACCTGGTGCCCATGGATTTCTCCATCTAGTTTTTCTGCTGCTTTTTTCTCCAACTCATCAAGCGGCGGCATATCCACATCCTGCACGCTTCCACATCGATCGCATAAAAAGTGACAATGTGGTGCAACTGTGGCATCGAACCGGTCAATGCCGTCTCCACAGGAAAGCCTCTGAATCTCTCCCGCCTCCGACAAAAGTTTGAGATTTCGATAAACAGTTCCCAAACTGAGTTTTGGATTTGTGCTTCGAACATTCATGTAAACCGTCTCCGCTGTCGGATGAGCTGTCGTAGATTTTAAATACTCCATGATCATCTCACGCTGCTTACTATACTTCACTCCAGCCAAATCCTCACCTCGTTTCTTTTTAATAATGATAACTGTTATCGTTATAGTACACTATTGATCACTATTTGTCAATAAGTTTTTTGAAAAAATTTTGATTTTTTTGTGATTTTTGAGGAAAGTGTCGGAAAATGGGCAGAAAACAAGCCAGAACGATGGGGTTCTGGCTTGAAAAAAATATCTTTTGATATGTATTATTTGTTTTAACTATTCCGTTTGCTTTAAAGTATCACAAATTTCCTCTTCTGTTTTTTAGGGTTTTCTTGAAGTATGTACGTAAAAATAGTCGTTCATACGTGAAAATGATGGTCTTGATGAAATAATGAGATATCTGATCGGGAAAATCTACAAATTATCCCTCACCATCATTAATGAATACCCAAACAAATTCTTTCCTTTCCATGCATTAATATTAAACCGCATAGGATCCGTCGTTGATAACCCAATCCCCCAAACACAATCCTTTACAGCACATTCTGCAAGTATTGCATTCTGCGTATTCACCAAATTTTGCCGTAAAAAACTATTTTGAGTAAATTTTGCCTGCAAGCCTTCATATACAATAAGCTGTCTCAACCCATTCCAAATATTTTCATTATAATTAAATACTAAACGTCCTAATTTCTTAATATAAGCAACATCCTCCGTTGCAAGAATTTCTTTCGCAATTGCCTTATCCTTGAAGCAAACAGCTTTACGATACATCATAAACTGCTCCATTGATGTAAATTCGATGCCATTCACAGAAAAATCAGAAAGATACCAATTGCTCAAATATCCGTTTTCCTCATTAGGATTATGAAAACATATTATGTTCACCCGCTTTCTGTTAATTTGTAAACGATCATTGAAAATCGTATGTTAAAAATGGTCATACTATATATCTATACTTTGGGTAGAAATTATTTCTTACAAAGAAGATACTTAAAGACAACGATTATGATGATTATCCGAACATATCTACACTTTCAGTAGAAATTATATTCTTCCAAAGCATAAGCATTCTTACACTCAGAAATGTATCTACACTTTCAGTAGAAATTATATTCTTCCAAAGGCCCCCCAAGTCATTGTCTATCTCTTATCTACACTTTCAGTAGAAATTATATTCTTCCAAAGGGCAAAATCATACGCATCGCTCGGCTATCTACACTTTCAGTAGAAATTATATTCTTCCAAAGTACATAATATTCTCCATGCCCTCTCCAATCTACACTTTCAGTAGAAATTATATTCTTCCAAAGTCCAAACGAAATCAACATTTTATACCTATCTACACTTTCAGTAGAAATTATATTCTTCCAAAGCAACCGAAGAACGAGTAAGAAGTACGCATCTACACTTTCAGTAGAAATTATATTCTTCCAAAGGAACTTGCAGAAATGTATAAACTTTCTATCTACACTTTCAGTAGAAATTATATTCTTTCAAAGGGTTATGGACTTCGATCACAACCTCGTAAATCTACACTTTCAGTAGAAATTATATTCTTTCAAAGCAAAAACAAAATCTGAAAACTGCATCTATCTACACTTTCAGTAGAAATTATATTCTTTCAAAGCCGTAACTCGTCATTTTTACCAAATTTAAGTTAGCAACTTTGGCTATTATTTGTTTATTCTGTACTTTTTTTGCATCTTTGAAAGAATATTTAACAATATTATAGCATTTAAGGCCTAGGTTTGCAACCGGTAAGAACCAGTAGATCATTCGTTTCATTTTTCGCATATCCAAAACGCTCAATCTTGCACCATTTGGATAAATTGAAAATATATATGCTATCTTCCTGTGAAAACTTCTTCTCAAACTGATTATGTATATCGCATATTATATTATTCAAAATTCGTTCACTATTATCAATCTCAAACATTGAATATTGAATCCGATGACCAAATCTGGACAAATATTTAGAAAACTTCGTTCTCAGTTTATCGTCCGATATATCATAACTAACAATTATCATAACTCCTCCAATTTGAAAACAGGATACGCCTCTATGGGGTTGTTTTTCATAAAACTTCTATAATAATCTCTTACGTATACAAATATTTCTTCTTTATAATTTAAAATTGCTTCCAGAAATACCTGCAAGTATTGCGTGGACTTTTTATATTTCAGTTGATACTGTTTTCCAACTTGCACAAAATCATCTTGTTTAAACTGTTTCAAGTTAATGGATTTTCGAATCTGCCAATCAACAATCGGTCGCATTGGCTCCATAATATCGCATACCAGAGATTTTCTCATATAGAAACACGTATGCAACACTCCATAGTACACATCAAAACCAAATACCTGTAGTATTGCGTCAATAAAATTGAATAACGCATTATATCCAATATCCAACAGTGTGTTGATATAATCAAATTTGATACGAGGCTTTCTTCCAATCCACTGGGTATTACTAAATATACGCGGAAAGTAAATTTTAGATGCCATGCCTTCTATTCCAATTATTTCTTGAAGATTCAAACTATCATTTTGCAAACGTTTTGAATATTGCTCCAATAATGAAATGCACTCCCGGACATCTTCTGTTTTAGAACGCAATCGCGTTAAAGCCGCCCGTTGATTTAAAATTTTATTTATTATAATGCTTTTCCCAACTGTCAGTTCATCATACGCATACTGTTTACAATGAAGTAATGTATTCCCTTGAAGTTGCGGACCAATCACACTATATACCTTTAATCCAAGTGTCAAAAAGCATAATCGAAATCCAAATTTTTGTTGCCTTCGTAATATTCCTGTTGTTATCGTTACATCCCCAACAATCAGCACCATAAATATACGATAGCAGCTAACCTGATATTTGATTTTTCCATTACCATCACGAATCACCATATTGTCATTCTTGTAGGACATTTTATCACCTAAAAATGGCTCATATACTAAAATCTGCTTTTTTATAAATTCTCCTTTATTTAGCACCGATATTCCCCCTGTCACAAGCTGGTTCATAAATGCAATTTTTACACTTATTTGCATTTTCTTGTATGAATCGATCATCTAGCCGAAATTCTCGCATTTCGTGAATAAGCATCTCAAATTTCATAAGCATATTGATATTATTGTGTGGTAATTCGATGGGATATTTTTTGTTATCAATCATACTATACAACTCCATTTTATCTACTTCATATCCCATCTCAATCAACGAAAAATATTGTCCGTACAATTGAAAAATATATCCATCATATACCTGCTTAATCTGCCGTTTTCGCTCTCGCAGTATTTTCTTTTTACCATCATAAATATCTATCTTGCCTAACAACCGATACTTTTCGCAGTACACATCTAAACTTTGCAGGATACTACTTTTTTTACTGTAGCAACCGCTGTCAACCGCCTCATGAGCTTTTGTTCCTTTGATTTGCGCTTCGCTCTGAAACAAGACAGGATCCCTGCTCCCATATAAATGATGAAAATATATGGAAGCAGGACAAAATATGAAATCATTTAATTCTGTAATTAGAATGATATCCTCCATTACTTCTCCTTCTGCCTAAACATAAACCACTCTGCATTAGAGATCTTGTAAAAATCTTTTGGTAATTTGTTATCCAAATCTACGCTCTCATCTGCAATTTTTTCCTGTATGAGATACACCCCTTTTAAAGCGATGTGATACGCACCATTGGTATCCGCATCCATCGGATAATCAGACAAATAACTTTTCTCCGTGATTTTTTTCGGTGTTTCAAAAAATTCTCCGTTTTGATTAAGTACCGGTGAAACAATCTGATCTAATTCATCTGAACTGTTTCTCAGACGGAGCAAAACACGAAAATACCAGAACAATTTATTCCAAAAGTCAGCATTGTTTTTATCCGTATCTTGGGACATGATTTGTTCAAACAATGCTTCGTTTCTGTAATCAATTGCATACTTTTCAAAGAGCAGTTTCAATTCTTTTGTAACATCAATAAGCTCGTCTGTCCTTTTTAAAGAGTTCCACACATATTTGCTTCCATTCGAATATACAGTCCAATCATTTCTATAAGAACTTTGATATGTTGTAAACTTCTCATAGTTAAATGAAAATCCAAACATATCCCGCTTTTCATCATAGAACATATTATCGAACTTTTCAAAAAATGCTTTTTTCTTTTCACGATTCGTAACACCTGACATGTTAAACACATCAACAAATCCGGTTGTTGGATCGATTTTAGAAGTATATCCCGGTGGAACATAAAATACACATCCGCATTGCTTTCCGATTTCTTTTAGGGTTTTTACTTCTCTTGCAAGCTGATAACCTTGAAGGACACCGCCAGGCTTAAGCATAGCCTCACCTTCTGTTTTATCCGTAACCAGATAATGCAATTTCTTCAGAAGCGCCAGCTCAAACTTCTGATATACCTGCCGTTCCACTTTGGTGCGTCCCCTTTTAAATCCAAAATTCAGATCTTCCATCACAATAATTGCATTATTGCGAATCGCCATATCGGTCAATTCATGAACGACTTGTGAAATATATCCTTCCTTCAAATCCTTTATTGTTTCGATATTTTTCCAAGTTTTTCGTTCTTTGTCACGATTCTTTTCTTTTTGATACAGTTTCTTCTGATAGTCCATCTTACCCACAATATTGAAACTCCCCTGCTGATTGTTAACAATCTTGCCTTCTCGGTTCAATACTACGTAGGAAATCAGATTACGCTCGCCTCTATCTAGACCTATAATATTCACATCTGGATTATCCCTCAGCACATGAAGTATTTTCTGATTCAAATATTTAACACCGTCCGCCTGATAGTTCAAGGTAATCGGAACATGAAATTCATATTTGGTTTCAGTAAAACGTTTATCCTTTGTAATATCATATTTTTTGGTCGAAGTATACACTTTATCCAGACATTCCTTATACTCTTCCTTTTCAGATGTTACATTTCTTCCGTTAAAATAGTTGCTCAAATCTTTATAAATATCATCTGGTATTGGTTCCCCGTCTTTCGTTCGTTTATTCACTAACACTTCCCCAGCTTTATGAACAATCGGATGTTCAATGCTTTTTTCTCTCCGAAATATTTCAGCTTTGCCATTTAATTGTATCACTTTTGCTTTCCGATTTTCTTCTGAAAACAATGCCTCCCAATAAAGTGTATGCAAATTCTTTTTGCTGTCCGGGCGTCTGTTTTCCGAAAAATCTTTGTTGTAAATCTGAAACAGAAAAATTCTTCCTTCTTCTTCCAACTGCTCCATTTTATTAGCCGGAACGTACTCAAAATGACATTCATATAATATTTTTTCAACGTCATGATAAAAAGAATCCACCGTCTCATATTTCTCCGGTTGCTGTAAAGTTGAATAATCATATATTGCTGTACTCTTATAAGATTGTAAAAAGCGCATACAAAACTGAATCCATTTTGTCACTGCCTCTTTGTATCCTTTTTCATCCTGCGTATTTTTTGAATAATCAGATTGCCACTTTTTAACACCATCATAAGTTATCTTATTTAACTCATATTCCTCGCGCGTAACTTTAAATGGGTTAACAAATTCCGGTGTATCAATAAAGAAATACTCATTTGGCTCTTTTCTTTCAAAACAACTTTTCACATCATTTCTTCCTGTAGTACATTTTGGTATCATCCGAAATACATTTGGGAATACATTCAATACCATCTTTTCATAATTATTTCCTGTACTTTCTAATTGAGTGGGAATACTCATCTTTTTATTCAATGAATTTGTAATTGCCAAATAGTATTTGCCATTTCGCCTCAATATTGCCGTACCATAGTTCCCTTCTTTGTTAACAGACCATCCATTTGCCAGTTCATTATGACCAAATTTTAAATGCATTTTTTCAAGAGAATATGGCTTCTTCGTTACATAATTTCGAACTTTATTATAAAAATATATTACTTCGTCCAAAACATACAACACATCTTCTAAAATATGATAAAATGCTTCATCTTTTTCTTTTTTTTCAATTCCATTTGCATAAAAAGATTTGCAATATCTTGCCAAAAAAATCCATTGCTCCAGATATTCTTTCAGTGCAGTTATATCTGTCTCTTTCAGCGAGTTTCTTTCATTTTTCCACTGTGTGCAAAAATCTTCCACATCCTTCTTTTTTTCTTCTATTACCCTTTCGCTTTTCATTGCTCCTAGAAGCCATTTAGATACATTATAACATTTATCTGTTTCTTCTATGGCATTCACTGCCTCTTGAAGTTCTTCTATTGAATAGAAACTTTGTTTTTTCTTCCGAATCGCTTCTTCCAGATCTGTCCCCTTTTTCTTTCCCTGTAATTCTATTTGCCATTTTTCTCTTAGGACATTATCAAGATAATTCCATGAGTTCTCCCGTTCATCCTCATATAAATTATTTAGGAACACAGAAACATTGGATAAACTCTGTGCTGACAAATATATTTTACTATAATCCCAATTCTCCATATCCTCCACAAGCATATTCAATTTTTCAAATACATCTGCCTCTTGAAGCATTTTTTTCACACCCGTCAATGCCTCAATCACCTCTTCATCTCCATCAAATCTATCAATTTGAATCAAATGCTCCTTTTCACTCCCAATCTGTTTAAACAATGCCGACAATAAGTAATTTCTCTTTTTCTTTAACGGATGTCCATCTGGAAGTTTTCCTGCCTTTTGTGCATACAAATTTGCTTCTTTATTCCAGATTGCAACCATCTCATTATATGTATCAATCCCTGCCTGTGACAATGCCATATTATAACCATTTACTGTAAAGATAGCATCATATCCCTTGAATTGTGCTTCCACGATTTGAATTAATTCTGGCACTTCCTTTTGAATTTTGGTAACTATTTCTACATTTGAAAAATGTTTTGAAAAATTTTCATTTACAATTCGGTTTGCGATTGCAGTGCTTTTTTCCTCGGTTGAAAAATAATTTTCCCTGTTTTTATTGTAGTTATTGAAAAAGCCGCCAAAACCGGCAAAAACTTTTACTGCCTCTTTCTCTTCTTTTCCCAACGGTAAAGTTTCAAGATAGCCATTTTTACCAAATGCATTTTTTACTTTCAGTTTGTCAACTAACGGATGCGCTTTTAAATTTTGTGCTATTAATTTTCTTAAGCGTTTATCTTCTTTTTTCTTCTTACTTAAATCACTTGTCCGTATATACTCTGCTAATTCTGTCCAATCCAACACATTCTGATTCTCTAATAATTTCAGTCCTTCCGAAATCAGCTGCTGATATTCCTTATCCAATATCTTTTTTACAATTGGATACGCCCTATCTCTCTCCTCATCACGCAATTTGTCCCAGTACAACTTCAAATTTTCTTGTGTCTTAGCTTCTGGATTCAACGCAAAGCGCAGCGTCAAATTTTTTGACTCCAATCCAATAAAATTTTCATAAATACTTTTCATACTGATACCTGCCTTTCTCTAAACTTGAAATATATATTATTTTTCTGCAGAAGTAATTTTTAATTTACTCCTATTTTGTTTCTAAAATGATGCTTAACTCAAACACATTTTACCATTTTTTACCTTTTTTGACAACCTTATTTTATAACCTACAATTTTTAAAATCCCCACTCCATATACGCCCCTGTCTACCATAAACACTTGTCAATGTTTTCCTTACTTTGCAGTTTATCCAGCCATTCTTTTGGAATATTTGCTATCCCGTACAGGATTCCCGCCAGACCACCTGCAATAGCTGCAACAGTATCCGTGTCATCACCGAGATCAACTGCTTTTTTGATACATGCTTTGTAAGAATTTGTGGTTAAAAGCGACCACATCGCCGCTTCTAATGAATCAACGACATACCCACTCGAACGGATTTCCTTTTCTTCAAGCCGATCGATGTATCGTAATCGATGCAGAATTGATTTTTCAGACACATGCTTTTCTATGGCTTCCAGAGGAGACACGCCTGCAAGCATCTCCTGTGCGATTCTTACATAAATAATACAAGATTCCTTTGAAATCTTATGTGCATGCGTAATAGCCGACACTTCCGCGATTTGTTCATCAGTTACATCGGGAACAAAT
>ERZ827469.1904-NODE-1904-length-17186-cov-2.956920_pt1 | contig 17186 bp, 22 predicted proteins | sample MGYA00519917_ERZ827469 | MGnify/ENA primary metagenome ERZ827469 (study PRJEB31778, sample SAMEA3449314) | human gut metagenome | biome: human gut; feature: human-associated habitat; material: faeces | place: United Kingdom | collected 2010/2012 ... | reverse complement strand
CTGGAAGAGGCGACGAGGAAACCGTTGTCAAGGTGGAGCTTTTGATGAAGCAGGCGGGAATCGATACTGATATCCGCAGGGTTGCTGCCGCCGCCAACGCAGTAGCGGCGGAGACCGGCCATCCTGGAGCGGCTATCGAGTTGCCCGATGGAACTGTTGTGACCGGAAAAACATCGTCTCTGCTGGGCGCTTCTTCGGCGGCTTTGCTCAACGCATTGAAGCAGTTGGGCGGTATCCGGGACAACGTCCATCTGATTTCTCCTATTATCATTGAACCGATTCAGGATTTGAAGGTCAATCATCTGGGAAACAACAACCCCCGCCTTCACATGGATGAGACGCTGATTGCGCTGGCTATGGCGGCGGCCACCAATCCCACGGCGGAGCTGGCCATGAAACAACTGGAGAAGCTGAAGGGGTGCGAGGCGCACTCGTCGGTCATCCTATCTCAGGTGGACGATTCCGTTTACAAAAAACTGGGGATGAATCTCACCTGCGAACCCCAATATCAAACGAAGAAATTGTACCATAAATAAAAAATGGCTAGCCTACTCGGTGATAGGAAGTACGCTATCTGCTATTTTTGCTACAGTCAAGGAAGAAAAAGGGGCTGTTGCAAAATAGCCTAAATAATATACAAAAGCTATAGGGGCCAACGCCTACATTGGCCCGCTTTTCAGAAAAAATCTCTCTGAAAGGCGGGCCGACGTGGGCGTCGGCCCCTATATCCATATTTACAATTGTACAAATTACTATCGTAAATTCATTTTGTAACGATCCCTTTTGTGGCTATTCAATGGGAATCGAGATGGGCTGGCGTTTGCGGAAATAAGTGATGTGTGTGAATCTAAGGTCGGAAAGCAGCTGGGTACACTCTTTAATTCCTTTCCCCAAATCCTTGGTATTGTGAGAATCAGAGCCCAGTGAGACCATGGTTCCGCCCAGTTCACGGTATTTTTGCAGGATCAGTCTGTTAGGGAGAGGCTCTCCAATTTTTTGACGCAGTCCGCTGGAGTTCACTTCCAGAGAAACGCCCTTTTCGATGACGCTGGTCAACAACAGATGAAGTTGATTCTCATAGTCGTCTAAGCAGACGCGGCGTCCCTGGTCACCCACGATGTACCGTAAAGGGTAGGTGATGTGAGCCAACACGTCCAGGTCGGTCTTCTGCACCGTCTGGATGAGCTTATCAAAATATCCTCGCAAAGAAACGTAAATTTCCTCGTCGGTCATACTCTGGAACTCCATGAAATAGTAATCTTCGCCGTTAGGGCTGTTGTGATAGGAGCCGATAATGACATCGTAAGGCCGCAGCTGCGCCATGACTTTGGCATCTTCCGGGAAATCCACCGCTTCGCCCAATTCCAGACCGGTCAAAAGCTCACATTTTATCGCGTGGCTGCTGCGGAATTGCTCCACCTCGTCCACCGAGCGGCTGACGACGTCGACGCACTCCGAAAGGTTTTTTCCGTTTAGGTCGCTATGGTCGGTGAGAGCAAAGGCAGTGAGCCCCAGTTCTTCCGCCCGAAGGCACATGGCCTCTACCGTGTCCACTGCGTCAAAGCTGTGGCAGGAATGATTGTGGCAATCAATGAGTGGAAACATCAAATCCATCTCCCGAGAAAATAGTATTTTTTTCCATCAATTGATGTTATAATAAAAAGCAAAGGGGCGGCCTCGCTGTCCGCACCGCGAAAGACGCGGAATACCACCGCAAAAGCGGCGGAAGCTTTTTATTGTAATATAGTCGTCTCCGGCTTTGCCCGAGATTTGGGCACAGGTATAATAAGCATAGCTATTAGAATTTTGATATATCAAAAAGATAAAATCAAAAGCCGCAATCAGTATAGCACAACTTTTCGTAAGGTGCAAGAACTCGGTGCGGCAAAGGGCGGGTAGAGAATGAAACATCAGGGAACAGTCCCGATGGAGACACAGCGGTTGCTGCTCCGGCGGTTTGAACTTTGCGACAGTGAGGCGATGTTCCGCAATTGGGCGGGACATCCGGTGGTCACCCAGTATTTGACTTGGGACGCCCATCAATCAGAGAAGGAGAGCAGACAACTGCTCAGCAAATGGAGCAAACAGTACCGCAGAAGGAATTTTTATGCATGGGCCATCGAACTGAAAGAACTGGGAGAGCCCATCGGCTCCATCGGAGCGGTACAGATTTCCGGCCGGCAGACTTTTGAAGTGGGGTACTGCATCGGCGAACGCTGGTGGGGGCAGGGCCTGACGTTGGAGGCGCTCCAGGCTGTCATCCGCTTCTTGTTTCAGGAGGTACGGTGCCGCAGAATCGAGGCAAAATACGCCGAAGGCAATCTCGCCTCCATGCGAGTGATGCAAAAGGCGGGTATGTGTCCCAAAAGCGGCGAGGAAGTTTTTCTCAGCACCGATAAAGGCTTTTTCACCTGCCCTATATATGAAATCAGAAATGAACTGCTGTGAAGAAAGGATGGATTGTCATGGATGCGTACAAAGCGGAAATCCTGAAGAAACGGATTGAACGGACAATGGAAAATTTAGAAAGGAACAATATGGAAGCATTTTTTGTCCCGGATAAAGGTGATGTGGTTCCCAAACTTAGGGAACTAATTACCGCCGGCTCCACTGTAACCTGCGGCGGTTCCATGTCCCTTTATCAATGCGGCGTGATCGATTTTTTGCGGGACGGGCCATACTGTTTTCTTGACCGGGACAAAGAAGGCCTCAGCCGGGAAGACCGGGAGGCGATTTTCCGGCAGGCTTTTTCCGCCGACGTTTATCTGTGCAGCAGCAACGCCGTCACCGAAAACGGCGAGCTCTACAATGTGGATGGCAATTCCAACCGGACAGCGGCTATCCTGTACGGCCCCCAATCGGTGATTATGGTAGTGGGCATCAACAAAATCGTCCGCAATCTGGACGAGGCGGTCCAGAGGGTCAAGACCGTCTCGGCGCCTGCCAACGCCCTGCGTCTTAGCTGTGGCACCTTTTGCAGCGAAAAGGGGTATTGCGTCTCGTTGGAAGGCAAAAAGGACGGCATCGAGCTGTGCAGCGGCTGTCAGACCGATGCTCGGATCTGCTGTAACTACGTCGTCAGCGCCCGCCAGCGGCAAAGAAACCGGATCAAGGTTTTGCTGGTGGGTCAGGATTTGGGTTATTAAAGAAAAATAGATGGGACGTTCGGAAAGGAACTCCCATTTTTAGTTTTCTTTACAATATTTTCAGAAGATTGCCTCCTGGTGTTGACTTTCTCACTGTGACGTGCTAAAATCGAGATACAGGGCGGAAGTAGTTTTTCCGTCACAAGAATCGGAAAAATGGAATAGGTGGGGTGCTGACATGAACGAAAAGCTAAAAGAGTTTAACGTAGAATCTTTATTCAAGGCGATCCTTAAATTGGAAAATATAGACGAATGCTACAAGTTTTTCGAAGACCTCTGCACAGTGCAGGAATTGAAGGCGCTGGCTCAGCGGCTTCAGGTGGCGAAAATGCTCAGCGAAAACAAGGTCTACAGCGATATTGTCAATGAAACCGGCGCTAGCACCGCCACCATCAGCCGAGTGAACCGGTCTCTTCATTACGGTTGCGACGGCTATTCGGTGGTCTTCGACCGGCTGAAAAAAGATGAGTAATTACGGGGATTTTGCCTGCGTTTACGATCTTCTCACATCCGAGATCGACTATCAAAAGCGCGCAGAATACTTCGATCAAGTGATTTTGCGGCACGGCGGCTTCCATGGGATTTTGCTGGACCTGGGCTGCGGCACCGGAAAGCTCAGCGAAGCGATGAGCGGTTTAGGATACGACGTTATCGGGGTGGACAACTCGGAGGAGATGTTGTCTGCGGCTTTGGAGAAAAAGCTGCAAAGCGGCAGGGACATCATTTATCTCAATCAGGATATGACCGAGTTGGATCTTTATGGCACCATTGACGTGGCGGTTTCGGCCCTGGACAGCTTAAACCATTTGACCGACTACGACGATTTTTGTACTGCTTTGGAGAAGGTTTCTCTGTTTCTGCATCCCGACGGAGTTTTTGTCTTCGATGTAAACACCTGCTACAAACATCGGAAAATATTGGCCGACAACACCTTTGTCTACGACTACGGAGACGTTTACTGCGCCTGGCAGAACAGCCACAGGGAAAACGATGTCATCCAGATGGATTTGGATATCTTTGTGACGGAGGACGGGAAAAATTATCTGCGAATGGAAGACCATTTTGCCGAGCGGGCCTATGATGAGGGACAGATCGAGGAAGCACTTCAAAAGGCCGGGCTGGAAATCCAGGCGATATACGGAGAGGATTCGTTTGAGCCGCCTGGTGATGGCGAGCAGCGTCTGATTTACGTCGTCAAACATTGCAAAAAGAAGTAATTGTTATTTTTACTATGAAAAAGGCAGTTGAGAACTCTCAACTGCCTTTTTACTGTATAAAGAAAACCACGTGATAGTGAACTGTCTTTTGTTCCTGAAACGGTTCACAGACCGGGGAATTATTATTCCTTAACTTGCAAATTTCTAAAATCTATGGAATAATATTCTTATGGAAAAAGAAAGGATTTTTGAATATGGCAAGATTAACAAGAGCGCTTTCGGCAGATGGATCGGTCATGGCCATGGCTATTGATTCCACTGACATTGCAGGGAGAATTGAACAGATACACGAAACCTCGGCAGTTGTGACAGCAGCTACAGGGCGCCTTGCTACGGCGGCGTCGATGATGGGCTGCCTCCTAAAGGGGGAGAACGACACCTTGACGCTCCGGCTCAGCGGCGGAGGCCCGGTGGGGTCTATTATCGCTGTTTCCGACAGCAAAGGAAACGTCAAAGCTTATCCGGCGAACCCGGTGGTAGAGCTTCCCTTAAACGACAAAGGCAAGCTGGACGTGGCTGGAGCGGTCGGCACCGACGGATACTTGAGCGTCATCCGCGATCTTGGCCTAAAAGAGCCCTATATCGGCCAAACTCCTATCGTTTCCGGGGAGATTGCTGAGGACATCACCAACTATTACGCCGTCAGTGAGCAGATTCCTACGGTATGTGCTTTAGGCGTGCTGGTCAATCCTGATTTGACGGTCAAGGCAGCCGGCGGATTTTTGGTGCAGCTGCTGCCCTTTGCCGACGAAAAGGCCATTGAGACCATCGAGCGGAACATCAACGGAATCCAGCCGGTTTCCGCCATGATTGACGAGGGGATGACGCCGCCGGATATCTGCAAGCTGCTCCTCTCCGGACTGGAGCCGGAAATCCTGGAAGAACGGATGCCCGTTTACCGCTGCGACTGCAGCAAGGAACGGGTGGAGTGTGCTTTGCTCAGCATGGGCAGGGAGCAGCTCAATGAACTGATTACAGAGGATCACGGTACCGAGGTATGTTGTCATTTTTGTGAGAAGAAATATCGATACAGTGAGGACGAACTCAAGTGTTTGCTGAACGACGCATCCAAATAGTGCTTACTCTGTCAGAAAGGAATCCACAACATGAGAGTATTTTTAATCGGAGACGTCATCAGTCAGCAAGGGTGTGACTTTTTGCGGGAAAAACTGCCCTCTTTTAAACAGGAACATCAGATCGACGCAGTAATCGCCAACGGGGAAAATTCCGCGGTGGGAAATGGTATTCTGCCTCATTCCGCCAATTTTCTTTTCGACAGTGGAGTTGACGTCATCACTACCGGAAACCACGTTTTCAAACGCCGGGAAATTCAGGAATACCTGGACGAACATCCCAATCTGATCCGTCCAGCAAACTATCCGGAAGGCTGTTACGGAAATGGATATTACCTGCTGGACGGAGGCAATTGGCGTCTCTGCGTCATCAACGTCCAGGGCCAGGTGTTCATGGATGCGCTGGATTGCCCTTTCCGCACCTGTGACCGCATTTTGTCGGAGGTGGAAGCGGATTTTTACATCATCGATTTCCATGCCGAGGCCACCGGAGAAAAGCTGGCGCTGGGCTATTATCTGGACGGAAGGGTATCGGCCGTAGTGGGAACCCATACCCATGTACAGACGGCTGACGAGCAGATATTGCCCAAGGGAACCGGCTATATTTCCGATTTGGGGATGACTGGGCCGATCCATTCGATTTTAGGCGTCAACCCGGAAAATATCATCCGAAAAATGACGACCCATCTCCCCACACGCTTTACCGTACCGGATACAGCCTGTAAATTAGAAGGTGTCGTTTTGGATTTAAACAAACAAACCGGCAAATGTACCAAAATTCGACGGGAAAGACTTGTATAATTTACAAATATTTCAAAAACTCTTGAAAAAACTGTTAATATATAATATAATTTCTGTAGCGTATTATAGGAATTCTAACAGGAATTCAATTCAGGAGGACAACAAAATGGATATTCTAAAAGTTTCTGCAAAATCCATTCCGAATTCAGTTGCAGGCGCCATTGCCGGTGTGATTCGGGAGAAAGGTGCGGTGGAAATCCAGGCGGTCGGCGCGGGAGCGGCGAATCAGGCCATCAAATCGGTGGCGATTGCGCGGGGATACCTCGCTCCAACAGGAGTAGATTTGGTTTGCGTACCCGCTTTTGCCAACGTGGAGATCGACGGTGCAGAACGAACGGCTATCAAACTGATTGTAGAACCGCGATAGGTTATAATAGATTGGAAAAAAGGACGGGAAACCCGTCCTTTTTTGTGCTGAGATTGATACTGCACGCTGTAGAGGGTAAGTTTACAAGTGGAAAAGCAAAAAATAAAATGAGGATGCTTCGGTAAATTTTTGGTTGAGGGCTATTTTTTCCTTGACCTATCCTTTAAAAAGGCATATAATAATTGCGGCAAAAGTTATTAAAATGGAGGATTATTAATATGGCGAAGAAATTTATCGTAGAGACGTCCGCAAGACATTTACATGTGACAAAAGAGGATTTGGCGACCCTTTTCGGGCCTGATGCCAAACTCACCAATAAAAAAGACCTTTCTCAGCCCGGACAGTTTGCCTGTGCGGAGAAAGTGACCATCGTTGGGCCCAGAGGCCAGTTCAATGCGTCCATCCTCGGGCCGGAGAGAAATGCGACCCAGGTGGAAATCAGCGCTTCTGACGCCCGTACTCTGGGTGTGACCGCTCCCATCCGTGAGTCCGGCGATGTGGCCGGTTCCGCCGGATGTAAGCTGGTTGGCCCCTGCGGAGAGGTGGAACTGAAAGAAGGCGTCATCATCGCCAAGCGCCACATCCACTTTACCCCTGCCGATGCGGCGGAGCACGGCGTTCAGGACAAGGACATCGTTTGGGTCAAGGTGGACACGCCGGAAAGAAAGCTGATTTTTGGCGATGTGGTCGTCCGCGCCAGCGACAAATTTGCCGCCGCCATGCATCTGGACACCGATGAGGCAAACGCTGCCGGATGCTCGGGCGAAGTATACGGCGAAATCGTTAAACTGTAACCACGCAATGGAAAAGGCCGGAGTTTTCTCCGGCCTTTGATTGTTTTAGCAGCAATTTTACAGCGCCTTTTCCATAATATAGTCGTCCATAACGTAGCCACCCCCGATATCGGTGACCACTTGATCCGCTACGGTGAATCCCAGTTTTTTGTACACTTCGATGGAACCGCTGTTGTACTTATTGACGGTGAGATAAATGCAGGATTTGCCGCTGGATGCCTTCTGCACCTGATCGAAAAGCGCCGAGGCGATTCCCCGTTTGCGGAAAGCGTCGCGCACATAGATTTTGGATAAAAACATTTTGGTTTCTTCCGGCTTAAAAGCGCAGTATCCGGCCGGTTCACCGTCCCAAAATGCCAGCAAATAAACGGTGTCATGGGCAATTTGATCGGTGATGGCTGGAACGCTCTGGAAATGTTTGAGCATGTAGTCGACCTGGTCCGGCCCGATGAGGCTGTCGTAGTGCTCATGCCAGATTTCCCGCCCTAAATCTGCGGTGAGGGCAATATCTTCCGGAGAAGAAACGTTTTTGATGGTGATATTCATGCAAAAGACCCCTTTGACGTTGATTGATAAGATTATTTTAGCACAAAGAACCGTTAAAGTGCAAGGGGTGTCACGTGAGAGTGGGGGCTCTTGCAACCTGTGCCTATAGGAGGGCGACGTTGCCGAAAAAGCTGTAAAATAACAGCAAGATGAACAAGATAAGAGCGTATTTTCTTGCTTAATCTGACGTCGATGGGGAATTTTTCCGGGCAGCAAAGATTTTAACTGTATAAGGTTGACAAGCAATTTCTACTGTGTTACAATTGTTATACCTCTAAAAGGGTTTATTTTTTTGTGCAAAAATTTAGAAACTACCGTTTCTAAAGGGCATTCTGCCCACCCATTCCACAGAAGTTCGATGGAACTTTTGAGAAAGTTCTCCTTTTTGAGGGAGGCAAACACAGTCCGACTATACAGGAGGTGCCGAAGATGAGGGTTAAGATTACCTTAGCTTGCACAGAGTGCAAACAGCGTAATTACAACACAATGAAAAACAAGAAGAACGATCCGGACAGGCTGGAAATGAACAAGTATTGTCGTTTCTGCAAAAAACACACGCTTCACAGGGAAACCAAGTAAGCGGGGAGAGGAGATTAGTCATGGCAGATAAAATTGCTGAAAAAGCTCCTGAAAAAGCCAAGAAGGAAAAAAAGAAAAACGGCTTTTGGAAAAAAGTCTCCCATTTCTTCAAGGATTTCCGCAGTGAAGTCAAAAAGATCGTGTGGCCCACCAAAAAGCAAGTCGTCAACAACACCATTGTGGTTTTTGTGGCGATGGGCGTCGTCGGTGTGGCGATTTGGATCATCGACTTTGCGCTTGGCGCACTGAGGGCATTGTCCCTGGGGCTCCCAATTTTTTCCTAAAATCTAGCTGAAGCTTAATTTGTCGGAGGTCTGATTATGTCAGAAACACCAAGATGGTATGTCATTCACACGTATTCCGGGTATGAAAACAAAGTTGCACAAAATATAGAGAAGGTTGTGGAAAACCAAGGTTTCCAGGACCTCATTTTCGAGGTAAGAGTACCCACTGAGACGGTTGTAGAATACAAAGACGACAAAAAGCGCGAGGTAGAACGGAAAATTTTCCCAGGATATGTCCTAGTCAAAATGATTTTGACAGACGATTCTTGGTACGTTGTCAGGAATATCAGAGGCGTAACCGGCTTTGTCGGCCCCAGCACCAAACCCATCCCGCTGACCGAAAAGGAAATCGAGGATCTGGGTGTGGAAGTCAAGACGGTGGAAGTGGACTACCAGGTTGGAAGCCCGGTTAAAATCGTCCACGGCCCCCTGGAAGGCTTTGTTGGAAAGGTTGAAGAGCTGGATGTGGACAAGGATATGGTCAAGGTGACCGTTTCCATGTTCGGCAGAGACACTCTGGTGGAATTGCAGCTTGGCCAGGTTGAACTGTCAAAGGATTAAAGAAGAAAACAGTCTGACGCCTATTAAGGCGGCTTTCAGATTAGAATATAATGTTCTATTCTGAATGTGGGAGGAAGAAGCAGAGACTTTTTCCGCCTTACCACGTTATTTTGGAGGTGCTTATCAATGGCTCAAAAAGTAGTAGGTTACATTAAGCTACAGATTCCCGCAGGTAAAGCAACACCTGCACCCCCGGTTGGTCCGGCACTCGGTCAGCACGGCGTTAACATTATGGGCTTCACCAAGGAATTCAACGAGCGTACCAAAAACGACATCGGCATGATTATTCCCGTTGTCATTACCGTTTACGCCGACCGTTCCTTTACTTTTATCACCAAAACTCCCCCCGCAGCAGTCCTCATCAAGAAGGCTTGCGGATTGGAGACCGCATCCGGCGAACCGAATAAGAAAAAAGTTGCAAAGATCACCAAAGAGCAGGTACAGAAGATCGCTGAGCAAAAAATGCCCGACCTTAATGCTGCAAATGTTGAATCTGCAATGCGCATGATTGCAGGTACCGCACGTTCTATGGGTATTGAGGTTGTGGATTAACCGCCCGCTGTGTGGGAGGAACATTCCGCTATCAACCACTTAACAGGGAGGATATTAGTATGAAACACGGAAAAAAATATACAGATAGCCTCAAAGCTTTCGATCGCAACGCTTCTCTGGATGCTGCCGAAGCTTTGGACATGGCTGTAAAAAGTGCAAAAGCAAAGTTCGATGAAACCATCGAAGCTCATATCCGTCTGGGCGTTGACTCCCGTCACGCTGACCAGCAGGTCCGCGGCGCCGTCGTTTTGCCCAACGGTACCGGTAAATCGGTAAAAATCCTGGTTATTTGTAAAGGCGACAATGTCAAAGCCGCTGAAGAAGCTGGTGCGGACTACGCCGGTGAAGAATATGTACAGAAAATCCAGTCCGAAGGCTGGATGGACTTCGATGTGGTCATCGCAACCCCTGATATGATGGGTGTTGTCGGCCGTTTGGGTAAAGTGCTCGGCCCCCGTGGTTTGATGCCGTCTCCCAAGGCTGGTACTGTTACCCCCGACGTTGCCAAGGCTGTTACCGAGGCAAAAGCCGGTAAAATCGAGTACCGTCTCGACAAGACCAACATCATTCACTGCCCCATTGGAAAAGCTTCCTTTGGTGCGGAGAAACTCTCCGAGAACTTTGAGACCCTGATGGGCGCTATTGTGAAAGCGAAACCCGCTTCTGCAAAAGGCCAGTATATTAAGTCCTGTGTGGTCGCTTCCACTATGGGCCCTGGCATCAAAGTTTCCACCGCCAAATACGGTGTATAATTTAGTTGTTGACAAGTTTTCCTACTTGTGCTATAATTAAAAAGATGTAATCCTAAGACAGTAGGTGCGACGGGCTTTCCGTTGCGTAAAGGGTTCTCCACCTGCCGAGGAAGACGTGAAATGTAAGCTTTAGGCTTGTTTTGCCCTTTCCTCGTATGCGGGGAAAGGGCTTTTTCGTTACTACCTTAATTTACGGAGGTGAAAAACTTTGCCAAGTGAGAAAGTTTTACTCGAAAAACAACAAGCGGTAGCCGATTTGAAAGCAAAATTCGAAGGCGCTGTCGCCGGTGTTTTGGTTGACTACAAAGGTATCAATGTAGCTGACGACACAAAACTTCGTAAAGAGCTTCGTGAGGCTGGAGTTGAGTACTCTGTTTACAAAAACTCCGTCATTCGTTTTGCAGTTGCCGATTCCAGATTTGAGGATTTTTCCAAACATTTGGATGGAACTACCGCAGTTGCTCTGACCGAAGGAGATATGACTGCTCCTGCCAGAATCATTGCAAAATATGCAAAGGATAACAAAGAAGGCTTTAACATCAAAGCTGGTTTTGTTGAGAATGATTTGCTGGATGTTGCAGGTGTCGAACACCTTGCAAATATTCCTTCCAAAGAAGTTCTTATTTCCCAGGTTCTGTGCGGCTTGAACGGCACTATCCGCAACCTCGCTGTTGTTCTGGATCAGATCAGAGAGCAGAAAGAGGCTTGCTAGTCATCGGGATTTCCCCAAAGTTTAACAAAATGAATATTAATGGAGGTATATTAAAATGGCTTCTGAGAAAGTATTGGCTATGATCGAAGAGGTAAAAGCTCTGACCGTTTTGGAGCTTGCTGACCTTGTAAAAGCATTGGAAGAAGAGTTTGGCGTTTCTGCCGCTGCTGCTACCGTTGCTGTTGCTGCTCCCGCTGCCGGCGGCGCTGCTGCTGAAGAAAAATCCGAGTTTGACGTTGTTCTGGTTGAAGTAGGTGCTTCTAAGACTGGCGTTATCAAGGCTGTTAAAGAGATCACTGGTCTCGGCCTGAAAGAATCCAAGGAAATCGTTGACAATGCTCCTAAGGCTGTCAAAGAAGGTGTCTCCAAAGCTGACGCTGAAGAGATGAAGAAGAAATTGGAAGACGCTGGCGCAAAAGTCGAGCTCAAATAATTTCGTTTCGCGGAAAAGCCGTCCAAGTGGACGGCTTTTTGTTTTTTACTGCAAAACTTTTGGAAATCAGCGATTTTATGCAACAGGGCAGGGCTTTTTTAATACTAGTTAAGTGAAACTTTCCAATTCTGGCATCCGCGATTTGCGGTTGGCTTTTCCCCTTCGGGCGGTTATTTGAAAGCGATAAAGGCCTCTTGGAAGTTTGACTACTATACAGCGCCTAGTGCGCAAAACATAAAAGGAGTTTACTTATGAAAAAATTAGTCAGCTTGTTACTGGCGGCAGCGCTCATGCTCGCCATGACATCCTGCGGCGGCAACGGCGGTTCTGAAAGTAGCAGCGAGTCCTCTCTCCCTTCGCTGGAGAGTATCGAGTCCAGCAACGACAGTAGCTTAGAGGACTCCGAGACTTCCTCCGAGCCGGAAAGTTCTTCCTCCGAAGAGGAATCCTCTTCCCAGAGCTCCAGCGATCAGGAAAGCAGTTCTTCTTCTCCGGTAAGCAGGCCGGCCCAGAACAAACCATCCACTTCTAGCAAACCGGCCAGCTCCAGCAACTCTGTCGAGAGTAGCAACTCGGAGAACCAGTCCTCTTCCAACACGCCTCAGAAGCCTCCTATTCCCAAACCGGAGTCTAGCAGCAGTTCTTCCTCTGTCGGCACTTCTGTGGGTGCTTCCGCCGTGTATGACGCTATGGACAGTGCGGTAGCGGCACGTCACGAAGGAGTGGACGCCGCCATTATGAATATGCCTATGTCGATAGACGACAGCACTTTGTCCGATATGTTCGATGTTTCGCTGGACGATGTGGTGAGCTATAAGGGAACCTATGCCGGTTCGATGACTAACTGCGATATTATGCTTGTAGTAGAAGCCAAAGACGGCAAGGCAGATACGGTAAAAAAGGCGCTCCAGGACAAGCAGGCTGCTCAGAAAAAACAGTTTGAGCATTACGGCGTCATGGGCAACATCGAGCGTCTGGAGGCTTCTAAAGTAGTAAGCAACGGTAACTTCGTGGCGCTTCTCATCGTCGGCGTCATGGGGGATGAAGAAGAGGGATACGACTGCGCGGGTGATGTCAGCGCAGCCAATTCCGCTTTCACCAATGCGTTAAAGAAATGAATGAAAAAGCTGCATTCTTTGGTGAGTGCAGCTTTTCTTTCTGTTAACCTCAACTAGGCTGGAATTTTAATATTGGAAAGGCGTTATAAAGAGTTCACATGGTCAATATGAACAATTTACAAAGTTTGACATTGTACAATAAATATGTACTTATATTGTAATATATCAAATAATAGAAATATATTTTCTTTGAATTATACATAATTAGAAATTAAAAACCTGTCTCCCTGCTATTGTTTGAACTATAGACATAAAATGGGCGAAAATATTTTATCATACTCTTTTCTGGAATGCTATAATATGTTATACAAAGCAAAAATGGAAAAAATAGGATGCTTTGTTAACATTACTTAACGTTACAAAAGGGGTCTATGAAAATGAAAAAGATTTTAGTAGTTGCACTGTCTGCAGTAATGGCTTTGAGCCTTGTTTCCTGCTCCAACGGCGGAGACAGTTCCATGAGCGGAGAACCCAGCAATTCTTCTGTTAGCGACAATCTGAACAACGAGTCCTCCTTGGAACCCTCGGAATCCTCTGACTCTGCTTTGGAGCCTTCTGAGTCTTCAGGAGAGCCTGTTTTGGGTGAATCCACTCCTGACAGTGCTCCTGTTGAAGACTCTTCTAATGAAGTTTCTCCTGCAGCAGAATAATCGGATACTGAATACTGAAAATCCGCCATCCATTATGGGTGGCGGATTTTTTTGGAGTTATCCTCCCGACTGAACCTCTTTAAGGTAAGCGCGGGGAGAGAGGCCTTTGATTTTTTTGAAGGCGCGGGAAAAATAAAGAGGATCGCTGAATCCGGTGGACACGGCTACTTCACTGATGGAAAGATCACTGTTTTTTAGGATACTGCAGGCTTCGTTGATGCGGTAGCGAATGAGAAACTGAGCTGGTGGCATGCCCAATTCCGAAGAAAAGATACGGTAAAGATGGCTTGGGCTGATACGTACGGCGTTTGCCACGTCTTCGATAGAGATTTCACTGCTGAAATTCCGGCTGATAAATTTGATGGCCTGTTCCACATACTGTTTTGTCGGTGTTTTCTTGCTCCCAATTTGCTCGGATTTTTCGATCAACACGCCTAGAAACTGATAGAGGGCGCCCAGCATTTTTGCTTCGCTGGCGGAGCTGTTGCCCCTCGAATTATAAATCTGCACCAGCAAAGGCCGGAGGCTTTCGTCTTTCAGTTGAAGCACTCTTTTTTCGAAGGAGAAAGGAGTGAGATTGATAAGGCGATGCGCTTCCGTTCCGTTGAATCCGACCCAATAATATTCCCAAGGGTCGTTTTTGTCTGAGGTATAGGAGACGACTTCAGAAGGTCGGATTAGGAATAGGCAGCCGGGACTAATAGAATAGGTACCTTCCGGAGCCTGCAGGGTACCCCGTCCCTCGGTGACGTAATGAAACAGGTAGTGGTCACGAAGGCCGGGACCCCAGGAGTACTCCGGCTCGCAGCGCTGGTATCCCACATTGTACACGCTCAGCGACAGGTTTTCCTGATGGGAAGATTTATAGGAGTATTTGAAAGAATTGCTGCTCAAGGAAAATCCCCTCCTTATGATATAAAACAGGTACTCACGGATATAGCTCCTTTCTTTTATTCTAACCAATTACCGAAAAAAATGCAAGATAAATCCATATTTGTGGTATATAAAAAAATGGAATTTTATTGCGGCGTGTTGTATTCTTAGTGTAGATTATTAAAATAAGGAGGTAGTCCGATGAAATCTCCTGCTTTGAAACAAAAAATACTTAATGGCGGGTTGGACGAATGGTTTGTCCGACTGTATGGCAAAGAGCAGATTTTGGACCAGCGGCAGCGATACTGTGAAACGTTGGATCATTTTTCCGAAATTTTTGGAGAAAATCGGGATGTAAAGCTCTATTCCGCTCCTGGACGGACCGAGGTCTCTGGAAATCACACTGATCACAATAACGGAAAGGTTTTGGCAGCCAGTGTTAATTTAGACGTCATTGCGGTTGTCTCTATCAGTGAGGACAATACGGTGCGATTACAATCCCAGGGGTATCCCATGGATCATGTTGCGCTCAGCGATCTGGAGATCAAGCCGGAGGAAATCAACCGTTCCGCCTCTTTGATTCGGGGAATGGCCAAGAAGTTTACCTTGGAAGGGCACCAAATCGGCGGGGTCGACGCCTATACCACCTCCAATGTTTTGAAAGGCTCCGGCCTCAGCTCGTCTGCTGCGTTTGAAGTGTTGGTGGGGACGATGATGAGCCATCTGTTTAATGGCGGCTCAGTAGATGCGGTGGAGATCGCCAAATACGCCCAATACGCAGAAAACGTCTATTTTGGGAAACCCAGCGGGCTGATGGACCAAATGGCTTCCTCGGTAGGCGGCATGATCGCCATTGATTTTGCCGATACCCAGAGTCCGGTGATCCGGCAGGTGAAATTTGATTTCGATGCGTTGGGCTGCGCCCTCTGCATCGTGGACACTGGTGGAAATCACGCTGACTTAACCCATGAGTATGCCGCTATCCCCAATGAGATGAGAAGCGTTGCCTCTCTTTTCGGACAGGAAACCCTTCGCGGTATTTCCATGGATACTTTGATTCAAAAAGCAGGAGAAGTCCGGGAGAAATGCGGCGACCGCGCGCTGCTGCGGGCGATGCACTTCCTGTCGGAAAATGATCGGGTGGACGACATCGTATCTGCGCTGGAAACAGAGGACTATCCTCGTTTTTTGGAGCTGATTACTGCGTCTGGGAATTCTTCCTTCCGATATTTGCAGAATGTATACGCCAATGTAGCACCGCAAGAGCAGGGACTGTCGGTGGCGCTGTTTTTGGCTGAGCGGTTTTTGAACGGGCAAGGCGCCTGCCGAGTGCACGGCGGCGCTTCGGCGGCACTACACAGAATTTTGTGCCCCTTGACCGGGTAGACGATTTCCGATCGATGATGGAAGGCGTTTTTGGCAAAGGCTGCTGCCACATTCTCTCCATTCGCCCGGTAGGCGGTGTGGAAATTGCTGGATAATAGGATAAGGAGAAAAGAACATGGCTGAATTGAGATATAATCCGCTGACACGGGATTGGACCATGGTGGCCTCCCACCGGCAGAACCGCCCGCAGATGCCCAAAGACTGGTGCCCATTCTGCCCAGGTTCCGGCAAGGTGCCGGACGAGGGCTTTTCGGTGCTCCGTTATCCAAATGATTTTCCGGCTTTGTCCCAGAATCCTCCGGAGCCGGACGATGTGGCGACGAGTCTGTTTCAGGTCCGTCCAGCATATGGCCGCTGCGAAGTCATTTTGTATTCCGACCAGCACAGAGCATTTTTAAAGGATTTGAGCGACGAGCATGCCCATGAACTGGCCCATCTTTGGCAGGAGTGTTTTTTGGACTTTCGGAAAGACGAGAAAATCAAATACGTTTTTCTGTTTGAGAATAGGGGGGACGTGGTGGGCGTTACCATGCCTCATCCCCACGGCCAGGCATACGGCTATTCCTTTGTACCTAAGCGGCTCAAGGAGGAAGTGGCTTCCGCTAGAGAATACCGGGAGGAGCAGGGGAAATGCCTCTTCTGCGCGCTGATGCAGGAAGAAATCAAAGACGGACGGAGAATCATCTTTGAAAATGAGCATTTTATCGTCTACCTGCCCTTTTTTGAGCCGGTGACTTACGGCGTACAGGTGACGGCCAAACGCCACGTGGCCGACTTGTCAGAAATGACGGAAGAGGAGCTTTGCGAGCTCGGGGAAGTGGTTCGCGACTGCGCCGGTATGTATGACAGCCTGTTTGATATGCCTTTCCCTTACATGATGTGTATGCACAACGCGCCGGTGAACGACGGGGAGCATCCGGAGTTTCACTTTCACATCGAATATTATCCGCCGATGCGTGCCGCCGACAAGCAGCAATTTTTCGCTTCGTCGGAAACTGGCGCCTGGGCCTGGTGCAACCCGACCCGTCCGGAGGAAAAAGCCGAGGAGCTGCGGCAGGCGTACCGCCGGTACCGGGAATCCAAATAATCGCTATCAACTTTCTCTTTTTATTATGGAAAAAGCCTCCCACAAATGCTGTGGGAGGCTTTTTCACATAAAAACGGGCAGGATTTAAAACCCGGCCCGTTTTGCATTTTTAAAAATGAATTTTTTCTTCGATATAACTTACCAGTTCGGTGATGGGAAGACGAATCTGCTCCATAGTATCCCGATCGCGGACGGTAACAGCGTTGTCTTCCAGCGACTCGAAGTCAAAGGTGACACAGTAAGGCGTGCCGATTT